>OLGB01004022.1_pt1 | contig 13016 bp, 10 predicted proteins | sample 1605691 | NCBI WGS metagenome assembly OLGB01 (sample SAMEA3888925, study PRJEB22519) | human gut metagenome | biome: human gut; feature: human-associated habitat; material: faeces | place: Denmark | collected 2010 | reverse complement strand
ATGATTCGTTAAAAAGAGATACAAAGCGCAACCAAAAACTTTTCGGATGTGTTTAAATACAAAACATCAGAACTTTTAAATAAAATATAAAACTATTCGTTATGGGATTTATTTGGTCTATTATCATCGGTATCGTTGCCGGCTATCTGGCTGGTAAGATTATGCGTGGAGGAGGTTTCGGGGTCATTGTTAATTTGATCCTAGGTATTATTGGAGGTGTATTGGGTGGCTGGGTATTCAGCTTACTAGGCATATCGGCCGGTGGTATCTTAGGAAGCTTGATAACCTCTACGGTCGGAGCTATTTTGTTATTATGGATCGGCTCGCTATTCAACAAATCCAAAGAGGTTTAAGAAGGCGTGCTCAATTATCAAATCATATATTACATGGCAACAAGATCTCACGAAACTTTAGTTACGGCATAATATAATGTAAAAGGCAGTCCTTGCCGGACTGCCTTTTTATTTAGATCGTTTCCACTTTTTCTTTAGGTAAAACCCATTTCAATACCAGATAACCGCAAAGACCGGATATAAACGATCCCGTGAATACACCCAGCTTCGCCTGATTCAAGAGATCGGCACCCGCCGCCGTACTACCGTCAAAGGAAAGATTCGCTATAAACAAAGCGACCGTGAAACCGATTCCTCCCAACATGGATACTCCAAATAAATTACGCTTGCTCATGCCTGTAGGCATGGAGGCAAATGGCGTACACGCGAACAAGTAAGAGAAAGAGAATATACCTAATGTCTTTCCTACAAATAGGCCCACGAACACTGCCAACGGAACATTAACTAATGTCTGGGGTTGGATATCCCCGAATGTCACACCGGCATTCACGAAAGCGAATAAAGGAAGTATCACATAGTTTACCAAAGGATGCAACTTATCAGCGATGGTCTGCAACGGACTGATCGTTTTATCCGCCAACGTATGGATGTTATTCAATACCTGAATTTGTGTAGGCGTAAGCACTTCCGCTTTACGGGACTGACGAACCTCGGTATAGTCCAGCATATTCAAATACCCGGTCATATCACACGTGAAATCATCTAGCTTAACAACCGGACGGGCAGGAACCGTAAAGGCGATCAACACGCCAGCGATTGTCGGATGGATTCCTGACTCCAGAAATAGCAACCAAACGATAAAGCCACCGATATAGAAAAACAATCGGTTGTGTACCCGGAACTTTCCTCCCACATACAACAAAGCGAGGACTATCAGGGATATCAACAAAGGCTCGAAAGCGATATGCCCGCTATAAAACAGGGCGATAATTATGATACCTCCAATATCATCCACCACAGCCAAGGCGGTCAAGAAGATACGCATGCTCAACGGCACCCGCTTCCCCAACAAGCCCAATACGGCCAAGGCGAAAGCGATATCCGTAGCCATTGGAATAGCCGCCCCGTTTACCTCGGGAGGCGTATTACATACTAACATATAAAATAAGACCGGCACGATCATTCCACCACAGGCGGCGATAATAGGCAATAGCGCCTTCCGCACGGAACTCAACTCACCGATCAATACCTCTTGCTTGATCTCCAGACCGATCACGAAAAAGAAAACCGCCATAAGGGCGTCGTTCACGAAAGCCAGCATAGACATAGTCTCGCCATGATGCGCGAAGAAGTTAAACTGCCCGGCTTGCAGATCGATTGGAAAAGCTAATAACTGGTGATACCTATCTGCCCAAGGCGAATTGGCCAAGACCATAGCAACGATGGTAGCGGCAAACAATAAAAGACTAGCGTTCGGCTTCTGTATAGCGAAGCGACGCAACGGTTTAAGGATAACATTAATCGTACGGTCCATAAATAATAAGTTAGATGAAGGTCTTCAACAATTGATCGTACTATGACTATTCCCTTTCCCTCCCAAGAGGGAAACGGGATATCATCTTGAAATACCTTCAAGTGTTTTTTCTATTAATTGACAGCTTTGGCTTTTCCTGCTTGCTCCAGGTTATAAGCGCTGCGTGTGAGTTTCTCTACCCAGATGACAAAGATACCAGTTAAAATTAAATTAAACACAATAGTTAACACAGAAATTATCAACATAGGGCCACCTAATCCATATCCCAAGGCTATGAAAATAACGCCGGCTCCTACCTCTCCACGGGTAAACATACCGATAGACAGCGCCAAACGCTCCCGTTTCATCCGGTCACGGTAGAAAAACAAAGGAAATAGTTTACCGATATTGGATAAGAATGAGACGATTACGACGTGTAAAGCGATCATCGACCATGACATCATCGGCTGGGAACCTGTCACCGTAGTTACTTCCGCCGCTTGCTGAGCGAAATCCACGCCCATAAACACCGGCATGCTCACTCCGACAAGGAACATAAAGAGATAAGAGATAAAATCGGACACTTGATGCTCGATCTTGGTATCGATATGCTTATGCCGCATGATCATACCTACGACAAACGCAGGTAAAAGTACCTCGATATGGATGCTAGCCTCCTCCCCGTACATATGTTTCGATACCAGATAAATCACTTGCGTGATACCAAACGTCACGACAGCATAGAACAAGATGGCTTTCCAGTCTTGACGTACATTATAATATCCCATTTTCTTCCAACCCAGAATCAAGAGCAATACCACAACCAGAATAATGACTCCCAATTGCCAGCGCAAGCCGATCATCATGATTTGCAACGGGATCATCAACAGGATCGTATCCAAGTCGTCGAAGATCGCCAATACCTGTACCTTCTTATACACCCAAGAGGCTTTTAGCCCGGCGGCGGCCAACATCGTAAACAAGATACCCGCCGAGGTAGGCGCGGCGAACCGGCTTAGCAACAGGTTCTCCTTCCAAGCGTCCCAACTTCCCCATAAATCGCCCGGAAGCAAGACAAACATATAATATAAAGCCACGAATATCCACGGAAACGCAGCCGTAGCCATCGCTATGAAATAATCTTCGGTATAAGACTTCCACCGGGTCTTATCAATCTCGAACTCACGCCCCACATTAATCATGATAAACGCAAGGCAAATAAACAAAAATGTATTAGAGATCGTCTTTACCAGCGAATACTGTTCCCCCACCATAGCGGGAAGCATTTGCGACACGACCAAACCCAACACTAGAAAAAAAGAGAATAAAAGAACTTTTTTCATTCAGATAAAACTATATTAATATTTACACAATAAAATGCAGGGGCAGGGTTCCTCATGAGCCTTGTCTCTACAAAAAACAATTGAAAATTGAATTAGTTGATCGCTTGCTACTCTTTTAGATAAGCGGTCTCAACCTTTAACAAGCGATTCTTGAGGCGTTCGGCCTCCCCTTTACGGATACGAAGCGTCATCTCGCAATCCATCTCGAACTTCTGTGAGATGATAGCGGGGTTATCCTCTTTTACGATACGCATGATCCCGTTCAGGTATGGGTATTCGAAAACGACCGTGATGTCCTCGTCTACCGTACGTTCCTCGATCTCTGCGGCGGCGATAGCCTCGGCGGCGGCCGTGCGATAAGCGACGATCAGCCCGCTGGTTCCTAACTCGATTCCACCAAAGTAACGTACTACGACAATCAATAAATCGGTCAGCTCATTCGAGTTGATCTGTCCGAGGATCGGTTTCCCGGCCGTGGAAGAAGGCTCCCCGTCATCGTTGGCCCGGAACGTCTGCCGCTCTGGACCTAACATATACGCCCAGCATACATGGCGGGCATCATAATATTGTTTACGGTATTTCTCCAGTTGCTCCTTCACCTCTTCTACCGTACGCACGGGGATAGCATACGAGATAAAGCGGCTGCGCTTCTCGGTATAATATCCCTCGGCTACTTGCTTGATGGTCTTGTAACTGTCGTCTGCCATAAATCAATCCGGTATTTTAGTGTTAGACACTTCCTCCCGGTACGCCCGGAAATCTTTCATGATCTCTTCGATCTCCTCGATGAAATAAGGATCTTTCACCTTATTCCTCACCTCCTCATAATAGGTCTCTATGGCAGCCAACGCACATACGTCCTGCCCTCTCAGCACGAAGTAAGGTTCCTCCTTCTCCACGCACTGCTTGATCATTTGTATAGGATTCTTCATTTTTTCTTATTTGCTATATCTAACTCTTCTTTCAAGAACGGAGCCGTAAACCCGACGCCACTCTTCGCTAAAGCCTCCGGAGTCCCTGTGAAAAGGACGTTACCTCCACGGCGACCGCCCTCGGGGCCCATATCGATCAAGTAATCGGCGCTTTTGATAACATCGAGGTTATGTTCGATAACGATGATCGTGTTGCCTTTATCCACCAACTTGTTCAATACCCCCAGCAAGACCCGGATATCCTCGAAGTGCAGACCGGTGGTAGGTTCATCCAATACATAAAGCGTCTTTCCCGTATCCCGCTTCGCCAGCTCGGTAGCCAGCTTGACACGTTGGCTCTCGCCACCGGATAAGGTAGTAGAGGGTTGCCCCAACTTGATATATCCCAGACCTACATCTTGCAGGACCTTGATCTTGGATAAGATCGTCGGGATATTCTCGAAGAACTCCACTGCCATATTAATCGTCATATCCAAGATATCCGCAATTGATTTCCCACGAAAACGAACCTCTAGGGTTTCCCGGTTATATCGCTTGCCGTGACAATCCTCGCAAGGCACCAGCACGTCCGGTAGGAAATTCATCTCGATCGTCTTATAGCCATTTCCCTTACAGGTCTCGCACCGTCCGCCCGATACGTTAAAAGAGAAACGTCCCGGTTTATACCCTCTCACCTTCGATTCCGGAAGTTCCACGAACAGATTCCGGATATCCGAGAATACCCCCGTATAGGTAGCCGGGTTGCTCCGGGGGGAACGACCGATCGGAGATTGATCCACATTCACGATCTTATCGACATGCTCGATTCCCTCGATGACGTCGTATGCCAAGGGGTCTTCCAGCGAGTGATAGAAATGCTGGCTCAAGATCGGTTGCAGCGTGCGATTTATCAAGGTAGACTTTCCGCTACCCGACACACCCGTGACGCAAATAAGCGTACCCAAGGGAAAAGACACGTCCACATGCTTCAGGTTATTGCCACTGGCTCCCTTGATCGTAATAAACTGCCCGTTGCCTTTCCGACGCTCGGCAGGAACGGCTATCTCCGTGTTTCCATTCAGATAGGAAGAGGTCAAGGTATCTACACGCAACATCTCCTTGGGCGTTCCCTCAAAGACGACCTCACCACCCAGACGGCCCGCTTTAGGCCCCATATCCACCACGTAATCGGCACTCAGCATCATATCCTTATCATGCTCCACGACGATCACGGAGTTTCCCGTATCACGCAATTGCTTCAAAGAGTTAATCAGACGGACGTTGTCCCGCTGGTGCAAACCGATACTCGGCTCATCCAATATATAAAGTACATTCACCAATTGGCTTCCGATCTGGGTAGCCAGACGGATACGCTGGCTCTCGCCACCAGACAAGGTAGCGGAACCCCGGTTCATGGAAAGATAATCCAATCCCACATCCAGCAAGAAGCGCAGGCGGGAGCGTATCTCCTTCAATATCTCCGTAGCGATCCGAAGCTGTTTCGGGTCCAGCTTCTCCTCGATACCCTCCAGCCACTCGTATAATTCCGAGATATCCATGGCCGACAACTCGGCGATATTCTTTCCCGCTATCCGGTAGCTCAACGCCTCCTTATTCAACCGCCAGCCGTTACATTCCGGACAAGTGGCCATCTTGATGAATTGTCCCGCCCATTTCTGCGCCGAGGCGGATGCCTCGCTCTCCTGTTGCATCAAGATATACTTGGCGACTCCCTCATACGACAAGAAATAGTTAGACGATCCTAACGAGTCATTCTTGATCTGCAACCGCTCATCCGTACCATTCATGATCTCGTCCATCGCCTCCTCGGGAATATCCCGTATAGGCGTCTTGATCGTCACGCCATGCTTTTGGCAAAGCGCCTCGATCTGCCAAAATATCAACGAATTCTTATACTTACCCAAAGCGACGATGCCACCGCTATATATACTTAAGGATGGATCGGGAACGATCTTGTCCATATCCAACAAATTGACCTGTCCTAAGCCTTTACATTTCGGACACGCTCCTTGAGGGGAGTTGAACGAGAAATTATGCGGAGCCGGCTCACTGTAAGACAATCCGGTCACCGGGTCCATCAAGCGACGACTATAATGGCGAACCTCGTTAGTCTCGGCATCCAGTATCAGCACAAGGCCATCGCCTTGCTTCATGGCGATCTTCAAGCTCTCTTTCAAACGACGCTCGTCTGCCTCGGAGACAATCATCTTATCGATCACTACCTCGATGCTGTGCATCTTATAACGATCCAGCTTCATCCCATGGAAGATCTCTTTCAACTCGCCATCGACACGGACGTTCAGATATCCTTTTTTACGTATCTGCTCGAAAAGTTCCTTATAGTGCCCCTTACGATTACGGACCAACGGAGCCAAGAGATACGTTTTTTTCCCGTTGTACTCATCCAAGATCAGCCGTAAGACTTGATCCTCGGTATATTTCACCATCTTCTCCCCGCTCAAATAGGAATAGGCCTCTCCCGCCCTAGCGTAAAGCAAACGGAAAAAGTCATAGATCTCGGTAGTCGTACCGACAGTGGAACGAGGATTCTTATTGGTTGTCTTTTGCTCAATGGAGATAACCGGACTCAGGCCCGTTATCTTATCCACATCGGGTCTCTCCATATTCCCTAAGAAATTCCGGGCGTAAGCCGAGAATGTCTCCACATACCGCCTTTGTCCCTCGGCGAAAATCGTATCGAACGCCAATGAGGACTTGCCGCTACCACTCATGCCGGTAATCACCGTCAACTTATTCCTCGGAATCTCTACATCTATATTCTTCAGATTATGAACACGTGCGCCAAGTATGGATATGCGCCCGCCTTCCAATGCCTGCTTATCTTTTATCATCTTTTACCTATCTGGTTTTAGGGGCCGTAAAGATACGAAAAAAACAGAAGCCAATCAAACTTTCCAGCAAATCATAGTGTAATCTCCGCCACTTCCTCCAGCCTGTTTGTTCCCTACGGGAAGACCTCGCAGTATCCACTGTAGGAACTAGAGTTTCTATTTATCCTTCACCTCTGGCTGGGGAGAAGGAGCCTGCATGTTCTCATAAAACCTTTTTTTCTCCTCGTTACTTTTTTGGACAAGGCTTGTCACATATACCGTAAATATTGGAAACATCATCATGCCCAAAGCAGCCAATACGACCGAAAGGACTCGCCCCGTAACCGTAATAGCGGATATGTTAGAGCCAACCGTTGTCACATCCATAAACGCCCACCATAGAGCGTCCCCATAATTAGCCACCAACGGGTTCACCTTGTGCTCCAAGACAAAAAATATAAGACTTGAGAAATAAACCGTGGCCAGCAACATCGTCAAGTAAGAGACAAACAAGCCCGACGCCTTATTGTACGACAACCATCCCACCACGATCGCCAACGCATACCCACCCCGTACCAAAGGAACGAAACGTAAGAAATAACTAAGCTCGGGTGAGGTGATAATATGATAATATTCTATTATATTTTGGTAAGGGATCGCTACGAGCAAGAAAATAAAGTGCGTTCGCAAATAACGTAATTTATCTTTCGACAGGAAAAATTCCAAAACAAAATCGAAAAGAAAAAACAAACAGATCCATAATTGAATCTTCTTATAAGAAGTTTGCGTGTAAAAGGGAATATTCTTAAATGTATCGATGGAGATACTGATAACCAAGAACAGCGACAACAATAGTATAATGATATGTAACACACCATATACTCCCTTCTTTCTCAATGCGAAATCAAATACGGCCATTTTCATAAGCGTTACTATTTATTTAATTATAATCCTTTTCATTTTGGTTTATGACAACAAACCTCATATACCATTTGTTTAAACAGCGAAATGTGTTAATTAACCAAGTTTTACGTAGCAAAAACAAAACATCTTCTTTGATTCGCTGTTATAAACTCAGACTTAAACGAGAGAAGTAATTCTCATTTTTAAAACATAAATCTATGGCAAATATCAACAAGACAGTAAAGCTAGGTGTGTTTACCCTAGCAATCATGAACGTGACGGCAGTAGTATCTTTACGCGGACTGCCAGCAGAAGCCGTATACGGACTAAGTTCGGCTTTCTATTACTTATTCGCGGCAATCGTATTCTTAATCCCGACCTCTTTGGTGGCAGCGGAATTAGCGGCAATGTTCCAAGACAAACAAGGTGGTGTATTCCGTTGGGTAGGTGAGGCCTATGGAAAACGTCTAGGCTTTCTGGCTATCTGGGTTCAATGGATTGAAAGTACGATCTGGTATCCGACAGTATTAACTTTTGGAGCCGTATCCATCGCCTTCATCGGTATGGATCATCCCGAAGATATGCTACTGGCGAATAACAAATACTACACATTAGCGATCGTGTTAATTATTTATTGGCTGGCTACATTTATCTCACTAAAGGGATTGAGTTGGGTTGGAAAAGTAGCGAAAATCGGAGGTATGGTAGGTACTATCATCCCAGCGGCGTTACTCATCATTTTAGGTATCGTATACCTAGCGACTGGCGGGCATTCCAATATGGATTTCCACAGTAACTTCTTCCCCGACTTCAGTAAATTCGACAACTTAGTCTTAGCCGCAAGTATCTTCCTTTTTTACGCAGGTATGGAAATGGGCGGTATTCACGTGAAAGACGTTGACAATCCTTCTAAAAACTATCCGAAAGCTGTATTTATCGGTGCCTTGATCACCGTTGTAATCTTCGTACTAGGAACTTTTGCGTTGGGTATTATTATCCCAGAGAAAGACATCAATCTTACGCAAAGTTTATTAGTGGGATTCGACAATTACTTCAAGTACATTCATGCCTCATGGTTATCCCCAATTATCGCTATCGCTTTGGCATTTGGCGTATTAGCAGGAGTATTGACATGGGTCGCTGGTCCTTCCAAAGGTATATTCGCAGTTGGTAAAGCAGGTTATCTGCCCCCGTTCTTCCAGAAGACCAATAAGATCGGCGTACAGAAAAACATCCTTTATATCCAAGGAGCGGCTGTTACACTTCTTAGCTTATTATTCGTGGTAATGCCATCCGTACAAAGCTTTTATCAGATCTTATCACAGCTTACGGTGATCTTATATTTAATAATGTATATGTTGATGTTCTCCGGAGCGATCGCATTACGTTATAAGATGAAAAAGGCAGGTCGTCCTTTCCGTATCGGAAAAGGTGGCAATGGCTTGATGTGGTTAATCGGAGGTTTAGGATTCTGTGGTTCCTTATTAGCGTTCGTATTAAGTTTCATTCCTCCTAGCCAGATTTCTACAGGAAATAATACGGTTTGGTTCGCCGTTCTCTTCATCGGTGTAATTGTTGTCGTTGCGGCACCGTTTATTATCTATGCGTCTAAGAAAGCATCTTGGGTAGATCCGAACACTGAATTCGAACCGTTCCATTGGGAAGTAAAAAATGACGTATCCGAGACGAATACGACAAAAGCATAACACACATTCATCTCGATAATTACCTAGTCCGGGCTGCGAAAATATTGCAGCTCGGACTTTTTCGTAAAAATAGCACAGAATATTTACGTTTTATTATGTGTATTATAAAAATGTAATTATCTTTGCGATAGTATTCATAAAATAAAATATCAAAAGAACTATGGCACGTACAGTAGATTATTCAAAAAAGGCAGAGAAAATCAAAGAGCAAGTAGATGAATTAGTACAAGAATTAATGGCTGCTAAATCGGCTCCGGTAGTTTCCAAAAGAAGTTTAAAAGTAGCTGACATCAATTTCGAGAACGAGGATGTTAATACATTAATGCAAATACAAGCTCGCCTCGCTCGCGTTATCTTGGAGAAGAGCAAATAAGAAAAAACTCTGCTAAGGTTTTAATAAAAGTGCCTTTCCCGTCTTTAAGGATGTTTCGGAAAAGGCACTTTATTTTTTAGGTCTCGTGCGAACTTTCAAAGAAAAAGCTTATCTTTGAAAACCTAATCAATAACATGTATGGAACTAACACTCCCAACGAAAGTTAATGTGACACATCCCATCATGCTAGACACGAAGATATTAGTCGTGATCGGAGCGAACGGTGCGGGAAAAAGCTCTTTTGGCAGAGATTTATTGGAGAGATATGCGGGTCAAGCGAAAAGAATATCCGGTATACATGCCTTATTCATCAGCGATGACGAATCTAAATTATCGGCCTCCAATGAATTCGCACGTTTACAGTCTATGATCAAAGAACGACTGTTCATGCCACGTATTTCTGAATACGAGAAACTGATTTTGCAACTCCAGAGCGAGGAGTTCGAGGCGGCAGTCAATTTCAAGGAAGCCTGCAAGACTAATAACGAAGTAGATCCTCCGATCACCAAGATAGATATTATACAAGCGATCTGGGAAAAGATGTTTCCGCATAATCGTCTGATACGAAAGTCGGGATTTATCGAGCTTGTATCCACGGGGCGTGATTCAAATTCCTACACCGCCGGACGCATGAGCGATAGCGAGAAACTGGTGTTCTACTTGATTGGGGCCGCATTATGCGCATGCCCGAACGCCTTGCTCGTGATCGAAGAGCCGGAAACCCTTCTCCACAACTCCATAAAGAACCAGCTTTGGGACGAGATTGAGGCGATACGTCCGGACTGTACGTTTGTTTATCTCACACATGACATTGATTCGCCACCTCCCGCTCCGACAGCAAACGGATCTGGATTCGTTCTTACGACGCGGATCATTCCGTATGGGATTACGAGTTGATCGAGAGTAATGAAAGTTTCCCGGAAGAAGTATATATGGAAATACTTGGCAGCCGGAAACCGATCTTGTTTATCGAAGGGACCGACACGAACAGTATCGACAGTAAGCTTTACCCCTTCATATTCCCCGATTATTTGGTGAAACCGATGGGTGGTTGCCAAAAAGTAATCGAGACAACCAAAGCGTTCGGCCAACTGAAAGACTTCCATACATTAGATAGCAAAGGTATCGTAGATCGTGATAGGCGTACACAAGGAGAAATAAACTATCTACGGGAACAACATATTTATGTACCGGACGTAGCGGAAGTGGAGAACCTATTGATGATAGAGGATGTGATCAAGACGGTCGCCAAACGGTTGATGAAAGATCCGGACGATGTTTTCAAGCAAGTGAAAGAAAACGTAGTACGTCTTTTCCAAAAAGAACTGGACTCGCAAGTAATCCTTCATGCCAAACATCAAGTCCGTAAAAAACTGGAGACTACCGTTGATCGCAAGATAACGACGGTGGAGCAATTAACCGAACATGTAGAGAGTATCCGTCTGAACATCCATGTGGAAGAAATATACAAAAACATAAAAGAAGAGTTCGAGTCTTATATAGAGACGGAGAACTACAAAAGCATCCTCCGTGTTTATAATCAAAAAGGGATGTTACCACAGAGCCGCCTATGCGCGATCTGCGGTATCAGTAACAAAGAGAGTTATTTAAACCTGATTCTCTCCATATTAAAGGAAAACAAGGAGGATGCGGAAGCGATACGAAAGGCTATCAAACATTCATTGGGCACATAAAAAGTTTCTAAAAATGCGGGGAAAGTCCATAAAAAATTGTTCTTTTGCAAACTGTTTTATAACATTAATGGGCCTATATATTAATTGTCATATGCGTACACCTACACTTCAATATCTTTACTTGCAAAAGCCGGTAACCATGATGGTAGTAATCTGTATTATATCTGTGTTACCTTGGATCGGCCTCGGCGACTTCTCCACCAAAGGGGAACCCCGGGAAGCGGCCGTAGCGATCTCCATGCTCGAGACGGGCAATTGGGTCTTGCCACAATCCTACGCCAACGAGTTCGCTTTTAAGCCACCGATGGCGCATTGGTTAATGGCTGCTTTCTCCTATCCACAGGGATATGTTTCCGAGTTCACCTCCCGCTTGCCATCGGCTTTAGCCTTTATTACCTTGATCGGGTTCGTATTGGTCTTTTTCGGTAAACGAATCGTAAAGTTTCAGGAGGCATTCATAGCGACCCTCCTATTGGTCACCTGCGTAGAGATACATCGGGCGGCCATGACGACTCGGGTGGATATGTTGCTCACTACTTTCATCGTCATAGGGCTTTTCCAGCTATATCGATGGGAAGATAAATTAGAGCTGAAAGGACTTCCCATATTCATACCTTTATTATTAGGATGCGCCGTTCTGACCAAAGGACCGGTAGGCGTAGTATTGCCCCTATTCGTATTCGGCATTTATCTATTAATGTTAGGTCAATACAGTTATCTCACCATATTCAAGACTTTATTATATGCGGGAATTTCCTCTTTATTCCTACCGATGTTGTGGTATACCGCCGCATGGAAGCAGGGGGGAGATGAGTTCCTTAATGTCGTATTAGCGGAGAATTTCGCTCGTTTCTTACACCTAAACACTCCTGAAATTTCCTATGATCTGGGGCATGAGAATGGTGTTTGGTACAATTTCATGACGTTGGCGGCAGGCTTTATACCTTGGACTATTTTCTTTTTCTTCTCTTTATTCGGGCTGAAACTTAGCAAGCCTGAGCAACCTATTAAAGAGATCTTAAAGAATACGTGGAAACGTATCCGCTCCATGGAAAAAGTTCGTTTATTTAGTTTGGTTGCTTTAATCGGCATCCTTTTCTTCTATTCGATCCCTTCCAGTAAACGAAGCGTATATTTAATGCCGGCTTATCCGTTCATTGCCTTGTTCTTGGCTCAGTATGCCTTATATATTACAGAATACCGTACGAAAGTAACTCGGGTATTCGCTGCCTTTTTAGCTTCCGTAGTAAGTGTCGTCATGATAGCGATCTTGCTTACGGTATTCGGTATTATTGATCCTGTTGGTATCGTCGGTCAATATACACAAAACGCATCGACCTTGGACATGGTACGAATGGTATCAAAAGTATTGGTTCATCCCAGCACGCTTACGATCTGTATTATCTTCATAAATCTATTGATATTAGG
>OLGB01004018.1_pt1 | contig 13029 bp, 9 predicted proteins | sample 1605691 | NCBI WGS metagenome assembly OLGB01 (sample SAMEA3888925, study PRJEB22519) | human gut metagenome | biome: human gut; feature: human-associated habitat; material: faeces | place: Denmark | collected 2010 | reverse complement strand
CACCCCGTTCAAGGACAGGGGCTTTGACGACCTCGCACACACCATCATGCAGTACGAGGAGGTAGACAGCGTGTTCCTGCTTTCCGGCGCGAACGACCTGTCCATCACCATCACAGGCACCAGCCTGAGAAAAGTCGCTCTGTTCGTTTCCGAGCGGCTCGCAGTGCTTGACGGAGTTCTGTCCACAACGACCCACTTCGTACTGAGAAGATACAAGGAGAAGAACCACGTTTTCAGCGAGGAACACTCCGATGAAAGGAGCCTGGTTTCCCCGTGATAGACTATGATAAGGTAATCCCTGGAAAAATAAGGGGTATTCAGCCGTCAGGCATTCGTAAATTCTTCGACATCGCTCAGCAGGTGGAGGGAGTTATCTCCCTGTCCGTCGGCGAACCGGACTTCAAGACCCCGTGGGCTGTGCGCGAAGCCGGCATCGACAGCCTTGAGCACGGCCGCACCCGCTATACCTCCAACGCAGGCTTAAAAGAACTGCGCGCCGAGATCAGCCGGTATCTGGAGCGGCGCATGGGTCTGCGCTACGACCCCATGCGGCAGATCTTAGTGACCGTAGGCGGCAGCGAAGCCATTGATATGTGCATCCGCACGCTGGTCCAGCCCGGGGACGAGGTGATCATCCCGGAGCCCTGCTTTGTGTGCTACGAGCCCATCACCACCCTGTCCGGCGGCGTGCCGGTGCACGTTGCCTGCCGTCAGGAGGACGAGTTCCGTCTGCGTGCCGATGCGCTGAAGGCTGCCATCACCCCCAAGACCAAGCTGGTCATCATGCCCTTCCCCAACAACCCCACCGGTGCGGTGATGGAGCGGGAAGATCTGGAAGCGGTGGCCGAGGTGCTGCGCGGCACCGATATCATGGTGCTGTCGGACGAGATCTACGCCGAGCTGAACTACGGCCTGCGGCCGCACGTTTCCATTGCCACCCTGCCCGGCATGGCAGAGCGCACCATTGTGGTGAACGGCTTTTCCAAGAGCTATGCCATGACCGGCTGGCGGCTGGGCTACGCCTGCGGCCCGGAGGCGGTCATTAAAATCATGACCAAGATCCACCAGAGCGCCATCATGAGCGCTCCCACCACCAGCCAGTACGCCGCCATCACCGCCCTGAAAGAGTGTGACGGCGAGATCGACCGGATGCGGGACGAGTACAATATGCGCCGCCGCTTGGTGGTGCGCAGTTTCAACGACATGGGCTTGACCTGCTTTGAGCCCCGGGGCGCATTCTACGCCTTCCCCTGCATCAAGAGCACCGGCATGAGCAGTCAGGAGTTCTGCACAAAGCTTTTGGAGCAAAAGCACGTTGCCATCATCCCCGGCGATGCCTTTGGCGCTTCCGGCGAGGGGTACTGCCGCGTTTCCTACGCTTACAGCGTGGAGCACCTGACCGAGGCGCTGAAGCGCATCCGGGAATTTCTGGTGGAAAACAACATTTACCACGGCAACTGAGGAGGAACACAGATGGAACGGCGAGAGCGGAGAAATGCAGTGACGGTGCTGGCCCCGGCCAAGCTCAATCTGGCACTGGACGTGGTAGGGCTGCTGCCAAACGGCTACCATGCGCTGGACATGACCATGCAGACCATCACTCTATACGAGCGTGTAGTGCTGCGCCGCAGCGCCGGGCTCAGCCTGCAGCTGCCGGGCAGCCCTGTGCAGCCCAACGATAAAAACACCGCCATTAAGGCAGCGCTGGCGTTTTTTCACTACACCGGGCTGCTGGCGGGGGTGGATATCATCATCCACAAAAACACCCCGGTGCGGGCTGGTATGGCCGGCGGCAGCGCGGACGCCGCCGCCGTGCTGGTGGGACTGAACGCCTTGTACGGCGCAAAGCTTTCCATGAGCGAGCTGTGTGCGCTGGGCGCGGGCATTGGTGCGGACGTGCCCTTTGCCCTGATGGGCGGCACCTGCCGGGTGCAGGGTGTGGGCGATGTGATCAAGGCGCTGCCGCCCGTGCCGGACTGCTGGTTCACGGTGGTGATGCCGGACTACGGCGTGTCCACCCCGGAGGCCTTTGCCGCCTACGATACCGTGGGCAGCAGCACCCACCCGGACTGTGAAGCGCAGGAAGCAGCCATCCGCGCCGGAGATCTGGACGCCGTATGTGCTGCCGCCGGCAATGCGCTGGAAGAGTGCAGCGGCGCAAAGGATAACGAAGCGATCAAGGCCCTGCTCCGGGCGCACGGCGCTGTTACCGCGCTGATGACCGGCAGTGGCGCGGCAGTGTTCGGCGTGTTCCGGGACGAAGCTGCCGCCAGAGCCGCCGCAGCGGCGGCAAAGCGGCAGTGGCCGCAGGTGTATGTGGCGCAGCCCGACCGCGGCGGTGCCCGGGTGATCCGCTAAAAAAGTATAAACCTCCTTCCCGCAGGGCATACTGGCCCCAAAGGAAGGAGGTCTTTTTAGTGCAGACCTTTTACAAAATCTGCCTGCTGCTGCTCATCGTGGGCGGTGTGAACTGGGGGCTTGTGGGCTTGTTCCAGTTCGACCTTGTGGGCTGGCTGCTGGGCGGCAGCACCTCGGTGTGGTCCCGCATCGTGTTTGCGCTGGTGGGCTTGGCTGCCCTTGGTGCCATTCCGGAGATGTTCAGCGAGGAACCGGAAGAATAACAAAAACGGCTGCTGCACAAAAGCGTGCAGCAGCCGTTTGCGCATTGCAGCGCTTCCGGTAAAAAAGCAGGTCTGGAAAATCCTTGGATTTTCCAGACCTGAAAATAAAAAACGTTTTCTGCGTGGATTACCTGTCGTTATCCACATCATCCCAGCCGATAAGGTCGGGCAGGGTCAGCGTTTCGTCCGAGCAGTGGTGGCTTGTGCGGCGCTGGTCGGCGGCCTTGGTGTGCACTACCTCGCGGGCAAGTTCCCGGATGGCAATGCAGTCCTCCGGCAGGTCGGTCTGGCTGCGGCCGGAGTGGGTGAATAAAATTTTTCCCTCATGCCCTACGATCAGGGTCATGGGCAGGATCTGCGGGGCGTTGCGGTCGTAATGATAGCCGGCATCCCGGGCGCTTTTGTAGATGCGCTGGGCAGAAAAGCTCCAGCTCAAAAGCCCGCGCGCCTGCTCCACGCCCAGATAGCTGTACAGCACGCCCGGGGCGTCGCAGATGATGGGAAAGGGAAATTCAGCCCCCTGGGTGGCCTGTGCCACCGTCCGGGCCGAGGAGCGCACTACGCAGGCCAGCCGGACGCCCCGCAGGCGGGCGCAGGTCTTGAGGTAATGGGTCAGATATTCCCGCGTGACCGGGTGGTCAAAAGCGGGCAGAAAGATCATGACCAGAGGCTGCTCCCCCTCACACAGGGCGTAGAAATCGTTGCCGGGCTTTGTAGGGGTGTCGAAAGTAAAACGGGGGATCGAAGTGCCCACCAAGTGCTCAGAACTCATGCTGCAATTGCACATCCTTTCCGGCTTGCCGCGCACCGGAGCGCACAGTGCCCGGTGCAAATGTTCCGATATAAAAAAATCCACACACTGGCTTTTGCAAAAGGCCAGCGGTGGATGCATTTCGATAAAAAGATCCCGCCCGGTCGTCTGCGGTCAATCAAACCTACCCTTACGGACAGGTGGGTGCCCTGTCGCCGGATTCACGCTTCCTCATCGAGCCTCCATGGTCGACCCATGGCGGGGAGGTCTGCAATCCACCGGAGAACTCCAAGCTCCCGTTGAATGATTAGTAGGATCATATAAACCGCAACAAATCGCGCCGGGCAGGAAGTCTTGCCTGGTAATTTGTCTGGAAAATAAGGGACTTACTCGATCTCGAACTGGTCGGACAGCCGCTTCTCAAACAGCTTGCTCACTTCCAGCAGAGTCTCGTCATCTTCCACAACGTCCAGATACTCGCCCTCGTCGTCTTCGCCCACGCTCAGGATGACCAGCTGTGCATCATCGTTCACATCATCCTCGTTCTCGGCGTATTCCACAACGGCCAGGTAATGCACGCCCTTATGGTCCAGCGCGTCGATCACTTCAAACGTGACTTCGTTGCCGTCCTCGTCCTCAAGGGTCATCAGGTCGGGCTGATATTCCTCTTCGGCACCCGGGGTCTTGATTTCATCTGCCATAAGTTCGTTCTCCTGTAATATCGTAAATTTTGCATAAAATCGTCATAGCTCTGCCCTTTGCGGGGAGTGCCCGCTGCTGGGTACGCCTATAGTGTAGCGTTTTTTTGCCCGCTCGTCAAGATGTTTTTCGCACAGAAAACGCGCCGCAAATTTTCACGCATTTTCCTCTCGCCTATTGGGCAGGAATATGCTATACTAAACGTTGTGTATCAACGCAGAGAATTTTGGGAAGAAACCATAATACAGGATATGCAAAAGGGGTGTGGAGTATGAATCTCAGGCCAAAAAAATATTGCGCGGCACTGGCGCTGGGTCTGGCACTGGTACTGGCGGGGTGCAGCGGGCTGCCCACCCTGCCGGGTCTTGGCGGCGGCAGCAAACCCCAGAGCATCAGCCGCCCGGCGGTAGAGTCCGGGGAGCTGCAGTTCACCCACCCGGCGGCAGGGGACACCATTGCCGTGTTCGATACCTCAGCGGGCGTGTTCAAGGCCGTGCTGTTCCCCAGCGAAGCCCCGCAGGCCTATGATAATTTTGCAGGCCTGGTGCAGAGCGGTTATTACAACGGCCTGACCGTTTCCCGGGTGGAAAAAGATTTCCTTGTGGAGGCCGGGCAGGGGGCCGACGGCAAAGGCACCACCATCTGGAACGGCAGCCGCTGCCCCATTGAGGTGAGCGACAAGCTCCACCATTACTCCGGGGCCCTCTGCATGGCCACGGACACCTCCGGCCAGTGCGCCAGCGTCTTCTATGTCATGGACACCCTGCCGGGCAGCGATTCCGTCACGCAGGAGCTGGTGGACCAGATGAACGCGGCCAGCTACCGCACCGAGGTCGTTTCCGCTTACCAGACCGCCGGCGGGGCACCCTACCTCGATTATACCGATACCGTCCTCGGGCAGGTGTACGAGGGAATGGATGTGGTGGATGCCATCGGGCAGGCGGCGGTGGATGAGAACCAGAAGCCGACGGAGGCCATCACCATCAACAGTGTGAGCATTGAGACGTATCAATAACGTAAAAACACAAAAGGGACGCTTTGCGGCGTCCCTTTTTGCTTAAATTTCCCCGGGGTGATCTTTCCGCCAGGCCAGGTAGTCGTCCAGGATGACGGTGGCGCTGACGGAGTCCAGAATTTCTTTCCGTTTGCTGCCGTAGGTGCCGCTCTCGTCCAGCAGGTCGGCGGCGGCGCAGGTGGTCTGCCGCTCGTCCCACATCCGCACGGGCAGGCCGCTCCACAGCTTGACGGTGGTAGCCAGCTTCCGGCTCTTGGCGGCGCGCTCGCCCTCGGTGCCGTCCATGTTCAGCGGCAGGCCGATGACGATGAGCTCGGCCCCGATCTCTTTGGCCACCTCGCACACCCGCGCGGCCACCTTGTTGCGGGCCTTGAGGGTGATCTGCGGGGTGATGGGCGTGGTCAGGAATTCGGTGTGGTCACAGGTGGCAAGGCCGGTGCGGCTGTCTCCGTAATCAACGGCTAGGATCTTCATGCAAACGTCCTTTCTGTGCAGTCTTTTTTCTCAGTGTACCACAGCCGCCGCCCCATTGCAAAGAAAACCGTAGTTTTGCAGGCGGTTTCGTGTTACAATAACGGCAGGACATCCCAAACGACAAAGGAGGAAACAGCATGCTCAAACTGGTTCTGGGCGGCTCCGGCAGCGGCAAGACCACCCTGCTGTATGCCCGCATCAAGGCGCGGGCCGAGGCCGGGCAGCGCAGCATCCTGTTGGTGCCGGAACAGTTCACCTCCAGCACCGAGGGCCGCATCTACCGGGAACTGGGGGACGCGCTCTCCGGCATGGTGGACAGCTATTCCTTCACCAGCCTGGCGGAGCACATCCTCTCGGCCGAGGGCGGTGCAGCGGTGCAGACCCTCTCGGATGCGGGCCGTGCTGTGCTGGTGCGCCGCACGCTGGAAGAGCTGCAGGACACGGTACAGTATTATTACCGCCACCGGCGCAGTGCTGCGTTCTGCCAGATGGCCGCTGAGACCATCGACGAGCTGAAAAGCGCCGGGCTTTCGGGGCAGCAGCTGTACCGGCTGGCCCAGGGGTGCGGTTCCGGCAGCGGCAAGCTCACCGAGCTGGCACTGATCCTGCAGGGCTATGAAACGCTGCTGGCCGGCACCGGCATGGACCCCTCCGACCGGCTGGAACTGGCGGCGGACCGGCTGGAAGCGGCCCTTGCCCGGGGCAGCCTGCCGGAGTTTTTGCAGGACCGGGCCGTGTTCATTGACGAATTCGATACCTTCAACGCCCCCAAAAAGCGGCTGCTGGCGGCACTGCTCACGGCACTGCCGCAGGTGACGGTGGCCCTGTGCGATGACGGCGCCCCGCTGGTGCCGGGGGACACCGGGCTGTTTGCCGGAGCCAAGCAGATGGCCGCACAGCTGCGGCAGCTGGCCCGGAAAAGCGGCACGGAGGTGGCAGCCCCGGCTCTGCTGCGGCAGGACCTGCGCCACAAGGATGCACCGGGCCTTGCCGCGGTGACCCGGCTGCTGGAAGGCGGCAGCGCGGAAGAAACGCAGGCACCGGAGGTGCGGCTGTTCCCGGCAGCCAGCCGCGAAGAGGAAGCCCGGTGCGCGGCGGCCGCCATCCGCCGCCTGATGCGGAAGGGCGTGCGGTGCGGCAAGATCGCCGTGGTCTGCCGCGACATTGCAAAATACCGGGCGGCCGTGCGGTATGAGTTCCGCATGGCGGACATCCCGCTGTACTGCGACGAGCCCACGACCCCGGAGTTCAGCGCCCCGGCTACGGCGGTGCGGGCCTTGCTGGCCCTGCTGCGGGGTTCGGACATGACCGAGCAGCTTACCGTGCTGGCCAAGACCGGGCTGTGTGCGCTGTCGGAAGAGCAGGTGTGTGCGCTGGAAAACTATGCCTACACCTGGTCGCCCAATGCGGCGGCCTGGCGGGCCGAATTCACCAAAAACCCAAAGGGCTTTGGTGAAAACGAGCTGACCGACGAGGACCGGCAGAATCTTGCCTGGGCCGAGGACGCCCGCCGGAAGCTGGTGGACGCCGTGGACACCCTGCGCGGAAAGGTGAAGGGCGGCAACGCGGAGCAGATCAGCCGGGCTGTTTATTTCTGTCTGAAGGAGCTGGGGGCCGAGGAACAGCAGGCCGGGCTGGTGGAGGATATCCGCGCGGCACGGGGCATCCCGGCGGCGGAGGAAGCCGCCCGCGAGTGGAACGTGGTGATGCAGCTACTGGACGAGATGGCCAGCCTGCTGGGGCAGCAGAGCGTGACCGTGGCCGAGTACGAGGATCTGTTCGGCCTGCTGCTGCGTTCGTCCGACCTGGGGCATATCCCCCAGACACTGGACGCCGTGGTGCTGGCCAGCGCGGGCAAGATGCGTCTGGACGCGCCGGATTATGTGTTCGTGCTGGGGCTGGCAGAAGGGGAGTTTCCCTGTGCACCGGCTGAGAGCGGCCTGCTGACCCACGCCGACCGTGACGCACTGATGGCCCAGCAGGTGGAACTGCCGGACTGCTTTGAGAACCGGGTCATCCGGGAGCAGGTGTGCTTTTATAAAGCGCTCACTGCCCCGGCAAAGGGGCTGTGGCTCAGCTGGCCCAAGGGACAGGGCCAGACCCTGTGCGCGGCGGTGGAGCCCCTTGTGGATGCACTGCACCCGGCTGCCCCGGAACTGGAGCTGACCGACCTTGCCGCCACCCCGGCGGACGGTCTGGACACGCTGGGCGGCGGCTGGCTGCTCACCGATGTGGAGCGCGCCAGCCTGACCGAGGCCCTGCACACCCCCGGTGCCGGGCAGCCGAAGGGCCTTGCCCTGCTGCACCGCATGGAAGAGAACCCGCCCCGGCAGGTGTACGACCTGCCCGCGCTGGAAACGCTGCTGGGCCGGAGGCTCCGCGTCTCGCCCAGCCAGCTGGAAAAATACTATACCTGCCGGTACGGCTATTTTCTGCAATATGTGCTGGGGCTGAAGCCCCGCAAACGGGCGGAGCTTTCCGCCGACCAGAGCGGCACCCTGATGCACTGGGTGCTGCAGATGGCGCTGGACCCCCACCCGGGGCCGGACAACCCCTGTGCGGCCCTGCAGCCCTATCTGGAACTGGATGACGAAGCCATGGCCGGGCTGGCCGGGCTGCTGGTGGACGAGTATGCAAAGCGCTTTCTGCCGGAGGACACGGCCCGCTTTGCCTACCTGCTCTCCCGGCTGAAAAAGAGCATGACCGGCCTGCTGTGCTACCTGCGGGACGAACAGAACCAGTCCCGGTTCCGTCCGGTGGCCTGTGAGCTGAAGATCGGCAGCGGGGCCGACGCCGTGCCCGGGCAGCTGTATCACCTGTCGGACGGGCGCACCGTGCAGCTCATCGGTACGGTGGACCGCGCCGACGAGTGGGTGGAAGAGGACGGCACCCGCTGGGTGCGGGTGGTGGACTACAAGACCGGCACCAAGAAACTGGACCTGAAAGAAGTGTACTGCGGGCTGGACTGCCAGATGCTGCTGTACCTGTTCAGCCTGACCCGCGACCCCAGCGGACGCTTTACCGGGGCAGAACCGGCGGGCGTGCTGTATCTGCTGGCCGACCCCGCCCCGGAGACCACCACCCGCGAAAAGGCCGCCCGCAGCGTGGAATATCAGCTGGACGGTCTGGTGCGGGACGAGCAGAAGGTGTTCGATGCCATGGACGCGGATGAGACGGGCCGGTATCTGCCCTTCGGCTACCGCAACGGCGCGCCCAGCCCTTACCAGAAGGACAAGCGTGCTGACATCGCCAAGCTCAACCGCATCCGGCTGCATCTGGATGACCTCGTCACCCGGATGGGCGAGCAGCTGTACGGCGGGCAGATCGCCGCCGAGCCGCTGGTGGTCAGCACCAACCGCAGCCCCTGTGCCTGGTGCGATTATGATTTTATCTGCTGCCATGAGACCGGCATCGGGGAACGGGGCCTGGAAGCCCCGGCAAAGCCCTTTGAGCCGGAAGCAGCAGAGGATGAGGAGGAACCGACATGAGCGAACCCAGATGGACGCCTGCCCAGCGTGCCGCCATCGACGACCGGGGCGGGGCGCTGCTGGTGAGTGCGGCGGCCGGCAGCGGCAAGACGGCGGTGCTGACCGAGCGCGCTGTGCGCCTCATCACCGACCCGGAGCACCCGGTGGACGCCGACCGGCTGCTCATCGTCACCTTTACGAATGCGGCGGCGGCGGAGCTGCGGGCCCGCATCGGGCAGGCACTGCTGCGCCGCTGCCAGCAGGAGCCGGGCAACACCGCCCTGCGCCGCCAGCGTATGCTGCTGCAGCGTGCACCCATCTGCACCATGGACGCGTTCTGTCTGGATCTGCTGCACAAGCATTTTCAGGCGCTGGATATCCCGCCGGATTTTGCCCCGGCAGACCCCGGCAGCGTGGAGCTGCTGCGCACGGCGGCACTGGCCGAAACGCTGGAGCATGCCTACGCGGACCCGGATTTCTGCGCCTTTGCCGACCTGTACGGCAAGGGCCGCACCGACAAACCGGCGGGGGACACTATCCTGCAGGTGTATGATTTCCTGCGGGCACTGCCGGACTACGACCGCAAGCTGGACGAATTTCTGGCTCCATGGCAGCAGGAAAACGGCTTTGACGCCACCTGCTGGCATGACTTGCTGCTGGCGCAGGCAGCCCGCGATGCAAAGGCGGCCCGCGAGCTGCTGTGCGCCGCCCAGCAGGACTGCCGGGAGGACTATGCCCAGGAAATGGCGGAGGCCGGAGAAAAAAAGACCCCGGCGGCCATCCGGAAAGCGGAAGCGGCGGTGGCCGAAAAATACGCCGACGCGCAGGGCCGTCTGGAACGCTCTGCCGCCCTGCTGGGCGAGGTGGAGCGGCTGGCACAGGCAGGGGAGTGGACGCCCCTGTACGACCGGCTCACCCCTTTTGTGCTGGGCATGGAAGAGCAGCCCGGCCTGAAGGGCATGAAAAAACGGCTGAAGGGCGACCACAAGACGGCCATCAAGACCCGTGCTGACGAGGCCGCCGACCTGTTTGCTCAGATCACGGAGCTTGTCTCCTGCAGCGAGGAAGAAGCGGAAGCCGACCGGCAGGCGGCACTGCCCCGGCTGCAGGCCCTGTTTGCGGCGGTGCGGGATTTCGACGCCCGGTTCTCGGCCAAAAAGCGGGAGCGCAAGCTGCTGGAATTCAGCGACTTTGAACACTTTGCCCTGCGGCTGCTGCGCAGCCCGGACGGCACCCCTACCCCGCTGTGCGGGAGCATCCGGCAGAACTATGCTGCCGTGATGGTGGACGAATATCAGGACACCAATGCTTTGCAGGATGCCCTGTACCGCTGCCTTGCCTCCCCGGCGGGGGATGACCTCTTTCTGGTAGGCGACCTGAAGCAGAGCATCTACCGCTTCCGGCAGGCCGACCCCAGCATCTTCCGGGAAAAGCTGGACCGCTGGCCGGCCCTGCCCGGCGGGGCGGCCCGCCCGCGCCCGCCGGAGGGTACTGCCGGGCAAAACGCCCTGCTGGCGCTGGACGCCAATTTCCGTTCGGCCCCGCAGGTGGTGGAGGGCATCAACTTCATTTTTGAGCAGCTCATGACCCCGCAGCTGGGCGATACGGCTTACGGTGACGGGCAGCGGCTGGTGTGCGGCGCACCGGGAGATTACTCCGGCAGCGTGGAAGCACAGTTTCTGCCGGACGATGAAGCGGAGACGGACGCAGCATGGATCGCCCGGCGCATCGAGGAATTGGTGGCCGCCGGGGAGCCGGTGCGGGAGGGCAGCACGACCCGCCCGGTGCAGTACGAGGACTGCTGCATCCTGCTTTCGGCCCGCGGGGACTTCCCGGCCTATGTGGAAGCTCTCACGGCCCGGGGCATCCCGGTGTATGCCGACGCCCGGGAAAACCTGATGGAAGCACCCCACATCCGACCGCTCATCTCGCTGCTGAAGGTCATCGACAACCCGGCGCAGGATATCTATCTGGCTGCGGCCATGCTGGGGCCGGTGTTCGGCTTTACGGATGACGACCTGGTGCGGCTGCGGGCACAGAGCGCCGCGCTGCAGAAGGAACAGAACGCCGGAAATGCCGGAAAGCCCGCCCGCATGAGCCTGTACGGTGCGCTGCTGCTGGCGCGGCAAGGCCCGGCGGAGGACCCCTTCACCCAAAAGGTGAACGATTTTTACGACAAGCTCACGGCTCTGCGGCAGATGGCCCGCAGCGTGCCTGCAGAGCAGCTGCTGGAAGAAATTTTTGCCACCACCGGCTACCTTGCCGCACTGGGGGTGACTGAGAACGGTGCCCGCCGCCGGGAGGATGCCCGGCGGTTCGCCTCTTTCTGCGCGGCGTCCGGTGCGGGCGGCATCTCGGCATTGGTGCGCGCCATCGACGCGGCGGCGCTGGCCGGTTCCACCGGACAGGACACCACCCCCGGCGGGGCAAGGCCCGGCTGTGTGACCGTGATGACCATCCACCGCTCCAAGGGCCTGCAGTTCCCGGTGGTGTTCGTGGCCGATACCGGGCGGCGGTTCAACGCGGCCGATACCCGGCAGCCGGTGCTGCTGCACCGGGAATACGGGGCCGGCCTGCGGCTGCGGCCGGAACAGGGCGAGGGCGCCTATAAAACGGCGGCCTACACCGCGCTGGCCGAGGTGCATGGGCAGGAGCTGCGCAGCGAGCAGATGCGCCTTTTGTATGTGGCCCTGACCCGCGCACAGGACAGGCTCATCCTCACGGTGCCGCTGGGCATCGGCAAGACCGCGAACCCCTTTGCCAAAGCGGCGGCGTTTCTGGCGGCGGGAGCGGGCTCCACCCTGCACGGGCAGGCAAACTGCTTTGCCGACTGGCTGCGGGCGGCGCTGCTGGTGCACCCCTGCGGCGGGCCACTGCGGCAGCTGGCGGGCAATCTGGAGCTGCCCTTTGTGGACACCCGCAGCACGGTGACTATCACCCTGCCGGAAACAACGCAGCCGGAACAGGAACAACAGCCTGAGGAGCTGGAACCGCAAGCCCCGGCGGCCGCGGACCCGGCCCTTGTGGAACAGCTGCGGGCGGGCTTTGCCTGGCAGTACCCGGCGGCAGCCCTGGCCGGGGTGCCTGCCAAGGTCAGCGTGACCAGCATCGTGCACAAGGCGGAGCAGACCACGCTGGAGCGGCCGGGCTTCCTCTCCAAAGACGGCCTGACCGCCGCCGAGATGGGCACGGCCCTGCATGCATTTCTGGAGCACGCCGATTTTGCGGCGCTGGCAGAGGCAAAAGCAGCCGGGACGCTGGACGAAGCCATCGGAGCGGAACGTGACCGGCAGGCGGCTGCACAGCTCACCGCACCGGAGATCGCCGCAAAACTGGATGCCGTGCGCATCCGCCGCTTTGTGCAGAGCGAGGCCTTTGCAAAGATCTGCGCGGCACAGCAGGTGCTGCGGGAGCTGGCATTCATCACAGCACTGCCCGCCGCCGAGGTGCTTGCCGCCCAGGGAAGCCCGGCCCCGGACACGGCCCCGGAAGCGCAGGTGCTGGTGCAGGGCATCGCAGACCTTGTGCTGGTGTACCCGGACCATCTGGAACTGCTGGACTACAAGACCGACCGCCGCAAAACAGCCGCGGATTTTGTGCGGGCCTACAAACCCCAGCTGGACCTGTACGCGCTGGCCGTCGGCAAACGCTTTGCCCCGAAGCCGGTGACCTATAAAGGCATCTACTCGCTGGAACTGGGCAGGTTGATCGAGGTATGAGGACGATTCATATTTTTCTCGTAAAACGCATAAAAAGTGCTTGACAGGCCCCTGCGGCTGTGGTAAAATAACCGGGTAAAGAAAGCAGCTACGGCCTGTGCCGCGCTCGCCTTGTGGGGTCAGAATCCCCGGGCTATACCCAAGTGCATCTGTTCTTTGAGCAGATCGCGGCTTTGTGTGAATTTTGCGCGGCTGTCCAGAAACTGGGCGGCCGCGTTTTCTATTGCCAATATTGCAACACTATGGATTTTGTTTGGAGGTGCATTCATTATCGCTACCGCTG
>OLGB01004012.1_pt1 | contig 13036 bp, 6 predicted proteins | sample 1605691 | NCBI WGS metagenome assembly OLGB01 (sample SAMEA3888925, study PRJEB22519) | human gut metagenome | biome: human gut; feature: human-associated habitat; material: faeces | place: Denmark | collected 2010 | reverse complement strand
ATATAAGTGGCAGCGCGGCTATTTTGCCCCTTATGTGCCCGGCTACGACACGCACGGCCTTCCCACCGAACTGAAAGTGCTCAAGGAACAGAGCCTCAACAAGGATGAGATCGACCCCATCGAGCTGCGTGAAAAATGTGCCGCTTACGCGCGCACCTTCGCCGATATCCAGACGGGGCAGTTCAAGCGCCTAGGCGTCATCGGAGACTGGGACCATCCATATATGACCCTCGTTCCGGCCTACGAAGCGACACAGATAGAAGGGTTCGCCGAAATGATCGACAAGGGCCTTGTCTACAAGGGACGCAAGGCCATTTACTGGTGCACCGACTGCCAGACGGCGCTCGCGGCGGCGGAGATCGAATACGCCGACGAGACCTCACCGTCGATATTCGTCGCTTACAATTACACCGACGCGGCAAAAATATTCCCCGAGCTTGCGGGGAAGGATGTCGACGTCATCATCTGGACCACCACGCCCTGGACCCTTCCAGCCTCGATGGCGGTCGCCGTTCATCCGCGCTATGATTATGGCTTCTATCAGGTCGGAGACAAAATATACCTCATCGCGCAGGGGCTCAAAGCCGAAGTGGAAAAGGCTACGCAGCTCGATTTTGGCGAACCGATCCTCTCCTGCAAGGGGGCGAGGCTCGAAAACTCGCTCGCTCAGCACCCGTTCTATGACCGCGCCACGCCATTCGTACTGGCGGATTACGTAACGCTCGACTCCGGCACCGGCTGCGTGCATACCGCGCCCGGCCACGGTACGGAAGACTATGAGACCGGCGTGCGCTACGGCATCGATATCTACAATCCGGTTGACGAGACCGGACATTACTATAAAGACACGCCCATTTTCGGAGGCATGTCGCTCGCGGAGGGAGAAAAAAAGGTCTTTGAGCTCCTCGGAGAATCGAAACGCTTGCTCGGCAAACTCAAAATAACCCACTCCTACCCGCACTGCTGGCGCTGCAAAAAGCCCGTCATCTTCCGCGCCACGGATCAGTGGTTCGTCTCCGTCGCCGATTTCCGTGACGAGGCGCTCAAGCATATCGACGAAGTCCAGTGGGTGCCCGACTGGGGCAAAGACCGCATCACGAACATGGTGCGCGACCGTTCCGACTGGTGCATCAGCCGCCAGCGTACATGGGGCGTACCCATCCCGGCCTTCTACTGCGAAGACTGCGGCGAAGTCATACTCACGGGAGACCGTGTGCGCCGCGTGGCGGACAAGATCCGCGAACACGGCAGCAACTGCTGGTGGAAAATGACGCCGGAAGAGCTCGTCGGCGACCTTGCGGTCTGCCCGAAGTGCGGCAGCCGTCATCTTCGTAAAGAATCAGATATCATGGATGTCTGGTTCGACTCAGGTTCGAGCCACTCGGCGGTCCTCGACAACTGGGAAGACCTCAGCTGGCCCGCCGATATGTACCTTGAGGGAAGCGACCAGCACCGCGGCTGGTTCCAGACGTCGCTGCTCAACAGCGTGGCGACGCGCGGCGCGGCCCCTTACAAGATCGTCCTTACCCACGGCTTTATCATGGGGCCTGACGGACAGAAAATGTCAAAATCCCTCGGCAACGTCATGAAGCCGGAAAAAATAATCGACAAAAACGGCGCGGACATCCTCCGCCTCTGGGTCGCCTCCTCCGATTACCGCGGAGACGTGCGCATATCGGAAGAGATATTCCGCAACCTTATCGAGTCATACAGACGGATACGCAACACGGCGCGCTTCCTGCTCGCGAACCTCGACGGTTTTGATCCCGCGACGGACATCCTGCCGCATGAGGAGCTCGCCCCGGTCGACCAGTACATCATGCTGAAGCTCGAGCGCCTGCGGACGCGCGTGACGACAGGATTTGACGAATACGAATTCCATCAGCCGATGACGCTCATCCACCAGTTCTGCGACAACGAGCTTTCGTCGTTCTACATCGACGTCAGCAAGGACAAACTTTATGCGGACGCCAAAGACGCCATGAGCCGCCGCTCGATCCGCACCGTCATGTGGCAGGTACTGCAGGCGGTGACGCAGATGATGTCCTCCGTCCTCTCCTTCACGGCGGAAGAGATCTGGCAGAAAATGCGTGAAATGGACCCGTCGCTGCCGCAGAGCGTCCTGCTCGCGGACTGGCCTCGCGGCCTCGCCGACGGCATCGACCCCGCGGTGGAAGAGGAGTGGGATATGCTGATGCTTGCGCGCCAAGGCGTGCTGCGCGGCCTCGAATCGGCGCGCGGCAAGGGCGTCATCGGCCATCCGCTCGACGCAGACGTGCAGATCAAACTCAGTGACTACTACAAATCTCTCGCCGGCAAGATCGACGACGAGACGTGGGAAAACATCCTCATCGTCTCCTCCTGCAAAGTCGTGGATGAAGTCAAAGAGGCTGGTATCGTCTACGACGACGAGACTACGGGACTGCGCGTCGGCGTCAACAGATCCGCGGCGGAAAAGTGCCCCCGGTGCTGGAAAAGGCGTCCGGAAGTGGCGGAGAAGGGGCTTTGCGACCGCTGCCGCGATGTGCTCAGCAAACAATAATTTCATTCGGGAAAATATAAACGAAGAGGGGGAAGGGCTGCTCGCCCCCCCCTCTTCTTCTGCCGCGCAGAGATTCATGATCGGGGCGGAGTTGGATGCCCATCGCCTGGACTTCGCCGTCTCCCGGCTTCTTGGCGTGAGCCGCGGTTATGCGCAGAAGCTGATAAAAGAGGGACACGCCTCGCTTGTGCCCGAGCGCCGCGTCAAACCGTCGGTGAAGGTCGCTGTAGGCGATTTGATTGAAGTGGAAATACCTCCGGCGGAGACGCTGGACCTGGAGCCGCAGGACGTTGCCTTTGAGACGGTCTATGATGACGCCGACGTGATCGTCGTCGACAAACCGGCGGGGCTGGTGGTGCACCCCGCGCCGGGACACTGGAGCGGCACTCTCGTTCACGGCCTGCTCTTTCGCTACCCTGATCTCGGAACGCTGAACGGCGTCAGACGTCCGGGGATCGTCCACCGGCTTGACGCGACGACCTCGGGGCTGATGGTGGTGGCGCGCAACGGGCTCGCCCAGGAGGGGCTCTTCCGCGATTTCAAAGCGCGCCGGATAAGAAAAGAGTACCTTGCCCTCTGCTACGGCCAGACGCCCGCCCTCCGCGGTTCCGTCAAATACCCGATCGACCGCGACCCGTACAACCGTCTGCGCATGGCCTGCGTAGAGGACGGCAGGGAGGCCTGGACGGATTACGAAAGGCTCTGGAGCGTGAACGACTATTCGCTCGTAAAATGCACGCTGCACAGCGGCCGTACGCACCAGATCCGGGTCCACATGCAGGCGGTCAGGTGTCCGCTTGTCGGCGACCGGCTCTACGCGCCCTCCAGAAGATCGCCTTTCGGACCGGAGCGGATATTCCTCCATTCATGGAAATTGGGCTTCAAACATCCCCGCACCGGCGATGATATGTTCTTCACCCGGCCTCTCCCGCCAGAGTTGAGCGGCTTCCTGCGGGCAATACGAAGCCCGCGCTAAGCATAATATATATTCACGTCCCGTCAGTACATGACCGCCGCCCGCTCCGAATAATCATAGAAACTGCGCTCACAACGCTGCAATGAGACATTGCTTTTGGAGTCTTGTTGAAACTTGGCAATTAATAAGAGTTTTAGACTCTAGATTTTTTAATCGAGTTATGGTATTTTTGCCATAGTGAAACCAGCAACAGATCCTCAACCGGAATAGATGGCGAAGGAGACAAAAAGCATGGTGCGAAAGGTCCTCATCGTTGACGACGACAGAACGAACCGGCAGAAGCTCCGGGCGATGCTGCAAACGGACTATACGATCCTTGAAGCGGGGAGCGGTAAAGCCGCCTTGGAGCTGCTGCGTCAGGATCCGGAAGGCATCTCGGCGGTGTTGCTGGATATCCTTATGCCTGAAATGGACGGTTGCGAGGTGCTGCGCCTCTGCCGGGAGAACGTCCTGCTCTCGCAGCTCCCTGTCATTGTCATGACCGATTTGGAGGACGAAAGCTCCCGCGTCAAGGCGCTGTCGCTGGGAGCCAGCGATTTTGTGACCAAACCATGTCACCCGGATATCGTCGCTCATACGCTGCGCAACAATATCGCCCTGCGGGAAACCGTCTCCATTGTCAACGCGATACAGAAGGATAAGCCTGACGGACTATATACGAGGGAGCTGGAGAAAGAACGGCGAGCGACGGTCGAGCAGCTTCTCATTTTGAGCGACGTGGCCCACGACCTGCTGGCACAGACGGATACAAGGACGGGCATCGACGGCACGCTGCGAAAGCTCATGGAGTATTTTGACGGAGCACGCGCGTATATTTTTGAGATCGACCGCGAAAAGTCTATCGCCGTCAACACCTACGAGGTCTGCGCCGAGGGCGTGACGGAGGAAAAGGACACCCTCCAGACAGTTCCCCTGCACCTGTTGGATTATTGGCACAGAGCCTTTGAACATCGGAATTATATCGCCATCATGGACGTAAACGAGCTGGATGAAAGCCGCGCGGAAGAGCGCGACATTTTACTTATGCAGGGCGTTAGCTCCCTGTTCGCGGTGCCGCTTTGCCGGGACGTAAAAGTATTTGGGATACTGGGCGTGGACGACCCCAAACGGCAGATGACGCAGCTTGACCGTCTTCTGGCGTTGGGCGACTACATCGCCGTCATGCTCACCAGGCGCGACTATGAGGCGAGGCTTGCCGAAAACGCCCGGACGCTGACGCAGATGATTCAGGATATGCCCGGCGGCTATATAAAGATGCGCATCACAAAAACCGGCGTCGTGGCAGAGTTCGTGAACGACGAGTTCTGCCGCATGTGTGGAATGACGCACGAACAGGCCGTAGCGCTGTACGCCGCAGACGCTTACGCTGGCGTGCATCCGGACGATCTGTATTTGGCCAGCTCCGTTTTGAACAAGGCCATCGCCGCCCGGACGACGGTATCCCTGCGTCTCCGCTTCGCCAACGGCTGCGGCGGCTACACGCCAATACAGGCTTTCTACCGCGTGACGGAGGACTCGGACGGCCTGCATCTCAGCGGCTACTATACCGATGCCACGGAAATGGACAGGGCTGAGAGGCAGCGGCGTGATCTTTTGGAAAACCTGCCCTGCGGCGCCGGTATTTATGAGATTGCCGGAAACGTCACCCACGCCACCTATCTCAACAAGCTGTACCGGGCTTTTCTGAAGCGCGAGATCGGCGAGATGAGAGATGTCTCCGTATTCGAGCTCGTCCACCCCGACGATGTAGAAAAGCTGAACGAGGAAATCCAGACGGCGCTGACCGGGAATAAGGACGGCGTCTGCGATGTCCGCATCATGGACGGCTCGGGCGGGTATCTCCCGTTCCATCTGACAGGCCGGGTAATGGAACTCGGCAAAGATAAGACCGCTATCTATGTGACCTATATCCCGATCACCGAAAAGGAAATGCAGATGCAGCGGCGGGCCGAAACAGACGGTATGACCGGCGTTTACAACAAGCTGACCGCAGAAACGCTGATCCGTAAGAGGCTGGACGGCGAGGGCGGCGTCCCCTGCGCGATGATGATCGCCGATATTGACGGCCTCAAGACGATAAACGACTCCATGGGGCATCCGCAGGGCGATCGGGCGATATGCTTCATCGCAGACGCGCTCAAGTCGCTGTTTGGAAAAACCGATATCGTCGGACGCATGGGCGGCGATGAGTTCGTCGTATTTTTAAAGGACGTGGAGGGACGGAACGAACTGGAAAGCATGGCGTTGAAGCTGCAGCGGAGTTTATCCGGCGCGCGGATCGGCGCGGCTGACGATTACCCCGTCCGCATGAGCGTCGGCATCGCCGAGGCCCGCACAGGCGAGGCGGCCTTCGACAAGCTCTATTCCCGGGCCGACAGAGCGCTTTACGAGGCCAAACGGAACGGGAAAAACCAATATGCGTTCTATGCGGAGAATATGTAGCATATCGGCTGTCCTTTGAGGAAAATCCGGTAAAGACAGACGCCCTGCCAAATTCAAAGCGCCGCATAATATGCATACTGGTTTTTCGATATTTTTTCATGAAAGGCTGGCGAGGCTGAACGTTGAAAGAGATGCCGCAAAGCCTCGGCGATTATTTCCGGCTGCTCTCGCTGCCCTTTAACTGGGCGCACCCGAGGCAATGGAAATGCTGCTGCGGCTGGCGCGGGAAAAACGCGGCGACGAAGAACAGGAAGCGATGGATGGGCTGTTGGAGCTCTGCTCGCGGATGCGCGCTGGAATGGCGAAGATCAAAGAGTCGGTCAGATCCATCAGCGCCTCTTTGACGCGGCGGGAGCGCCAGATATCGCTGCTGATAAAGCAGGGGCTCACGACGAAACAGATCGCCGAACTGCTCGGCATCTCCGACGGTACGGTGCGCGTTGTTCGTCAGCCACAGAGGATACCCACAGCCTATTGTATTTATTTTACATGAAAGGGGCGGTTCTTGATGCGAAAAATTTATCGTTTTGCGGCGGCCGTGTTTATTTCGGCATGTCTGTTCTCCAACACGGCGGAGGCGTTGTCGTTAAAAATTTTATATCCGCAGCAAATGCCGATCGCTCCCACACGGGATTTTTATGTTCTGGGAGAAATAGATCGCGCTGGCGCACCTGTGTCGTTTGACATTCGTATCGATATTTACGACGCGGCCAACACTATCGTGCGCAGCACAGAGAGCGTTGGCATAGATGGCAATGGCGTAACCTCTGTTGCCGCCGTCAGTATGGACTACCCAAATAAAGGTTATTGGTTTGATTATCAGGCAAATAGTCGTGATTTGCTGGCTAAAAACCCGCCGCCCGATTTGATTTTTAAACCTGATGATCCTGATAGCTTCTACGATCAAGGCAATAAAGTGGCTGTAACAGAAAAAACATTTTCCGCGGTCATTTTCGGCGGATGCACAACGTCTTTTGATGTTAACCCCGATACGCTTAGCGGGGATATTGCGGCTGGTGAGTATCGTATCGTAGTTTCCGCCGTTTCCGGCGACGCCGATATCGCCAGCGCCGATGCGAAGCTGACGGTGGGAGTCGTTGCGGACAAGATGCTTACGCGCTTCTCGCCGGCCGATCATCAAGCTAAATACACCGCGTTTGCGAATAAGAATAATTACAGGATTTATCTGGATTATTTCCCTGGATACTGGCCATTGGCTAAGGACAGCGATGGGAAGTATATTTATTATGAAATTGTAGGCCGTTGGAGGGCTAATGATTCCATCGAATATAAAGGTGGCAATGTGCATACGATATTGTATAACGTGGATAATAATCGCTGCGCCACGCAGAAAGTTGAAATCGGCTATCTTGCCGCTATTGGTAATATTAATTCCCCACGCATACACTATTATCACTATGACATTGGCGAACCGTCAGTAACATACGCGGGTAAAACGATAGAGGGGAAAATAGTAGAATTCGCGCAGGGAGACGCACTGGCTTTGACAAGGGCCGAAGTCGTTGAGAAGGGGATCGCGGTAGAAGAAAATAAATATTATCCTGCGTCGCACGACAAACAAGTGTTTCTCGACATTGCTGCAAACGGCGTTTATATAGTTCCGGGCAAAACGCTCTCTGTTTTTGGCGTGACAAAACCAATACAGAGCGATGTGACCAAGGGGAGAGTGTTAAGTAATGATATTGACACATATAACGTCCAGAACTTTACCAGCAAACTCCACTATGATTTGACGCTGAACGACGAGATCGTGTTGAGCCGTGACGTTGATATCGCGCTTGTCAGACATTACGATGGAGAAAAATGGGATGAATATGCGGCGGTCTATGAATTCAAACACGACTTTGTCATTCCAGACGAATATGCCGGTAAAGACCTGACGATGACCCTATACGCCGTGGATAAAAACGGCGTAAAGGTGAGCGGGACGGGAGAGACTTTTAAGATCATGGCGTATGACAAGCCTGACGGCGGTTCCGGCGGCGGCTGCAACGCGGGCTGGTTCGCGCTGCTGATCTTCGCGGCGTTCCCCGGCGCGGCGGCAGTAATGAAGAAAAGGGGGTAACGCCAGGGAAGCTTTCTCTCGACGGAAAGGCCGGGCGCGCGAAGATAACTTTACCTCGCGCGCCCGGCCTTCTTTATTTTCTTTTTCGCCGACAAAGTCAGCTTTCAGTTCAGGCGGCGGCGCGGACAGGCCCTAAGGAGCGGTTTGTCCGCTTTCTGGGAGGGAGTTAAGCTCCTTCCACCTTTGCCACAGCAGCGGGTCGCCGGCAACGGTGGAAAATTCCTTGTAGGTGACGTTGGCCTCCCCGCCGCGTATCGGGCTGACATACCTTCTCCGCGTATAATCGACGCGCTGGCGCGACGACTCCCGCGCCTTGCTGTAATATGCCGCGAGCGAGGCGCAGAAGTCCTTGAACGCGTTCAGTTCGTCCTCGGCGAGCGCTGACAGGGGCCTTAATATGACGTGCGATCCCGGCACCCCCTGAGCGTGAAACCAGAGGTCGTCGGGGAGGGCGAGCTTGAAGGTGACATACCGGTTGCCCTTTGAAGAAAGTCCGGCAAAGACGAGCGCCCTGTCAAATTCAAAGCGCCGGTGAGGCGGCAGGGGCGGCGACTTTTTCTTTGCGCCTCTCTTTTGCGCCGGGACCTTGGCGGTTCCGAGCTCCTCTTCAAGCATTAAAAGGGATTCCGCGTCGCTTATTGACCACGCGAGCGCGAGCGCCTCGCGCTGATCATCAAGTTCTTCTTTCACAGTGGCGAGCAGCGCCGAAGCGCGTTCCTGCGCCGCCGTTATTTTTTTGTATTTTGCGAAGTACCGCGCCGCGTTCTGGGAAGGCGAGAGCCTTGGGTCCAGCGGCACCTTGAGCGATATCTCTTTTCCCGAGCCGTCATAGCCGTTAAGCTCCGTCTCCTCAACGTTATGGCGTACCTGCCAGAGGTTAGCGACGATCAGCTCGCCGTACTGCCGGTACAAACCGCTCCTATCGTCGGAAAGAAGCCTTTCTATATCCTCAGCCTGCCGCTCCCGCCGCGTGATCTCTTTTTCGATGAGCCGAACGGCATGTTTCCTGCGTGACTCGAAGGCGGCGTCACGCAGGGGAGCCAGCGCTATCATCCTTCCGGTATCCTCATCTTCCAAGGCTTCGGCCTCAGGCAGCAGCTCCGGCAGCGAGGTGACATAGCGGCCTATTTTCTGCGGGACAAAACCGGAGGGACTTTTACCGTCATAGAAGCTGCCCAATATAGAGACGGCCTTGTCAAGTTCAGCCCCGGAAAGGAGCTTGAGCAGCGGTTTGCCAAAGCCCGCGATCTTTTGTATGGCGGATTTGTCCGGCGAGGCAAGCCATTCTTCAAGGGACGTCCCGTCAAAAGCCGGCGGCAGATGGTAGGGGAGTCCGGGAAGCACCGTCCGGTAGCTGTTGTCGGCGGGGTGGATATGCTTCGCGGTCTCAATTATGTTTCCGTCCTCATCGACAAGCAGTATATTACTAAAACGTTCCATTATCTCAATTATAAGACATCTTGTGACCGAGAATCCGGCTCCGACCGTTTTGGTGAAGGTGAGCTTAAGAATACGGTCACGGCGGAGCTGCTCAACGAGAGAAAGCTCCGCCCCGGTCAGGTGGCTCCGCAGCGCGTTTGTGATCGGCGGCGTTTGCGACACGGAGGAGAGGAAGGATTTCTTTTCCTTTTGCGAAATCAGCGCCGCGCCGCAGTTCTGCGCGCCCCATGACAAAAGCATGTCAGACGCCGCGCCGAAAGAGATCACAACGGAATTATTGCCGCCGTCGACCCTCTGCGCGCGTCTGCCTCGGCAGCGCTCAAGTTCCTTGCTCCAAATCCATATCAGTTCCGGTCCGAACGACAAATCGATTCCTCCATTGTGCGGCTACATATTTATCCGGACTGCCCGTCTCCCGCCGCGTGTTTTTTGGATATTAAGCGTACCAGCTGCGAGGCCAGCAAGGGCAGGGCCGCCCTGTCTTTATAAATTATATACCGCTTCTGCCATTCGGGCTGAAACTTTTCCTTGTATTGGCGCAGCCCCTTAAAATTATAAAAATGTTCTCCATGCTGGTAAATAAAGTTTCCCATACGTTCCCAAAGCGAATTCCGCGGGTCGAGGTTTGAGAGCGGGGCCATTCCAAGGCGAAAATATCTGTACCCGTGGGCGCGTCCCCAGATCATGGCCTCTATGAAGAGCCAGGTCATGATGTCGCGGGGGGCGCTGGCCGTGTACCTCATCAGGTCGACGGAAAATTCATCTCCGCCGCCAAGCCACAAATTACAGAAAGCAAGTGGTTCGCCCTCCTTAACGGCGACGGCCACGGGGAAATTTTTCAGATAATCCTCTTCGAAGAAACCGAGGGAAAAACCTTTTTCCGTGCCGTGTACTGTTTTCAGCCATTCGTTCGATATTCCGCGCAGCTTAGGCAACATCCTGTCGCGCCTATCTCCGTCAATAATGCTGAAGCTGAGCCCCTCTCCATCCATGTGCTTTTTTATACTGCGAAGTTTCCGTAATCCCGCCCCCTCCAGTGTCTCTGTGACGGCGGAAATATCGACGCGCGCATCCTCCCCGATCGGCGCGGCGTCAAACCCGGCGTCACGGTAAATGTCAAGCCATTCCCCGCCGGTCTCGTAAAAAGCGACACCCGCGCCGCGTCTGTCCGCCTCTTCGCAGAAATCCCATATAAGCTCGGGAATGCCGTCTTTCTTGCCGATCGGGTCTCCCATCGAGATCCAAAAAGAGCCTGCGGGAGAATACATGACTGCCGATCTTCTATCACGCGCCATAAAAAATTTTTTGTCGCCCAACAGCGCGAGGGCGGCATCCGCAGCGTAGGAGCCGGCTACGAGCTCTTTTATTTCAGCCCGCGAAGGGCGGGCGGCAGCGGGGGCTGATGGACGCAGCCATAGAAAGAGGAATATCAGGAGCGCCGTGAAAGACATTCCGGCGGCGGCACGCAGGAAGCGGGGGGCGGCGGAATCAAAGGTAAAGGTCCACCAAAGGTCGTTTGCGTATTCCACATGCCGGTAGGCGAAAAAACCCCACCAGATAACGGCGGCGGCAGCGGCGGCGATGGCAAGGCTCCACTTCAAATTTGGCGCTGAAAAAAAGGACAGCCGGTAAAAACTGCGGCGTGAAAAGAGAAGGACCACCAAAAGCAGCAGAAAGAAGGAATCCCTGAAGGGTGTAATGTCGTTCGGCAGCGAAAAGAGCAGCGACGCAAAAAGCGTCAGCAGCGTTATCGCCCACGCGGATTTAAGCCGTTTCGCCAGCCCCCAGGCCAAAAACAGAAGAAAAGTGCCAGTAAGGCTTTTAATAAAGTGAGACGCCTCGAAAAGAGGCAAAGGAAGCAGCGCCCCCAGTCTGCTCCAGCCACCGCTGACGATCGGAGCGGCCGTTGAAAGAAGCAGCCAGGTACCGGCCATAAATGTCCAGACTGCCGCCGCGTCGGGGAGGAAGAACTCCAGCTTGCCAAAGTAGCGGGAGAGCTTGCCGCTCAGCTCTACTGCGAATAAAATCACCGTTGCGCAGACAAAGGGGATTATGTAATAGATGAACCGGAAGAGAAGGATCGCGCTGAACATGTCGGCATGATGGTAAAAGGGGGAGAGGAGCATCATCAAGGTAACGTCAAAGACGCCGAGCCCTCCCGGAACCTGGCTTAAAGTTCCGGCCATCATGGAGACCACAAAGGCGGAGATAAAAATAAGGATCGGCACGCCGTGGTTTGGAAGCACGGCATAGAGAACAAGAGCGGCCGTAGTTATGTCAAAAAAGCCTATCATGAATTTGAACAGAAGATCGCGCGGGCGCGGGACCGATATCTTTATATCCCGGATACGAAAGACATGCCCTCTGGCGGAGGCTTCGCCGGCGCAGAGGACAGCAGCCGGCACAAGCGCGCAGCCGGCCGCGATGAGATATCTTGCGTACTGAGGCCAGCCGAAATGTGAAAACATAGTGTCGGGGGAGAAGAAAAAAGCCAATGCGCCGGCCAGGCATGGCCCGAAAATCATTGACAGCTGGTTCAGCGCCACGATGTGTCCCACCTGTGTGCCGTCCAATCCAAGCGCGGAATACAAACGGTACCTGACGGCGCCGCCGGAAATGGCTGAAGCGCCGAGGTTGAAGCCGATGGCGTTGCTCACGAAGGAGATGACGCCTACCTTGAGATGCGGGAGTTTAACGCCGATCTCCCAAGCGGAATACATATCATTGAACGACAGCAGAATATAATTTGCGCAGGCGGCAAGCAGCCCGAAGAATACTCCCGAAAGCGGTATCAGGGCAAACGCCTCCTGCAGATCGTGGAAAGACATATGCGAAAGTTCCGTGTGCAGCGTATATATCGCGACGGCAAAAAGCGCCGCCCCTACAAAGGGTAATAATCTTTTGACTTTTTTTAACGTTTTATCCATTTCCAGGCTTTTCTTCTCCCTCTTCAAGAGACCGCACGGCCTCATTTATCTTAGTGTACATTCCAGGCAAAAAATGCGCACGGCAGATACTGCTTAATTTTATAGAGGAAAGGCCGTAAAAAATGGCTAAAACCGCCGGAGCCGTCAGCCGCAATGACCGCGCGAAGAACTGCAAGCGTCGCCCACAGAAATAATAGCCTGTTTCCGGCAGGGCGGTATGTGCGCTGGATTTGAGGCTTACCGTAGTCTGGGACTTATATGGGACTTAGAAATTTGCAACAAAAAAGAAGCAAGGTCCCGCATTTTGCGAAGCCTTGCTATCACTTGTTTTTAATGGTGGAGCTGAGGCGATTTGAACGCCCGACCCCTTCCGTGCGAGGGAAGTGCTCTCCCGCTGAGCTACAGCCCCATCAAATCTGCGGGTAAATCTATTGGAGCGGAAAACGGGACTCGAACCCGCGACCTACGGCTTGGAAGGCCATCGCTCTACCAACTGAGCTATTTCCGCTTGCAACGCGAGATATATTATCACCGGATACCCAAACTGTCAAGAAAAATATAATGCCATTGTCAAGCATCTGTGAAAATGTCACCTTAACTCGTCTGTGAAAATGTCACTTTCT
>OLGB01004011.1_pt1 | contig 13045 bp, 3 predicted proteins | sample 1605691 | NCBI WGS metagenome assembly OLGB01 (sample SAMEA3888925, study PRJEB22519) | human gut metagenome | biome: human gut; feature: human-associated habitat; material: faeces | place: Denmark | collected 2010 | reverse complement strand
TTTGCCACGTTAGCTTTAATTTCTTCGGGAGCCGATTCCTCGACTACCAATTGGGTAATCCCGTAACGGTCACGAAGATCCACGAAGGTCATGGCTCCAAGTTTCCGTACTTTCTGTACCCATCCGCTAAGACAAACGCTTTCATTCACGTTCTCCATTCTTAGCTGCCCACAAGTATGTGTTCTATACATAAATTTTCAATTTTAATTCTGGCATAAACATTGTGCGAAAATAGTAAGAATTTGTCAGTTTAAGGCATAAATAATTGAAAATTGAAGTATGGATACTGAAAATGAAGTGATCAGTGAAAGATCGACAGAAGCTGAGAAGGAAATGTTGTCGGATTTTTTCAATATTATTATCCTTTGTTTCACATATTATAATATTATCTGTATCGAGACACTCTAACGGTTCTACTAATACATCTCCTACATTATATGGACACGGACACGCAAAACAAATCAAACAATCTTCATCACCTACAACTTTTAAGACAGCTTCCTCTCCCCCTATGTCTAACCAGTTAATTCCTTCAATATGCATATTTTATACCTACCTTCCAAATCCTAAACTTGGAGCTTTCTTAATTAACTCAGAAATGTTCTTTATATGGAATGTAGTTATATCTCCTGTAGCACGGTCAAGTCCTACAAAACCATACTTTTTACCATTCATAAAACTCACATAACCATTTAACTCTGGTACATATGTCCCATTGTTTACTATGTAATTTGCATCATCTAAGTATTTTTCCATAGAATAGTTGGGATCACCTAAAACATCTGCAATTTCCTGACCATGCCTTCCATAGTGCTCATCTAGCAAGGACTTATCTTTAAACATTTTATTGTTCTTACTACCACTCTTTATCCCCTTCTCTGCCGCTTTTTCTGCAGTTTCCTTCGCCGTCTTCTCTGTAGCTTTCTCTGCAGCTTCTTTCGCTGCCTTTTCTGCACCTTTTTCGGCTGCTTCTTTTCCGGCTTTTTTTGCCAGTTTTTTCTTCGCTGCCTTCTTTGCCGCTTTCTCTGTGGCATTCTTGGCAGCCTTTTCTCCTGCTTTCTGGGCAGCCTTCTTTCCGGCTTTTATGGCTTGCTTGGTTCCCTTGGCTATGAAGCTTCCTGCCGCCGGTACGATGGCTACTGCCGTTGCTGCTGCCATGGCCGCATTTCCTTCGGCAGTATACCAGAGGAAGTTGATCGCATCTGCCGGATCAAACAGAAAGCCAAGCCAGTCAAGAAGTTCGTGTCCTGCACGGCTGAAGTAGTCCTGGGCACATAAGCCAAATGGATCTACAAGGCTGATCGGATTTCCCTGCACATAGCTGTATTTGTTCAGGGACTGGCTGTCTGTGATGCTGCCGTCTATGATGTCTCTGTTGATAAAGCGTTTGATCTGCGGATTATAGTAACGGGCTCTCATGTAATACAGTCCGTTTGCGCCTGTTTCTACGCCATATCTTCCATTATACAGGAAGCGGAGGTTTTCTGCCTGTATGACCGCAGCCGTATCCTCTGCCTGTTCTCCATCTGCATCATAAATTCCGGTAAGTTCTCCATAGGTTCCGTAAGTGAAGCTATAGAGTAGGTCTCCGTCTGCATCTGTGATCGCAGTTGTACTGCCGATATGGTTGTAGTGGTAGTAGCGTTTTTCTGTATCACTGCCTTTGGCTTCTTTTCTGCTGTCGCTGATGAGACCGTTTCCGTATGTGTAGGTTATGGTTGCGGTTTCCTTGTAGGTCAGCAGATGTTTTTCACTGATCGTCTCGGTCAGCAGCTGGCTGTATGTCGTTTCCTTATCCGTCACAAAGGTATGACGGGTATTTTCTGTTTCTTCCGTCAGTCTGGTATTTTCTGCATCATAGGTATAGGCTGTGACTGTTCCGTCTGCAGCTTTTGTCTCCATAAGACGGTTTCTGCAGTCGTAGGTGTAATCTCCCATTTCGCCGTTAAGCGGTCCGTGAAGCATATTTCCACGTTCGTCATAGGTCACCTTTTCCCCATTGTAAGTAGCAAGCCTGTTGTCCTTGTCATAGGTCATGACTGCATGACCGATAGCTGCTGTATCTGCTGTTCCACCGATCTTTATGATATTGCCTGCGCCGTCATAGGTGTAGGTATAGCTGTGCAGGAGGCTGCCATCCGCATTTTTGTCTGTCTGTCCAATCAGGCGGTCCGCCGCATCATAGCTGTAGCTTTCCGTTGTACCGTCTGCACGCTTGAGTCCCGTGCATCTGCCCTTTTTATCATATGTGTAAGTATTTACACTGCCGTCCGGTTCTGTCACGGTAAGCAGATCACCACACTTATCATAGCTGTAACGGACGATTTCACCGCCCGGATAGGTCAGGCTGATACGGTTTCCAAGCTCATCATAGCTGTAGCTTACCGTCTTTCCGTTTGCATCCGTAACAGACGTGACACGGTTTAAGGCATCAAAGCTTCTTTTGACCGTTGTTGTCCTGCCATTCTGCTGCTCGGTTACCTTTGTGATGTTACTGTTTGCATCATAGGTATAAGTGATCCTGCCAAGTGCATCCACTTTGGTAAGGATCCTGCCAAGTGCGTCATAGGTATAATCCGTCTTGGCATCTGCGGTTTTCTCACTTGCCAGAAGTCCCTGTGCATTGTAGGTATACTCTGTCTGTGTATCCGCTGCAGTTCTTACCCGGCTGATCCTGCCTGCACTGTCATATTGATAGGCTGTTTCATTTCCCAGAGGATCTGTCACCGATGCGATCTGCCTGTTCCGGTTGTATGCAATGCTGCTGATCCCCTGTAACGGATCTTTGCTCTCTTTCAGCATACCATCCTGCGTATAGGTATACAAGTACTCTGTTTCCTGTCCACTGCCACAGGCTGTCCTGTGACGGATCAGGTTATTTTGTGCATCATAGGGATGATAATAAGCTAAAGATGGTGTGGCATAATTTTCTCTGATGTCCAGGAATTTATTATACTTGGAGACAATTTTATTGGGATTACCATGTAACAGAAAAATTGGAGATGTGCCATAGTTCATAGCAGCTATGGCACATCTCCGATCATGTATTTGGGTTTAGGTGCTAAGGGAATATTTTATCCCCTTATACCCACTCTTGCATGCCATTTGTAACATGACAGTTTTCGGTTCGCCAAAGGAATGTTACAAATTTGTTACATTTGCAAATCTAACTAAACAAGCTCTATATTTTTAGCTAAAACCTCTAACAGAATTATTTCATTCCATGAATCATAAAAAGTTATGCTTCTAACCTCTGCTATTTCATCAATTGTGCCATCACCGTTTACAATATCTTCTTTCAATTCTTCTAATAGAGAAGAATTTATTTGAATTATTATATCTCCAATCTCTCTGCCTATAGAATTTTTTTCCTTAAAGGCATAATAGTCCGAAAAAATAATTTGTCTAATTTTTTGATCCCATGTTTTGATATATATAATTAAACAAGAGTCTTTTATACAAATTTCATTTATTGTATTATCCATATTACTTATACTATTTATCCAATTCACTATTTGTCACCTCTCTTATTTTGGAAATACTTCTCCTGGTATGAACCCAGATCCTGCTCCAGATACATATCCTTCAGGGTACCATTTTTTTACATTGTTTTTGTTATTCCAACTCTTAGTAGGATCGACCTTATATTCCACATGATAATGGATACCATGATGGCGTGGATTATAGATTTCGCCCGGCGATAGCGGATGTTGTTCTGCTCTTATCCTAATATTATCGCTCGTTTGAATAGTTTGACTTGTTGTACCATTAGCTTTTGTTACTTTATTTCTTGATATTTCCGGTAACAAGTCATCTGGATTTTCCGGAAATACATTTTGGGGTTCACTACCACCCTTTATCCCCTTCTCTGCCGCTTCCTTTGCCGTTTTCTCCGTGGCTTCTTTTGCTGTCTTTTCGGTCGCTTTCTCTGCGGCTTCTTTCGCTGCCTTTTCGACTCCTGTTTCAGTGGCTTCTTTCGCCAGCTTTTTAGCTGCTGCCTTCTTTGCCGCTTTCTCTGTGGCATTCTTGGCAGCCTTTTCTCCTGCTTTCTGGGCAGCCTTCTTTCCGGCTTTTATGGCTTGCTTGGTTCCCTTGGCTATGAAGCTTCCTGCCGCCGGTACGATGGCTACTGCCGTTGCTGCTGCCATGGCCGCATTTCCTTCGGCAGTATACCAGAGGAAGTTGATCGCATCTGCCGGATCAAACAGAAAGCCAAGCCAGTCAAGAAGTTCGTGTCCTGCACGGCTGAAGTAGTCCTGGGCACATAAGCCAAATGGATCTACAAGGCTGATCGGATTTCCCTGCACATAGCTGTATTTGTTCAGGGACTGGCTGTCTGTGATGCTGCCGTCTATGATGTCTCTGTTGATAAAGCGTTTGATCTGCGGATTATAGTAACGGGCTCTCATGTAATACAGTCCGTTTGCGCCTGTTTCTACGCCATATCTTCCATTATACAGGAAGCGGAGGTTTTCTGCCTGTATGACCGCAGCCGTATCCTCTGCCTGTTCTCCATCTGCATCATAAATTCCGGTAAGTTCTCCATAGGTTCCGTAAGTGAAGCTATAGAGTAGGTCTCCGTCTGCATCTGTGATCGCAGTTGTACTGCCGATATGGTTGTAGTGGTAGTAGCGTTTTTCTGTATCACTGCCTTTGGCTTCTTTTCTGCTGTCGCTGATGAGACCGTTTCCGTATGTGTAGGTTATGGTTGCGGTTTCCTTGTAGGTCAGCAGATGTTTTTCACTGATCGTCTCGGTCAGCAGCTGGCTGTATGTCGTTTCCTTATCCGTCACAAAGGTATGACGGGTATTTTCTGTTTCTTCCGTCAGTCTGGTATTTTCTGCATCATAGGTATAGGCTGTGACTGTTCCGTCTGCAGCTTTTGTCTCCATAAGACGGTTTCTGCAGTCGTAGGTGTAATCTCCCATTTCGCCGTTAAGCGGTCCGTGAAGCATATTTCCACGTTCGTCATAGGTCACCTTTTCCCCATTGTAAGTAGCAAGCCTGTTGTCCTTGTCATAGGTCATGACTGCATGACCGATAGCTGCTGTATCTGCTGTTCCACCGATCTTTATGATATTGCCTGCGCCGTCATAGGTGTAGGTATAGCTGTGCAGGAGGCTGCCATCCGCATTTTTGTCTGTCTGTCCAATCAGGCGGTCCGCCGCATCATAGCTGTAGCTTTCCGTTGTACCGTCTGCACGCTTGAGTCCCGTGCATCTGCCCTTTTTATCATATGTGTAAGTATTTACACTGCCGTCCGGTTCTGTCACGGTAAGCAGATCACCACACTTATCATAGCTGTAACGGACGATTTCACCGCCCGGATAGGTCAGGCTGATACGGTTTCCAAGCTCATCATAGCTGTAGCTTACCGTCTTTCCGTTTGCATCCGTAACAGACGTGACACGGTTTAAGGCATCAAAGCTTCTTTTGACCGTTGTTGTCCTGCCATTCTGCTGCTCGGTTACCTTTGTGATGTTACTGTTTGCATCATAGGTATAAGTGATCCTGCCAAGTGCATCCACTTTGGTAAGGATCCTGCCAAGTGCGTCATAGGTATAATCCGTCTTGGCATCTGCGGTTTTCTCACTTGCCAGAAGTCCCTGTGCATTGTAGGTATACTCTGTCTGTGTATCCGCTGCAGTTCTTACCCGGCTGATCCTGCCTGCACTGTCATATTGATAGGCTGTTTCATTTCCCAGAGGATCTGTCACCGATGCGATCTGCCTGTTCCGGTTGTATGCAATGCTGCTGATCCCCTGTAACGGATCTTTGCTCTCTTTCAGCATACCATCCTGCGTATAGGTATACAAGTACTCTGTTTCCTGTCCGCTGCCACAGGCTGTCCTGTGACGGATCAGATTATCCTGTGCGTCATAGGTATAAGCTTCTTTTCCTGCTGCATCACTTGTCTCTGTCAGTCTGTTCAGGGCGTCATAGGCATATTCTGTAACATTTCCCATGCAGTCTGTTTTACTGATACAATTTCCGTAATCATCATATCTGTAGACCGTCCTGCTGCCTTCAGCATCTGTTGTGGTCAGGATATTTCCCGCTGCATCATAAGTATAATGGTTTGTGATCTTTCCTGCTTTGGTCAGTACAGACTGCTCTGTCATTCTGCCCGCCATATCATAAGTCATTTCCGTGACTGTGCCCATCGCATCTGTCCGTTTTATGCAATTGCCGACCGCATCATAGGCATAGCTTTCACTATTGCCTCTGGCATCTGTCTGCCTGATCAATCTGCCATGGATATCATATGCATAAGTGATCCTGTTACCAAGGGCATCTGTCTGTCCGGTCAGATTTCCTGCCTTGTCATAAACATAGCTTTCGGTATTGCCGTCCTGATCGGTCACCGTACTTAACAGTCCGTCATTGGTATAAGTATACTGCAAAACTGTTCCGTCCGGATTTTGTTTTTTCAACATTTTCCCATATGTATCATTTGTATAGAAGGTTGTCAGACCGTTTTCTGTTATGGAGGTAACATATCCATTTTTATCATACGTATAGACGGTATTAGCACTGACTGCACCGGATACTGACAAAAGCTGCCCTGCCGCATCGTAGCTGCTCAGTTCTTTTTGTCCCGCTCTGTCTGTTTCTGTTACATTTCCTTCCGTATCATAGGCATATGTCGTTATAATGCCTGCTGCATCTGTTTTTCGGATCAGTCTGCCTGCCGCATCATACTTGTAATGGATCTCCCTGTCATTTGTTTTCTCAGTTAACAGCCTGCCTTCTGCATCATAGGTATATTCGGTCCGGATTCCTCTTGCATCTGTCTGCAAAAGCACCCGTCCCATCTGATCATATACACAGCTGGAAGTATTTCCGAGCGCATCCGTTGTCTTAATGAGATTTCCATATTGATCATAAGCGTATTTTGTGCAGTTACCCAGTCTGTCTGTTACACTGGTCCTGTTTCCGTATGTATCATAGGTATAGGACTCTGTTCCAAGTCCTTCCGTTTCCATGCTGCGCAGTGTTCCATCCTGATTATAGGTATAGTGGCGCACTTCCGAAAGGGCTGAGATGTATTCGCTGATCCTGCCCTTTTCATCATAGCGGTAGATTCCGGCTGTTTTCTCTCCGGACGTAACATTTACCGGATTCCCGGCTGTATCATAGCTGATCTGTGTCTGTTGTCCTGTCGCCGTTTCCTGTTTCGTCAGATTTCCTTCTGCATCATAGGTATATGCTGTGGCTTTTCCATCCGGCTCTATTTTCTTTATCAGTCTTCCTTTTTCATACAGGTAAGAGGTCTCTGCTCCATTCTCATCTGTTTCTGATAAAATATGCTCAAACAGATCGTAATAATAGGTTCTGACTGCTCCATCTCTTTTTTTGATTTCTGTCCTGCCTACGCGGGAAGTAGGTTCTGTGTAAGTAAGCTCTGCATATCTGTCATCGCCCGCCTCTTTCTGCCGGATCACTCTGCCTGCTTCATCATAGCTGTTTTCCACCAGAACAGTTCCCATTGGGCTGACAACAGTCAGCATACATCCTTTTTCATCATAGGTATAAGTCGTCAGATTTCCTTCTTCATTCCGGTAACCGGTAAGGCAGTCATTTTCATCGTATGCAAAGCTTACGCTTCTTCCATGAGAATCTCCGGCGTTTACCAGCCTGCCATTTGTGTCATAGGAAAGTGTCACAGTTTCATCTGTTGTCCGGTTATGGATCGTAAGTGCTTCCTCGGTTCTTTCATAGCTGATCACCTGCCCATTCGTATCTTCTCTTTTATATAACACACCTTCTTTATCAAAATACCATTTATTTTCCTCGGAATCTGTCAACCGATAGCTGCCATCCTTATCTTTTGTGATCCACACATTCGGATCAGCTTCCGATACATAATTTCCGGGGAATGCGTGATCGGGTACATTTATAATATCCACTGTCTTTATACTGCCTGTTACTGCTGTTTTATCGCTTTCCAGCTCCTCTGCAGTTGCAAGGGCTGCCATTTCAAAATACTCTTCTTTCGTCTCCCATGTATGCAGTACGATTTTTCCGTGCTTTTCTGAGATATTATACTCATAACTGTGACGGAAGCCTCTGCCTGCCTCTCCGATCTCAGCAGCCTTCCGGGAATCATAAGACAGATCTAAAAGGCTGTCTCCTTCACTGTTCGTAAAAGCATGGATTTCCTGTGTAAATGCACCTGTCGCCACATTGACCGGATCGCCGTAATAGGTGGTTCCGTCCTCATTTACATACATTTTATGGTCGGCGGACATATTTCGGATCGGAGCAATGATAAGTGTAACGCCCAGATTCTCCCCTTTTAGTATCTCTGCCTTTGTCTCTACCAGCTCCAGATAGTGCTTTTCATCCTCAGGAGCGATTTCCATCTGCAGTTTGCCTGTAATGCTTTGTCCGGATCGCAATATACCCACATTTAATACATCCTGCCCTCTGACCAGTGGAACAGCAGTATTCTGAGTGCCCTCCGCGATAACATATTGCTGTGTATCTTCTTCTGCTTCTCCAAAGGTCGTCTTCACATTGTAAAAATCGTGATCCGACCTGTTCTGCAGGGAAAAATAAATATAAGACTCTTCTCCATAAAAAACAGCACTGTCCGGCTGTACGATCATATACAGTCCTTCTCCCGCACTGACAGTTACATCCTGTTTTGCGACAAATTCCCGATGGATCGGTACATGGAACGGCTCCATATTAGCGCTGAAATCTGCCCGGATCTCATAGCTTCCGCTTTTATCGCCTTTTACGATCCAGCTTGCCAGTGCACACTCCTGTCCCTCTATATCACCAAGCTCCTTTGTCATTGTCTGCCCGGATTTTGTTGCTGCAAGTGAGAGTCCCCCCGGCAGAGAAAGGGTTGCGGAGGACTGGGATAATGTGAATCCACTGTCCGCCTGATTGATAACTGCGAGCTGTACATTATACATATCCTTTAACCAGGAAACGGTCTGCTGTGTATTTACATAGATCAGTGCCTGCGGCTGTGGCTCTTCATTTTCTGCTTCAGGTTCTTTACAGATAACCTGAATACTTCCCCCGTTGCCCTCTGCTGTATATGTGCGGAAGCCGCCACCTGTACTACTTCCCTTTTTTAATGTGCCTGCTGACATACCGCTGAATACAACCGGTATAGGGCGTTCTTCATACCCCAGTGTTACGGAGAATGTATAGGTATGCAGGTTTTCCGGATCTGACAGATCCACGCCTGCCTCTATGATCTCCTCAAGCGTCATCCGATGGAAAGTCAGGTTTCCTGTTACCACTTCCCCGGAAGGGAGGCAGATCTTCTTTTGCAAAATTTCACCCTTGCTGATCGTGATCTGCTCCTGTTTCGGCAAATATCCTTCTGTAAACGCTGCTATTTCATAGGTTCCAGGCTCAAGTATAAGCTCCGCTGCACCATTTTGATCGGTTTTTGTACGAAATGCTTCCTGTCCTGATTCATCCGCACTGATATACAGATCTGCACTGGCAAGAGGACTTCCATCAGATCCCATCACTGACAACTGCAGCTTTCCGTTCTGCTCCGCGTCCTTTACTTCTATTGTACCATAGGTACTGTTTTTATTTCCTGCCTGATCCGCAACTGTCAGCGTTACTGTATAGGTTCCGGCTTTTTTATAAGTGTGAACAGGCTTGCTTCCTGTCTGTTTTGCGCTTTCATCTCCAAAATCCCACGTATAGGATTTGATCCTGACATTATCCGTTGAACCTGTTCCATCCAGATGCAGCGCAACATTGGTCAGTCCTGTCATGTTCTGCGGCAAAACAGCTACCGGCGCAATGGTATCAACACTGCTGGCATGGTTATATTCTGTACTGCTTTCACTGTAATTTCCGTTTTCGTCATAGCTTCTGACTTTGTAATAATAAACCTTTCCCGGTTTTGCGGTCGTATCCTCATAGCTGCCTTCCGTTGTGCTCTTTACACAGGTAAATTCTTTTTCGCCATATTCTTTTCTGTAAATCTCATACAGTTCTGTGCCCGTATCCGCTGTTCCATACTGCAGATCTATCCGAAAGCTTCCTGGTTTTGTTGTAAGTTCCGGTTTCTGAGGCGGGGTCAGATCAAAGGTATAGTTTTTCGTAAATGCCTCACTGTAATTTCCTGCTTCATCTATCGCGGTCGCTTTGATCTCATATCTGATATTTTCTGATAATTCTTCTGTCTGCATGGCTGCAGTTTTATACTGCTGTCTTCCGGACGCAGGAAGCTCGGCAAATACGATCCAGTCTTTTCCGCTGTCCGCTTCTCTGTAGGAAAGCTGTATCTGTGACAATCCGGCATTATCCGCTGCCAATACTGTGATAACAGGATCTATGCCAAGTATTTCTGTATCAGCAGGACCGATCCCGTATACAACGGGCTGCTCTTTGTCCTGCTCAGCTACAGCAGTGATCTCTTCCGAACATACGCCTTCATTTCCTGCCTGATCGACCGCAGACACCTTGTAGGTATAGCTGTTTCCCGGTTTTACATCCGTATCATAGGCATTCAGAACCGCAGCTTCTCTTATTCTGCTCCAGGAACTGCCATTCTTTTTATAAACTCTGTACGCCTGAATGTCTGTTTCTCCTGATTCTTCCCATGTCAGTCCGATACAGCCGTCCGTATCCGTAACCCGTACTTTTTTTACCTGCTGCGGCGGTGTATGATCGATCGTATATACGATCTCCACCTGCTTTTCTTCCTCTGTCAGGGCATTATGATTGCCTGCTGCATCATATACCTCAAATCGAACGCCAATCTCTCCTTCCGGCATTTTTTCCGTATCCCATAAATAGCTGAAGCACTTCCTGCTTTCCATCTCGTCTGCCCTGACTTCTGCCAGCACAGTATACTCTTGTCCATCTGTCGTATAAGAAAATACTGCCTTGTCAAGTGTGGCATTATCTTCTGCCTGTATTTCCAACCGGATCTGTTTGCCATAAGACCCTTTTACGGGACCGATCCTCTTTATAACTGGACTGACCGTATCCTGCACTGTAGTCAGTGTGATCTCATCCGATTCTTCCCCTCTGTTTCCAAGATCATCATATCCAGCCACACGGAAAGTATAGGCTGTCTGTGGCTGCAGATTTTTACAGTCATATCCAAGACTGTCTGTTATTTCCGCCACCTTCTCCCAGAATATGCTGCCATCCTTTTCTGTCTTTCTTTCTACCAGGAAATATGCAAAATCCGTTTCCGTAACATCTTCCCATCGCAAGCGTATCACAGATGCCAATGTATCACATTTAGCCATCTTGATTTTGGCGATACCTGTATTATCAATTTCATACCGTCTTTGGAACAGATTCTGGCTTACATTTCCCGCACAGTCCCGTGCTTCCGCCTTTACAAAATATTGTCCGTCTTCATAGCCCGTTGTGTCCAACACACAGGTTGCTTTATTGTTCTCCGCCTGCACTTTTGCCAGTTCTGTCCATGGATTCTCACTGTCTTCTCTAATGTAGAAAACAAAGCTGTCTATCTTTCGGTTATCATACCCTTCCGCACTGATCTGCAGTTTACCATTTACTCTTCCAGGATCCGGTGACAGAGCCGTCAGCTTCGGCGCAATTGTATCCTCTGTTACCTGCAATGCCTGCGTACAATCACTGGGCTTGCTTTTCCGTCCATATACATCTACTGCAGACATTCTGTACCGGTAACTGTGACCGGCTGATACGGTTCTGTCCATATATGCCCGGCACATAGGATCCTCTATCGTTTCCAATGCATCATAATTGCCTGCGTCTGTACTCCTGTAAACAATATAGCCGGCGATATCCGCACTGTCAGAAAAATCCCAGGTCAGAAGGATCACATCTTCTTTTAACTGCGCCTCTACTTGTTTTGGCGGATCCGGTATTGTCCGGTCAATCGTACAGATAACCTCCTCTTCCGCCTGATTGCCATCTCTGTCCGTCAGCACTGCTTTGATCCTGATCTCTTTATTCCCTGTTCCGGCAAATTCCGGCAATTCCCAGTTCATAGCTGCCTGCAGGTAGTTTCCTGCATAATATCCCTGCTGAACCGGCTCCGCGTTTATTTTCTGCCAGTTTTCCTCAGTTACTTCCGTCCAGTAAAAATCCACATAATTTCCATAACTGTTACCGGCATTTTCAAAGACTGCACGCAGCGTTGTTTCTTCTCCTGCAACAGATGACTGATCTGCAGGTTCCAGTTCTGTAATTTGAGGCATCTTCACAAAAGCTTCCCGTATCTGACTTTCTTCTGATTCGTTTCCTGCCAGATCAAATGCTTTTATGGTATAACGGTATAAAACATATTCCTGCAGTCCATTTTCCAGATCCTTTCCATAATCTGTGTATTGCGGCTTAGCTGTCTCTGCGATCTTCTTTCCATCCCTGTATACAAAATAGCCTGCAACACCCACGTTATCCTTTGCTCCACTGTATCCAAGCGTAACCGAAGAACCGGTTCTTGTATGCACCCACACATCCGTCGGGGGCGTCGGTGGTGTCAGATCTGTTGCAACATATATTTCTATGGGCTCTGTCTGAGCGGCATTTCCAAATATATCCTGCACCTGTATATAGTAAACATATGTACTCTGTTGAAGTACAGCGGTATCCGTAAATTGATAGCTGTCCTTTCCATTGTTTTTGACAGAGCAGATTTTTCGATAAGCTTCTTCCATATCATTTCCACTGACCGCCTTTCTGTAAACCTGATATACAGCACAGTCCTCATCTGCGCTCCGGTTCCATGTCAGTGTGATCTTTGCATCCTTCTCACTTCCCGTCAGCTCCGGTAATGCCGGCGGTGTTCTGTCAAGATGCAGTGTAAGCTCCTGCTGTGCTGCATTCCTGTCTTCATCAAGCACAACCACACGGACACGGATATCTGCATCCTCCAAAAAGGCAGAGGTATCCCAATAAATCCGAGAAGTTGTATTGGCAATAAACGGAGACACCGAGGTTGTCCCGATCAGTTCCCAGCTATCTGTGTCCGGTTTGTAATAGCTGCAGGTAATCGTCTTCTTTCCTGCTTCCGCATAATTGAGAAGTGTTACATCGATTTCGGATTTCTGTTTAC
>OLGB01004010.1_pt1 | contig 13047 bp, 12 predicted proteins | sample 1605691 | NCBI WGS metagenome assembly OLGB01 (sample SAMEA3888925, study PRJEB22519) | human gut metagenome | biome: human gut; feature: human-associated habitat; material: faeces | place: Denmark | collected 2010 | reverse complement strand
GTTCTTAGAGCTACCTACACCTTTTTTACTTGCCATAAAAAGTACCTCCTAACTATATCAGATTATTACTTTAACGCTGCTTCAATCGTTTCGATGATAACTGCTTTGGTAGCTTTTTCATCTACTTCGATGTTGTTCTCTTTCGCGAAAGCAATGAGTTCATCTTTTTTCATGGAAGCGGAAACCTTCTTTGCAGGTTTTGCTTCTTCCTTTGCAGGCTCAGCCTTGACTTCTTCAGCCTTTGGAGCTTCCTTCTTAGGAGCTGCTCCGGATAAGCTTTCAATCTTAACCATGGTGTATGGTTGTCTGTGACCCTGTTTCTTTCTGTAATCCTTCTTCGCCTTGTACTTGAAGATGATTACCTTCTGGCCCTTGCCATTTTCTACTACTGTTCCTGTTACAGCAGTTCCTACGTAAGGAGCACCTACTTTGATATCCTTACCTTCGCCGAGAACGAGTACCTTGTCAAAAGTTACAACGTCACCAACCGCAGCATTCAGCTTTTCGATTGTGATGATGTCACCTTCCTGTACTCTGTACTGCTTACCGCCTGTTTCAATTACTGCGTACATTTAATGAATTCCTCCTCTATCCAGTCTCGCCATTGTGGGTGGCATTCCGTATTGATTGCACTTCAAAACCCAGTCTGCGCGGCTCAACTCAGTTATAATATCACCTAAATGGCTAAAAGTCAAGCTTTTTTGAAAAAAAGCTTGACTTTTCAATGTTTTTGTTCATTATAAACTGTAAATTACTCCTCTATCACAACGCCGTCTTCATCAACAAACAAATCCATGATTGCGGAAATGTCTTCTTCCGGAATTTCCGGCTCTTTCTCCTGCTTGCCGTCATTCTTAATCTGATCAAGAAGCTGTCCTTCGAGCTTATCCATAATCTCAGGGTGTTCTTTGAGATATACTTTAACATTCTCTCTTCCCTGTCCGATTCGATTGCCTTCAAAGCTGTACCAGGAGCCTGCTTTCTCGATAAGTTTGGCATCAACCGCACAGTCGAGAATATCTCCGGCCTTGGAGATTCCTTCTCCGTACATAATATCAAATTCAGCCTGTTTGAATGGAGGCGCAACCTTGTTCTTTACCACCTTAACTCTGGTTCGGTTGCCGATGACTCCGTCGCCTGCCTTGATGCTCTCGATTCTTCTTACGTCAAGACGCATGGAAGAATAGAACTTAAGTGCTCTTCCGCCAGTCGTAACTTCAGGATTGCCGAACATGACGCCGACTTTCTCTCTGAGCTGGTTGATAAATATAACACAAGTGTTGGACTTGTTGACCGTACCCGTAATCTTTCTCAATGCCTGAGACATCAGTCTTGCCTGTAAACCCACATGGGAATCACCCATTTCACCTTGAATTTCCGCCTTAGGCACAAGTGCAGCCACGGAGTCGATTACGACAACGTCAAGTGCACCGCTTCGTACGAGCATATCACAGATTTCGAGAGCCTGTTCACCGGTATCCGGCTGCGAAACGATGAGTTCACCGACATCAACGCCAAGGTTCTTCGCATATACGGGGTCAAGTGCATGTTCTGCATCGATAAATGCGGCCTTGCCGCCCGCCTTCTGCGTTTCTGCTATAATATGTAATGTAAGGGTCGTTTTACCGGAAGATTCCGGTCCGAAAATCTCAACAATTCTTCCCTTCGGTACGCCGCCGATTCCGGTTGCAATATCAAGGCTTATCGATCCGGTTGAAATTGCACCGATGTTCATGTGTGCGGTATCGTCACCGAGTTTCATAATCGAACCCTTGCCGAACTGTTTCTGTATCTGCGCCATTGCGGCTTCTAAAGCTTTATCTTTCTCGCTCATTGTGTTGTTTACACTCATTTTCTGTCCCTCCGAAAATAGAACATCTGTTCTTCTCGTTCTTATCTTATACTATTTTGTTCTTCAGGTCAAGTACTTTTTTAAAATTTATATGGTATTTATTTACATAATATAACGCATTCTGCCCGCTGTCAAGCAAAATGCGCCATACCCTGCTTTTTATTTGAACAAATCGTCAATCCTGCAGCCAATTACATCTTCTATCTCGTCAAGCAGATGCTGCATCTTCGCTTTGTTCTCCATGATTGTATCAAAATCGAGGATGCCGTGTTTCCTTGCTTTTTCAATGATGTAATCGAAACGTTTGTCAATTCCGACATAAGTGTCTTCTTTCACAAGACGGTCTCCCAGACATATGATATCCGACTCCGTAATCTTATCCACCGGATTATATTCACCCGGATTCATATGCACCTTCACAATGGAAGCCTCGTCGTAATATCCCATTTCGTTAAGCCTTTCGGCCATAATATCCCAATGTCTTTCCATGGTTCTTGCTGCGTCGTGAGCAAGTCCCGCACCGTTTATGAGAGCGAGGTCAAGATGAAATCCGTGTGCATTGAGAGCTTTCGCGATTCTGACTCCGCAGTCTGCTACGGCTGCACAATGTCTTCTGACATGTTCCGGTGTTTCATATTCCTTATAAATTTCATTTACGATTTCCGGCGTAATTCTTTTGTGTTTGATGCGCTTGTAAATTTCGTTAAGCATTACAAGAAGCATATAATTTCGGTTGTATTTTCGTGAAACATTGCGGTGTTTTGTCTTCACCACATCGGTTTTTCCCTCATAACAAATGCCGATGTATGCAAGTCCTGCAGGCCTTGCCTCATCGATGTCGTCAGGACCTGCAATCCCGGTTATCGAAATGCAAAGTTCAGAACCCGTCTTTTCCCGCAGTCCTTCTGCCATCTCCCTTGCAACTTCAGGACTTTCAGCCGTGTATTTCTCCAAAGTCTCGCGCTTTACACCCAGCTCCTCCATTTTTGCATTCCATGAATAGGTTGCGATTCCCCGGTCAAACACTTTCGATATTCCCGGAATGTCCGTAAGTGACTTTGCAAGGAGCCCCCCTGTGCAGGACTCACAGCAGGAAATCGTGATTCCTTTCGCAAGGAGGATTTTGCCGACAACGTCGATAAGTTCTTCATCATTTGTACTGTAAATATAATCGCCGATACTCTCCTTCACTTTGGAAAGCATTTCCTCAACTGCCGCTTTTGCTTCCTCGAGCGTTTTTCTTTTTGATGTTATGCGGAGAGAACACTCGCCTTCCTTTGCGTAGGTTGCAATCGTAGGATCTGTCTGGCCGTCTATCAGCGGCAGGAGCTTTGTCTCCATGGTTGATTCCCCCAGTGCAAACGTCCGCACGATTCTGTAATAGATTACGCTGTCCTGCTTGGCAACAAGACGCGGTTTCAGCTGCTCTTCCCACATGAGCGTCATTTCTCTCGGCGGTCCCGGAAGGGCTGCAATCATCTTGCCGTTTTTTTCGAGCAGGAATCCCGGTGCCGTTCCCCCGAGATTGTCAAGGATTTCGGCATGCTTAGGAAAATACGACTGCTTCGTGTTGTTTTCGGTCCAATTGTACCCTGCACGGCTGAAAGTCGTTTTCAGCCAGCACAACACATCTTTGTGACATACAAGTTCTTCCTCGAAATACTCCGAAATGATTTCCTTTGTCAAATCATCCTGAGTAGGTCCAAGTCCTCCTGTCGTAATAATCAAATCGCAGTCTCTGTATGCCAAAGCAATCAACTCTTTCAGCCTCTGCGGATTGTCTCCCACGGTATAGTGATACATGACATCATAACCAATGTCCTGAAGCTGCTGCGAAAGAAAAGCCGCATTTGTATTTACAACCTGCCCGAATAAAATTTCGGTTCCCACTGTCAAAATTGCTGTTTTCATTACTGTCTGAACACCTCTTTGTTCTTAATCACATATTCGGCACCGGAGTATACAGTCATTACAAGGCTCGCCCAAAGGAACGCATACGTTACATAATAATAAACGGTATAGATCATGTGCGCGCTGATACCCGAAAGTGCCGGCAGAAGCAAAAGCATCGGCACCGCAATCATCTGAAGAACGGTTTTGATTTTTCCGCTCATGCCCGCAGCGATTACAATTCCTTCGGACGCGGCCACCGTACGCATTCCCGCAACAGTGAACTCTCTTGCCAAAATGATGATGAGCATCCAGCCCGGTACATAGTCCGGAATCAAAAGGCAGAATGCCGAGTAAACAAGTATCTTATCCGCAAGCGGATCCATGATTTTTCCGAAATTGGTTACAAGATTATACTTTCTGGCGATTTTGCCGTCAAGCATATCCGTAAGTGACGCAGCGATAAAAATCACAAAAGCCGCAATGTGATATCCAAGCATGTAGAATGCGATGAAAAAAGGCACCGCAATCACTCTTGCAACTGTCAATTTGTTAGGTAAATTCATACTGTTATACCTCCGTACCAACTAAATCATAGTCAAATGCATCCTCTATAAGGACATCTACGAAATCCCCTGCATTGAGCTGCCTATGTGAAGTGAATAAAACGGAATTGTCAATTTCGGGAGCATCAAACTCTGTTCTTCCGATGTAACTTCCGTCTTCATCGCGCTCTTCAACAAGAACTTTAAAGGTTTTTCCGATTTTTTCTTTGTTCGATTCAAGTGAAATTTCAAGCTGTGCGCGCATAATGCCGGTCAGCCGTTCCTCTTTTATTTCCTCGTCAATCTGATCCTGCATCTCTCCGGCAACTGTGTTTTCTTCCTGCGAATACGCAAACACGCCTAACCGTGCAAAACGCATTTCTTCGACAAATTCAAGAAGTTTCTCGTAATCCTCGTCGGTTTCACCCGGAAATCCGACGATAAGCGTCGTTCGGATGTGAATATCCGGAATTCGTGCTTTAAGCCTTGCAATCGTATTTCGGATTGAATCTTCTGTGGATCTTCGCAGCATCGCTTTCAGCACATCATCCGACGAATGCTGAATTGGTATATCAATGTATTTACAGATCTTCGGTTCTTCTGCCATGACTTCGATCAGTTCATCCGTTATCCGGTCTTCGTAGCAATACATAAGTCGAATCCATTCAATACCGTCAATTCGGCACAGTTTTTTGAGAAGTTCCGGAAGCATATATTCTCCGTACAGATCGACACCGTAATTGGTAACATCCTGTGCAATGAGAATCAGTTCCTTGCAGCCTGCTGCCGCAAGCTGTTTGGTTTCCTCCAAAATATCTTCGATAGTTTTGCTTCTGTATCCTCCGCGGATCGAAGGAATTACGCAATATGCACATCGGTTATTGCATCCTTCGGCTATTTTTACGGTTGACGAAAAACAATTATCGTCAAGCTTCCTGTACATTCTCGGCAAAACATCCGCATACGAATTTGTAATGTGTTTTGAACGGCTGTCCAGTGTTTTCAATATTTCCGGGAGTCTTTCATATTCGTTTACACCTAGGAAGCAATCAACTTCCGGCATTTCTTCAAATAATTCGTTTCCGTATCTCTGCGAAAGGCAGCCCGAAACAATTATCTTTTTGCCCGCTTCTTTATATGCACAATAGTCAAAAATGCATTCGATGGATTCTTTCTTTGCGTCGTTGATAAAGCCGCATGTGTTAATTATAATCGCATCCGCATTCTCTGGGTCTTGAACCGTTTCATATCCGGCTCCCTCAAGAAATCCCTTTGCGGTCTGCGTATCGTTAAAGTTCTTCGGGCACCCGAGTGTATCAATAAATACTTTCATATTTTACTTATCCTCTGTATCTGAATTTATATCATTTTCAAGCTGTGCAAGTTCCTCCTGCGTCATCAGAACCTGTCTCGGACGGCTTCCGTCCTGAGGTCCTATGATCCCCCTTGCTTCCATCATATCTACGATTCTGGCAGCTCTGTTATAGCCGATTCGGAAGCGTCTTTGTAACATGGAAACAGAAGCCTGACCACTGTTTACCACAAGGTCAATCGCATCCGGAAGGAGTTCATCCGTGTCATCGGCACCTTCCTGAACATTGCTTCGCTCTATTTTGCTCAAAACATCTTCGTTATACTCTGTTTTGTCAACCTGCCCCTTGACAAATTCGATCACCTTGTGCACTTCGGTATCGGAAACAAATGTGCCTTGAACTCTTATCGGCTTGCCCATTCCCATAGGGTTAAAGAGCATGTCTCCCTTTCCGACAAGCTTTTCGGCACCCTGCATGTCAAGGATTGTTCTTGAGTCAACCTGTGAGGAAACCGCAAAAGCAATTCTTGAAGGAATGTTTGCCTTGATTACTCCCGTTATTACGTCAACGGACGGTCTCTGCGTTGCAACGATTAAATGCATTCCCGCAGCACGCGCCATTTGCGCCAGACGGCAGATTGATTCTTCGATTTGGGACGGAGCAGCCATCATTAAATCGGCAAGCTCGTCAATAATGATAACGACCTGAGGCATTACCCTGTCTTTTTCGTCATTGGCAATCACAAACTCGTTGTAGGATTCAAGGTCTCTTACGCCCTCTTCTGCAAACTTTTTGTATCTGTCCGTCATTTCAGCCACAGCCCAGTTAAGCGCGGCAGCAGCCTTGGACGGGTCGGTTACAACCGGAATCATAAGGTGCGGAATTCCGTTGTAATTTCCGAGTTCCACAACTTTCGGGTCTATGAGAATCAGTTTTACCTCATCCGGATTTGCCTTATAGATAAAGCTCGTGATAATGCTGTTTATGCACACCGATTTTCCGGAGCCGGTCGAACCTGCGATGAGAAGATGCGGCATTGCCTTTAAATCGGCGACAATTGCGTCCCCGCTTATGTCTTTTCCGACTGCGAATGTAATCTTTGACTTGCTGCGCTTAAATGCATCCGAGTCAATGATTTCGCGCAGTCTTACCATTGTAACGGATTCATTCTCGACTTCAATTCCGACCGCAGCTTTTCCCGGTATCGGGGCTTCAATACGAATGGATTTTGCTTCGAGATTAAGTGCAATATCATCTGCAAGTCTTACGATGCTGCTGACCTTGACGCCTACCGCCGGCTGAATCTCGTATCTTGTTACCGTCGGTCCCTGAGTCACCTGCAACACTCTGGCCTCCACATGGAAATTCCGGAGCGTTTCTTCGAGCTTCAGAGCCTTTTCCTGCAAAAGTCCCGTCGGCGTTCTGCCGCTTGCGGTTGGCTTTTCCAAAAGGCTTATTGGCGGTTTCTTGTATTTTTCAGGAGTCTGCGACTTGTTGATTTCCGCGGACGAAAGCATTGCTTCCTTCGCCTCTTTGTTGGAAATCTTCTGAACCGGCTCAGCTGCCGGAGTGGCATTTAATCCCATACTTCCGGTCGAAGCAGCCGGTGTCGCTGCGGCCGGCGATGCGGGTTCAAGCCCGAAGCCGCTTTCGGTTTTTCTTCCTTCTTCCAAACCGAAAGTACCGCTTTTGCTCCTTCCGAAAAGTGCATCATCGTTCATATATTCAAGTAAGCGGTTTGATTTTTTTTCATTATGTAACTTCGTCTGCTCCGGATTTGTCTGTTTGATGACAATGTCAGGCCTCATAGCCACCTGAATCCCCTGTTCATCTTCAGAGGCAATATCCAGGTGTGCATGTTCCTTGATTAGCTTTCTTTCTTCCACTTTATCCGAAATCTTCTCAAAGAATCTTGAAACAGGCGTGTTAATCAGAAGCAGCAGGCAGATAAATGTCAGCACAAGGGTGAAAATCCAACATCCTGCCACGCCGAATCCTTTGACAAGCAAGGTCGCAAGAATCATTCCGAGGAATCCGCCGCTGGTCAGCTTCACACCACTCGCATAGAACCCCTGCATAATCTGCCAGGAAAGCTCAAGTTTATCCTGATCTACAAATCTTATGGAATTCATCGTTGCAAGCATGAGCAAAATTACGAACAGATAGATAATGGTCTGTATGGAAAAGTGGCTGGTTTTTCTTGCAAAAAGCAGCACACCGAAAATAATGAGATAAAACGGAAGCACATATCCCATAAGCCCGAACACACCCTTGAGTGCAAGCCCTATCGCTTCCCCAACCTTGCCGGCTCCCTGTGTGAATGTGGCCACAGCAAGAAAAGCGCCTATTGCAATAGCAATAATCGCCCATATCTCATCAATGACTCTCTTATCGGCCTTTTTCTTTGCCTGAATTTCCTGTACCTTTTCTTTTGCCTTGGAAGTATTGGCTTTCGATGTCTTATTTTTATTTTTCGATCCAGGAGGTCTTCCCGGTCCTCTCTTCGTTTCTGCCATCATATACCTCTTTATTGTTTTATCTAAAGTGTGTATCCTGCCTAAGCAACAATTCCGTAAATAACAACAACCAATCCCAAAATCCAAACATAGTATGAGAACCAGCTCAGCTTTTTGTCTGAAACAATTTTTATCATGGACTTAATTGCAAAGATCCCGGCAGCTGCCGCAACTGCCATTCCCCAAAGCACCGGTCCGAGCTGAGATAAGGATACCCCCGCTTCGATGGCAGCAGGTGCTTCTAAGATTGCTGATCCGAGTATGGACGGAATCGAAATGAGAAATACAAACTTAACCGCAAATTTTCTGTCCAAATTGCAGATAAGGCTTCCAAACAGCGTGGAACCCGATCTTGATATTCCCGGACAAATCGCAATTCCCTGCACGGTTCCGATGAAAATCGCATTTCTCAAATTCATTTGCTTGATTCCTCTGTCAGACTCGCCTTTTTTTTCTGCAAAAACAAGCAGGAATCCCGTAATAATCAGTCCGACGCCGATTGGAATTACGGATGTGTAAAGCGAATCGAAGAAGTCGTTAAACAAAAATCCGATAATTGCCGTAGGGATTGTTGCAACGATAATCATAACTCCGAGTTTCCTTACCGGACGTTCCTCCATCCGCAGGCCCTTGCCCGTGCAGAGATCTTTAATTGTAAGCACAAGTTCCACAATGAGTTCCCAAATATCCTTCCAATACATGATGAAAACGGAAATCAAGGTTCCCACATGCAGCAGCACCGTGAATAACAAAACCTTTGTCTCATCAATTCCGAACCAGTTCTGCAGCAAGGCAAGATGCCCTGAGCTGCTTATCGGCAGGAACTCCGCAAGTCCCTGAACAAGACCTAAAACGGTCGCCTCAAAATATGTCATACTTTTTTACTTTCCTTTTCTTTTATTTTTTGGTGATGCAGCCTTTTGCCTTCAGCGTTTCCGCGCAAAGAATTGCGCCGCCTGCAGCTCCTCTTATAGTGTTATGTGACAGTCCGATAAATTTAAAATCGTAGATGCTGTCTTCTCTGAGTCTGCCGATGGAAATTCCCATACCCTTATCTCTGTCGACATCCGCTTTTACCTGCGGGTGATCATCCTCTTCGAAGTACTTGATAAACTGTTCCGGTGCCATCGGAAGTTTTTCCTCCTGTGGGAAACCTTTCTGTGCATTCAGCTTTTCAATCAGCTGCTCTTTCGTCGGTTTCTTTCTGAATTTTACGAAGCCTGCGGCGGTATGTCCGTTGAGTACCGGAACTCTGACGCACTGGCAAGTAATCTTCGGCTCCTTCGCTTTGACGATTTCGCCGTTCTCAATGTGACCCCAGATTTTCAACGGTTCCTGTTCGCTCTTTTCTTCTTCTCCGCCGATGTAAGGAATAATATTTTCCACCATTTCCGGCCATGACTTGAAGTCCTTGCCTGCTCCTGAAATTGCCTGATAAGTCGTGATGACACATTCGTACGGCTCGAATTCTTTCCATGCGTCCAAAGCCGGCACATAGCTCTGAATCGAGCAGTTCGGCTTAACTGCAATGAAGCCGTGCTTCGTGCCCAGGCGTTTTTTCTGATGTTCGATTACCTCGAAATGCTGCGGGTTAATTTCCGGAATTACCATCGGAACATCCGGCGTCCAGCGATGCGCACTGTTGTTGGAAACAACCGGAGTTTCGGTTTTGGCATAAGCTTCTTCGATTGCCTTTATTTCATCCTTGCTCATGTCAACGGCACTGAATACGAAGTCTACGGTTTCTGCAACCTTTTCGACCTCATTTACATTCATTACGGTAATATTCTTTACAGCTTCCGGCATCGGCGTATCCATCTTCCATCTGCCTTCTACGGTTTTTTCATAAGGAAGCCCCGCGCTTCTTCCGCTTGCCGCCAATGTCACAACCTCAAACCATGGGTGATTTTCCAAAAGTGCGATAAACCGCTGTCCGACCATGCCTGTTGCTCCAAGTATTCCCACTCTTAATTTTTCACTCATTTTTCTACCCTCTCTATCCTTACATTTCTAATATTTTGATACTCTTATCCATAATATTCTATGACAATTTATTGTACCACCTTTTCGCATGTATTTCAACAAAATAGCGTATGCTTCATATAATAATTTAACGAATTTTTTAAAAAACGGAGGTGATTTTTTTGACATTGTTTAAAGGTGCGGCAACCGCCCTGATAACTCCGTTTAAAGACGGCAAAATCGACTATGTTTCCATGGGAAAACTTATAGAATGGCAGATTTCGCAGGGAATCGACGCCCTTGTGGTCTGCGGAACCACGGGAGAGGCTTCCACTCTCTCCAAAAAAGAAAATTCACCATAGATTTGACGGCCGGACGCGTCCCTGTCATCGCAGGCACCGGCGGAAACTGCACAGAAAGCACCCTTGAACTTACAAAGGAGGTCGAAGCACTCGGTGCGGACGGACTTCTCATCATTACCCCATACTACAACAAATGTACCGAAAACGGCTTAATTTCTCACTTTGAAAAAATTGCAAACGCCGTAACAACGCCTATCATCATGTACTCCGTCCCTTCCAGAACGGGTGTAAATATGACATCTGCAGCCGTGGACATATTGAAGGAACACCCGAACATAATCGGATTGAAGGAGGCTTCCGGAAACATTTCGCAGATATGTAAAATGGCAATGCATATCGGTGATAATTTCAACATTTACTCCGGAAATGACGACCAAACCGTGCCCATCCTGTCGCTCGGCGGCATGGGCTGTATTTCAACGGTTTCCAATATTATCCCTGCGCGCTACAGTCTGATGATACATGATTTTCTTGATGGAAAGGTTGCAGATGCGGGTCTCGAACAGGTTGCTCTCAAACCTTTGATTGATGTGATTTTCAGTGAGGTAAACCCAATCCCGATAAAAGCGGCTCTGAGCATGATGGGAAAATGCGGTCTGGAATACAGACTCCCGCTCTGTCCGCCAAGCAGTAAAACCCAGTTTGCATTATATGACGAGCTGCGCAATTACGGAATATTATAAATGATTTCATTACAAAACGGCAGACTATTAAGTCTGCCGTTAAAGTCATTCCGTTATGAAATTACGCTTCAGTTGCTACAACTTCTTTTCCGTCATAGTAGTTGCAGTTCGGGCAAACTCTATGTGGAAGTTTCGGTTCGTGACACTGTGGACAAATTGCTAATCCAGGTGCTGTCTTCTTCATATTCGGTGATCTTCTCTTATCTCTTCTAGCTTTAGAAGTTCTTCGTTTAGGTACTGCCATATCGTAACACCTCCCTCGTGAGTATTCTCTTTATATTAATCTCAATAATCGTCAACTATTAGAGTATATACTGAAATTACATCATTTGTCAACAACTAATTTCACTATATCTCTTAAAAATAGATGGTTTTGACAAATATTTTTGATTATCTGAGGCCTCTTACGATATTATAAGTATCTCTTGCAATCATAAGCTCTTCGTTTGTAGGGATAAGAAGAATCTTAACTCTGGAATCATCCATGGAGATTACAGTTTCCTTACCTCTTACCTTATTCTTAACAAGGTCAAGCTTGATTCCGAGGTTGCCCATTTCGTTACAGATGAGTTCTCTCATTGTAACGTCATTTTCACCAACACCTGCTGTGAATACGATTGCATCTACGCCGTTCATTTCTGCAATGTAAGCTCCGATATAGAACTTAACTTTGTGTGCGAATACTTTGAGTGCAAGAGCTGCTCTTTCGTTTCCTTCAGCAACGGCTTCTTCAAGGTCTCTGAAATCACTGGATACGCCGGAAATGCCGAGTACGCCGGATTTCTTGTTCAGGATTTCGTTTGCTTTACCCTGCGGAAGACCTTCTTTTTCTCTGATATATGTAACGATAGCCGGGTCAATGTCTCCGGATCTTGTTCCCATTACGAGGCCTTCAAGCGGTGTGAATCCCATGGATGTATCGATACATTTGCCTCTCTTGATTGCGGATACGGAAGCACCGTTTCCAAGGTGGCAAGTGATAATCTTCAAATCATCAAGGTTTACATTCAGCATCTGAGCAGCCTTTTCTGCTACATATTTGTGAGAAGTTCCGTGGAAGCCGTATCTTCTGATTCCGTATTTTGTATAGTATTCATACGGAAGTGCATAAATATAAGCTTCAGGCGGCATTGTCTGGTGGAATGCAGTATCGAAAACACCTACCATCGGAGTTGTCGGCATCAGTTCCTTGCAGGCTGCGATACCTAAAAGGTTAGGTGGGTTGTGAAGCGGTGCGAGTTCTACGCACTCTTCGAGAGCTTTGATAACGTCTTCGGTGATTAAAACAGAAGATGCATACTTTTCGCCTGCATGAACAACTCTGTGTCCTACAGCTCCGAGTTCGTCCATGGACTTGATTACGCCGTGTTCCGGATCCTGAATTGCAGCAAGAACCTGTGCGATTGCATCCTTGTGATCCTTCATAGGAACTTCGTTCTTAATCTTTTCCTGTCCGATCTTTTCGTGACCTATTACGGAACCGTCCATGCCGATTCTTTCAACTAAGCCTTTGCAAAGCAGATTTTCGTTTGTCATATCAAGAACTTGATATTTTAACGAAGAGCTGCCGCAGTTAATTACTAAAACTTTCATTTTTTTCCTCCGTATATTAAAATTTTACAAATTAATTAACAAATTCAAGCAATTAATTATACACCTTAAAAATCTCTATTTCAATGGGGTTTTCGTAAAATAAAGTTTTAACAATCCTGCAGCCTTCTTCATTTAATATGCTTTCATCAATTATTTAAAACTATATTTTGGTTATGCAGTTCATTTTTTTCATCAAGCAGAAGATTTTTAAGAAAAAGTTCAAGATATTCTGTTGTTTCGTAAATACCTTTTTGCAGATTCGTGTAGTTTGCACGAACAAGTGCATTTCTGAAATACCATGCATTTTCCGCAAAAATGTCATTTGTTGCCA
>OLGB01004006.1_pt1 | contig 13056 bp, 9 predicted proteins | sample 1605691 | NCBI WGS metagenome assembly OLGB01 (sample SAMEA3888925, study PRJEB22519) | human gut metagenome | biome: human gut; feature: human-associated habitat; material: faeces | place: Denmark | collected 2010 | reverse complement strand
CCTATATCAAGAAGGTCATCGGCACCGAGGAGGCAAACTTTGCCCGCACCATCGACGCCGGCATGAACATCCTGAACAACATGATCGACGGTCTGGAAAAGGCTCACGAGCACCTGCTGAAGGGTCTGGACGTCTTCAAGCTGAACGATACCTTCGGCTTCCCCCTCGACCTGACCAAGGAGATCGCTGCGGAGCAGGGCATCGAGATCGACGAGGAGGGCTTCCACGCCGAGATGACCAAGCAGAAGGAGCGCGCCCGTGCAGAGCGCCTCAAGAAGAACATCTCCGGTTGGAGCGAAGACCTGTTCGGCACTCTGACCGCTGAGCCCACCGAGTTCGTCGGCTACGACAGCCTCAAGAGCGACAGCGTCGTTGTGGCTCTGAGCGACGAGGAGGCTCTGACCGACGCCATCGCCACCGACGAGCAGGCCAAGGAAGGCGTGCTGGTCGTTCTCGATAAGACCCCGTTCTACGCTGAGATGGGCGGTCAGGCCGCAGACCACGGCGTCATCACCGGCGCTGAGTGCATGCTGCGCGTGCAGGACGTCAAGAAGACCCCCAAGGGCTACTACGTCCACACCTGCACCCTCGAGAGCGGCATCGTCCATGTCGGCGACCATCTGACCGCCCGCGTGGATAAGGAATACCGCATGGCCATCGCCCGCAACCACACCGCTACCCACCTGCTGCAGGCAGCTCTGCGCGAGGTCCTGGGTGACCACGTCCATCAGGCAGGCTCCTATCAGGACGCTTCCATCACCCACTTCGACTTCACCCACTTCAGCGCTGTCACTCCCGAGGAGCTGGTCCGTGTGCAGAAGATCGTCAACGACAAGATCTTCGAGTCGATGAACGTCACTGTCAAGGAGATGCCCATCGAAGAGGCCAAGAAGCTGGGCGCTATGGCTCTGTTCGGCGAGAAGTACGGCAAGGTCGTCCGTGTTGTTGATATTGAGGGCTGGTCCACCGAGTTCTGCGGCGGCACCCACGTCAAGAACACCGCTCAGATCGGCGGCTTCAAGATCGTCAGCGAGTCCTCTGTTGCTGCTGGTATCCGCCGTATCGAGGCTGTCACCGGCCGCAATCTGCTGATTCGTGCCAATATGCAGGAAGCGATGCTGCACACTGTGGCTAACACCCTGAAGGCAAACAACGTCACCGCTCTGCCCGCTCGTGCGGAGGCTGTCATGGCTGAGAACAAGGCCATGAGCAAGGAGCTGGAGGACATCAAGGCAAGGGTCGCTGCTTCCAAGGTCACCAGCCTGTTCGACAACGCTGAGACCGTCGGCGACGTCAAGATCGCTTCCGCTTACTTCACCGGTACCTCCGGCGACACCCTGCGCGGCATGTGCGACACCATCCGTGACAATGCCAAGGCTGCTGCTGTGGCTGTTCTGGTGGGCAAGTCTGACGACAAGATCACCATGGCTGTTACCGTGACCAAGGACGCTCAGGCAAAGGGTCTGAAGGCCGGCAATCTCGTCAAGGAGATCTCTGCCATCGCAGGCGGCAAGGGCGGCGGAAAGCCCGACTTCGCTATGGCTGGTCTGAAGGATGAGACCAAGATCGACGAGGCTCTGGCCGCTGTCAAGAGCATCGTGGAGAAGCAGCTGGGCTGATTCTGGAATAAACCTCTCCGTCACGCCTGACGGACAGGCAGAATGATAGAAAATCTGGAAGGAGCGATTCCCATGGAAGATTGTCTGTTTTGCAAAATTGCAGCGGGGGACATCCCCTCGAAGAAGCTCTATGAGGACGAGCAGGTGGTGGCATTCTACGACATCGCCCCGCAGGCCAAGGTGCATTTCCTGGTCATCCCCAAAAAGCACATCCCCTCGGCCGCTGCGCTGACCGAGGAAGACGGCGCTCTGCTGGGCCATGTGTTTGCGGTCATCGCAAAGCTCGCCAGGGAGCAGGGCCTCGACAACGGCTACCGTGTCATCTCCAATGTGGGCGAGGACGCCGGCCAGACCGTCAAGCATCTGCACTTCCATGTTCTGGGCGGCGAGAAGCTGCCTGTCTGATTCCGAAAAAGTAAGGGAGATCGTTGAATATGGCTAAGACTTATACGCTGAATGTCGCGGGCCTGACCCGTGAGCTGACCATCTGCAAGGTGAACGACCACATGGACATTGCGGCGTTCATCATGCTGGGTGACGCCGAGCTGACCGTGGCTGCTGCCACCGAGCTGCTGAAGAAGTGCCCGGATTTTGACATCCTGCTCACCGCGGAGGCCAAGGGCATTCCTCTGGCTCATGAGATGAGCCGCCAGAGCGGCAAGCCCTACGTCTGCGCGCGCAAGGGCATCAAGCTCTATATGAAAGACCCGGTGGTCGTGGAAGACAAATCCATCACCACTGAGGGCAAGCAGAAGCTGGTTATCGACCGCAAGGAGCTGGACGAGATGAACGGCAAGCGGGTCCTGGTCGTGGACGACGTCATCTCCACGGGTGGCTCCCTCAAGGCACTGGATGCTCTGGCAGAGCAGACCCAGTGCACCATCGTGGGCCAGGCGGCTGTCCTGGCTGAGGGCAATGCAGCGGAGCGCAAGGATATCATCTACCTTGAGCCGCTGCCTCTGTTCCTCCACTGATCGAATATGCGTCGGCCGCTCTGCGTCTTCTGCGTTGGTACGCTGGGGGTAGAGTTGGTGTGCGCGTTTTTGCCGCAAACGGGGCTTTTGCTGCCGTTTGCGGCATTTTTTGTGCCTGCGCTGCTCTGGTTACTCTTTGGCAAAAACAGCCGGGGCTATGGCGTCTGCCTGCTGCTGGGGGCTCTGGTCGGGCTGCTGCTCACGGCTCATACCCGGCAAAAGCTGGACCGTGTCCACACCGCTTACGCTGATCGGGAAGTGACCCTGACCGCCGAGGTGGAAGAGGTGTCGGCCTCCTATTACCCGGGCGTCGTCCATGCGGTGCTGCGGGTGGAACCGACAGGCGGTGAGAAGACAGCATTCCGGGTGGAGTGTGTCTGTATGCCAAAGTGCACGGCCGGGGAGCGGGTGCAGGCCCGCTTCGCGCTGGAAGTACCAGCCCGGACACAGCAGCTTTCTTCCTATGCGGACGGCATTGCCCTGAGCGGGGAATATCTCTCAGGAATGAAGCACCTGGGCCCAAGTGAGAGCTTCCGGGCTAAAACGGCGCGGCTCCAAAGGCGGCTGAGCGCGGCTCTGCGCAAGGGGATGGCACAGGGCCCGGCGGGGGTGCTGGCGGCCATGGTGCTGGGTGACCGCACGCATCTGTCCAAAGACCTCCGCAGTGCCTACCGGGCGGCGGGTCTTTCCCATGTGCTGGTGGTCAGCGGAATGCATGTGTCCATCCTCTGCGGCAGCGTGTTTGCAAAATACCTGCCGGAAAAGAAAAAGCGGGAGCGCGGTTATGCCAGCCGGAGGCGGCAGGCATTGTTCAGCGCTGCCATGGCCCTGCTGCTGGCCGGGGTCACCGGGCTGACGCCCTCGGTCCTGCGGGCGGCCACGGCGGTATGGGTCAGCGCGCTGGGTGTTTGGCTCTATGGTCCGCCGGATGCCCTCACCTCGCTGGGCGTGGCAGGCGTCTGGATGACGCTGGGCAACAGCTACGCCGTCTGTGACATCGGCTTTGAGCTCTCCTTTGCGGCGGTGCTGGGCACACTGGCCGGGGCGGAACTGGCCCGGAAAGGCCGCCGCTTCCCGCTGCTGCGGAACAGTGTGTGGGAGACGCTCTGCGTTTCGGCTTGCGCCAGCGCGGCCACTTTCCCGGTGCTGGTGCTCTGGGGGTTGAGTGCCAGCTTGTATGCGCTGGTGTCCAGTGTGGCCGTGCTCTGGCTGATGGAGCCCATTTTACAATTGGGCCTTGCCACGGCTCTGCTTGGCTGCTGGCCCGCGCTGGCCCCGCTGCACCGGGTGTGCTCCCTGTGCGCGGCCACGCTGGCAGGGTGTTTGAACCGATGGGCCCTCTGGGTATCCGGCTGGCCCGGGGCACAGATCTATTTTGACACTGCCTGCGCCGCCCTCGTCTGCCTGCTGCTGTTGGGGCTGGGGTGGCTGGCGTACCACTGGCGTGTCCGGCCGCGGGTGGCACTGCCCTGTCTGGTGCTGACGGCGGCGCTGGCCATCGGTTTGGGGAACGTCCTGAACCGGGAGATCGTCCGGGTGGAGCTGGCCGGGAGCCGGAACGCTCCGGCCGTGGTCATCACGCGGGGAGAGAGCGCCGTGGTGCTCTTCCGGGGCGGCAGCAGTACCCAGCAGGCGGTGGAAACGCTGCTCACCCGGCGGGGCGCGCGGGAAGTGGAAATGCTGGTAGACCTGCGAATGAACCCGCGGACGCCCTGCACGCTGGAAGCCAGAGAGCGGATGGCAGCGGACGAGATGCCCCGCTATACTACCCGCCGTGCTCACAGCAGCCCGGCAGAGCTGGAAGTGCTGCGAGTACAGAATGGCTGCATCGTCCGCATCACGGCGGCGGGGCGGCAGTTTGCTGCCCTGAGCGGGAGCGTCCCGTTGGCAAAGCCTGTCCGGGTTGACTGGCTGCTGGCAAGCCCGGCCCGCCCGGACGCGGTGCGGTACACCGACTGCCTGACACTGAGCAGTGCGTACCACTGGATGGAGGAAAACGCGGAAACAGAGACCGCCTCCTGCCTGGCGCTCCGCCCCGGCGGCGGGGAGCGGCTTTCGTGAGCGCTTTTCAAAGCGGGCGGAATATGATAAAATAGCACTTGACAAAACAAAAAGGAGGACAGCCTTTTGGCAACCGAAACAAAACTCCGGCAGCTGGCAGAGCAGGGCTGTGCGGTCTACTATTTTTATTCCAGCGAGCGGTATCTGGTGCGGCGGGCGGTGGCGGCTGCGTCCCAGCTGCTGGCAGCAGGGGAGGACGAAGAGACCACCGTGCTGGACGGAGCGACCCCGGGCATTGAGCAGCTCATCATGGCGGCGGGCACCATCTCGTTTTTTGGCACCCGGCGCGTGGTCGTCCTGCCGGAGATCGACCCAAGCGCTTACAGCGACAAAGACCTGGACGAGCTCTGCGAGACGCTGGGCAGTTTGGAAAACGCCGTGGTGGTGCTGGGCACCGTGTTTGACCTGGAACGCAATAAGCTCAAGCTGGGCAAGCGGGCGCAAAAGCTCATCAACCAGTGCAAAAAGCTGGGCTTTACCGAGGAACTGGCCAAACCCAAGCCCTATGAGCTGAAAATCATGATGATCGAGCGGGCCAGGGAGCAGGGGACAAACCTGCCCGAGGGCGCGGCCGGTGCTTTGCTGGAGCGCTGCGGCGAGGACCCGTTTCTGCTGGAAAATGAGGTGGACAAGCTCTGCGCCGTTTCCGGCTACAAGACCGTTACCACGGCCATGGTGGCCGAGATGGGCACTGTCAGCCTGGAAGCAGACGTGTTTGAGATGATCCGGATGATCACGGCCAAAAACGCCACGGGTGCCTGCAAAAAAATGCAGACACTGCTCCGCCTGCAGCAGGAGCCCATTGCCATTACAGCGGCCATGATCGGCAGCTATGTGGACCTGTACCGGGTCAAGCTGGGGGCGGTCCGGCGGAAAAACTACAGCACGGTCTTCAAGGATTTCGGGTACAGGGGGAGCGATTACCGGCTCAAGCGCTCGGCGGAGACAGCCGCCCACTACACGCTGCCCCAGCTGGAAGCCTGTATGCAGGTGCTGCTGGAGCTGGATAAAAGTTTGAAAAGCCAGCCTGTGGACGACGGGGTGCTGATGGAAACGGCCCTCTGCCGCCTGGCACTGGCGGGGAGCAGCCGATGAACGAAGCAAATTTTGTACACACCAGCCGGGTGCTGATCGTGGAGGGAAAATACGATGCAGCCCGGCTTTCCCATTTGACCGACGCCATGATCCTGCTGACGGACGGGTTTGCGATCTATAAGGACAAAAAGCGCCAGCAGCTGTTCAAGGCGCTGGCGAAGAAGAACGGCCTCATTCTGCTCACCGACTCGGACGCGGCAGGGTTCCGCATCCGCAACTACATCACCAATTTAGTAGGGGCGCAGAATGTGGTGCAGGCTTATGTCCCGGCCATTCACGGCAAGGAGAAGCGGAAACCCCAGCCCGGCAAAGAGGGGCTTCTGGGCGTGGAGGGCGTGGACGACGCCATTGTGGTCAAGATTCTGCGGGAAGCACTGGGCACGGAGGCCGATGCGGCAGCCCCCCGCCCGGAGGGACGGCAGATCACCTATACCGACCTGTACGATTGGGGCCTTTCCGGCACGGCAGGCAGCGCGGAGCGGAAAACAAAGCTCCTCAACGCGCTGGGCCTGCCGCCGCGCCTCTCCAAAAAGGAGCTGGTGGAGGCGTTGAACCGTCTGTACAGTTTTGAACAGTTGAATTCCATGCAAGAAACACTCTTTAAAGATGAAGAATAAGACGATTGAAAAACCCGGTAATCCGGCGGGGATTGTGCTATAATAGTAACATTATGCGCACTGGGTGTACGGAAACACCCGCAGGGCAAAAATCCGGCTGCACAAATCGGTGCGGCGGTGAAAAAAGAGGAGAAAAATCATGGAACGAGAAAAACTCAAATCAAGACTTGGGTTTATCCTGCTTTCCGCAGGCTGTGCCATCGGCATCGGAAACGTATGGAAATTCCCCTACATGGCCGGCCAGGGCGGCGGCGGCGCGTTCGTGCTGTTCTATCTGCTGTTCCTGGTCATCTTGGGCCTGCCCATCATGAGCATGGAGTTTGCAGTGGGCCGCGCCAGCCACAAGAGTCCGGTGCGCGCCTATCAGGCACTGGAAAAGCCGGGCCAGAAATGGCACATCCACGGCTACTTTACCCTCATTGGCTGCTACTTGCTGATGATGTTCTACACCACCGTGGCCGGCTGGATGATGCATTACTTCTACATGACGGCTGCGGGCAAGCTCTCCGGCCTGACTGCGGATGAAGTGGCAAGTGCCTTTACCGAGATGCTGGCAAGCCCCGGCATCATGGCGTTCTGGATGGTCGTGGTGGTCGTGTTCGGCATCTTTGTCTGTGCCCGTGGCCTGCAGAACGGCTTGGAGCGTGTGACCAAAGTCATGATGATCGCTCTGCTGGTCATCATGGTCATCCTGGCCGTCAACAGCCTGTTCATGCCGGGGGCAGCTGAGGGCCTCAAGTTCTATCTGGTGCCGGACTTTGCCCGCATGAAAGAGGTGGGCGTCGTTAACACGCTGGTGGGTGCTATGAACCAGGCGTTCTTCACCCTGAGCCTGGGCGTGGGTGCCATGGCCATCTTTGGCAGCTACATTGGCAAAGAGCGCGCGCTGCTGGGCGAGTCCGTCCGTGTGGTGGTGCTGGATACATTCGTAGCCATTACGGCCGGCCTCATCATTTTCCCGGCCTGCTTTACTTATGGCGTGGACCAGACCTCCGGCCCCAGCCTCATTTTTATCACCCTGCCCAACATTTTTGCCAACATGGCCATGGGCCGGCTGTGGGGCAGCCTGTTCTTCCTGTTCATGGCGTTTGCCGCTCTCTCCACGGTGCTGGCCGTGTTTGAGAACATCATTTGCTGCGATATGGAGCTGATGCACTGGGACCGCAAAAAGTCCAGCTGGGTCAACCTGTTCCTCATCATTGCCCTCTCATTGCCCTGCGTGCTGGGCTACAACCTCTGGGCCTGGGATGGCTTTGCCATCTTCGGCGGCGCCGTGCTGGATCTGGAGGATTTCCTCGTCAGCAACCTGTTCCTGCCGCTGGGTTCTCTGGTCTACCTTCTGTTCTGCACCTCCCGCTATGGCTGGGGCTGGGAGAACTACAAAAAAGAGGTCAACACCGGCGATGGCCTCAAAGTGCACGACTGGATGCGCGGCTACCTGACCTACGGTTTGCCGGTCATCGTGCTGTTCATCTTTGCATTTGGCCTGTACGATAAATTCCTGGCGTAACCCGGCAGCCGGGGCCGCTGTAAATGACCACTGACCCCTAAGAGGCGGCCCTCCTTCCCGGAGGACTGCCTCTTTTTGCTTCCACAGGAGGAAAATGACCATGTATATTCTGATCTGTGATGACGAGCCAGCGGTGGCCCGGCAGGTGGAACAACTTGCCCGGCAGCACCTGGAACAGCGGGGCATCCCGGTGCAGTGCGCCGTCTGCACCCGGGGCGAGGAGGTGCTGGCCCGGTCAGACCTGGCCCAGTACCAGCTGGCCCTGCTGGACGTGGACCTGGAGACCATGACCGGCATTGCACTGGGGCGGCGGCTCAAGCAGCAGAACCCGGAGCTGGTGCTGGTGTACATTTCAGCCTATCTGGAGTTTGCTCCTGAGGGCTACACGGTCCGCGCGTTCCGGTATCTCCTCAAGCGGGATATGGAGCGGATGCTGCCCAGCTGCCTGGACGCCGTGCTTGCCGAGCACAGCCGGGAGTGCCGGACGCTGCCCATCCGGCAGGGGCGGCGCGAGACAGAGGTACCGCTGGATCAGATCTATTATCTGGAGAGCGACCTGCGCAAGATCAATGTCTATGGTGAGACGCTCCACAAGCCGCTCTGCTCCTACTACGGCAAACTGACGGACCTGCCCGCCTCCCTGCAGGAAGACGGTTTTTTGCGGGTCGGGCGCAGCTTTGTGGTCAACATGCGGTATATCCGGCAGATCAGCAATTATAAAGTGATGCTCCAGAACGGCGTGGAACTGGGCGTCAGCCGGAACGGCTATGCAGCCATCCGGGGCGCTTATCTGGAGTGGAAAGGGCAGTTTGGCGATGAGCTATGAGTTGAAGATGAAGCTGCTGATGCACCTGGTCTGCATCGTGCAGTGGGGCGTGTTTGCCCTCATCCACTGGGAGATGCTGGGCAAAGGCAAGTGGAAACATCCCTTTGCCTGTACGGTGCTGGCATTGTGCGGGATGCTGGTAATTTCGCTCTGGATCGATTTCGGCTTTTTCAATGCCGCTTCCATTGCGTTCAACGTGCTGTACCTGCTGGTGACATCGGCGTTTTTTGGCGGGACCATCCGCCAGAAGCTGATGTCCTGCATGACCAACGGCGTGGTCTGCCTGCTGACGGAAAATACAGTCATATATCTCTATACCTATCTAGAAGCGGTTCCGCCTGCGCAGGTGATCCGGCAGCCGCTGGGCGTTCTGCTCATGGCAGCGGCGATGCTCATCGTGGGTGGCATCACGGCTCAGATGGCAAAGCACTGGGGCCAGAAGCAGGCGCTGGAACCGCTGCAGCTGGTGGTTGCCATGTTCTTCCCGGGGGTGGTCGTGGTGCTCAACATGCTGCTGATGGTCTCGGGCGGCCGGTTCGATGCCACCCAGTTCAGCGTGCTGTTTACGGTGGGGCTCACGGTGGCGGTGTTGGTGCACCTGCTCTTTGTCCAGATGCTCAACGAGCAGGTGGTGCAGAAAAAGGATTCTCAGTACCGTGCCACATTGGAGCAGGAGCGGGCGGAAGCCCTGATGGAATCCTACACCACCCAGCGCCGCCTGACCCATGAGTTTGCCAACCATCTCGAAGCACTGAGCCTGATGCTCCAGCAGAACGACGTGGCCGGAGCCCGCGGCTACCTGACCTCCATCAGCAAGACCATCCAGATGAACAGTGCCATCCTCAACACCCACAACCCCCTGCTGGACGCTCTGCTCAGCAAAAAGTACGAGGAAGCAGCCCGGAAAGGGGTTATGATGTACTTTGACCTCTCGGACCTGAAAGACATTCCGCTGGATCGGACGCATCTGGTCATCGTGGTGTCCAACCTGCTCAACAATGCCATTGAGGCGGCGGCACAGGCGGCCCCGCCCGAGGTGCATGTCCGGATGAAGAAGACGGAGGGAGAGCTGGTGATCTCGGTGCGCAACCGGGTCAGACAGAATGTGGAGATCCCGGAGGGGCAGCTGCCCCGTTCCACCAAGCGTGAACCCGGCCACGGCATGGGGCTGGCCAATGTCTGTGCGGTGCTGGAGGCGCACAACGCCGAGTACACCCTCAGCTGCCGGGACAACTGGTTCCGCTTTACCTGTGCGTTCCCGACCAACGGAATATGACATCCTGAGATGCAGAATATGACAACTCCCGTGCAATGGCGGCACAAATCTGATATGATAAAAGCAGTAAAGGCGACCTGAGCGGGAATGGCGCTTTGATTGCGGCCGGATTTTTCCGGGGCGTCTGCTGATGCATAAGGCCCTGCGATGCGTGTGTGCAGGGCCTCTGGCCTTTGCTTTCCGAAAGTCTGACGAGGCTCTTGGCGGCAGTCTGGGGATTGCTGTACATAGAGAACTTGACCGCTGTGTGGCTTGCGGCGGGCGGCACCGTGTGTGGGAACGGGGTGCTGCCCGGCGGGGCTATGTGGTTTTGCCGGTCAAGAGCTTCGCCGGGCTTTTTCTTTTTTACCGTTTTGTCATATTTCACGGTTTGTTTCTTGTTTTTTTACCGGGTGCATGGTAAAATTAAGATATTCTTGAACAAGAAAATTCACAAAACTTTAAATTTTACAGTTAAAATACCCGGAAAGAAAGTGGGCGGAGCGGATGCGAAACAAACGGGCCGGAAAGGCTGTGGCAGCGTTGGCCATGGGAATTGTGGTGGCCGCGGGTCTGGTGGCTGTGGGCGCAAAGGAATCCGGCCCCAGCCTGACGTATCATGAGCTGCTGGTGCTGGCCGGGGATAAGACTCAGGCGGCCTCCGCGGAGCAAGATCTGGAAGCAGCGTCTGGCCTGCCGGAAGCCATGGGGGAAGAAGCAGTCGCTGTCAGCAAGTTAAAGGAAGAGCTGGAAGAGATCGACGCGGAAAACAGCGCTTCCAGTGAGGCCGTGCCGGAAAAGATGCCGGAGTCCGAGGCGGCTGCCTCGGAAGAAAGTGCCTCGGCGGAGAGCACCGCCCCGGAGGTTTCCTCGGCCTCGGAAGCCGCCGCGTCTTCCGTGCCATCCAGTGCGGCGGAATCCCATGCCGTGTCCGAAGCCGCCAGTGCCCCGTCCAGTACAGCGGCCAGCAGTGCCCCCACTGCGGAGGAACTCTGTGACCAGAAGATTGCGGAGTATATCCGCCAGATCGAGCAGCTGCAGGCCCGCAGTGAAAAGCGGCTTTACAGTATTATGCTGTCGGCCTATAGCGAGTATATGTCTCACCCGGTGGAGGAGCGGAACCTTGTGACGAAAGTGTCTGCGGTCCTCTCCAAGAGCGGGGAGCTAACGGCCGCCCAGAACCAGTGTGACGCGGAGTTTGCGCAGATCATGGCTGCCATGCGGAAGACCCTGCGAGAAAATGGCCGGGATGAGAGCATTGCGGATGAGGCGGAAAAAACCTATAAGCAGAAGAAAAACGCCCTCATCAAGGAACTGACCAGCCAGGCCTACAGCGGCGGCGACGGCAGCGGCCAATCCGGCAAATGGCTGGCCGAGCACGCCGATGGAAACATCGTGGACTGAGATGGAAATAAGAAAAACAGCGCCGCTGCGGCTCTGGGAGAATTTCCTGAGAAATGCAGCGGCGCTGTTTTGCAGATGAAACACTTTCGTGTCCTGAACTTCACGGAAATCAATTTACAAACCTGAAGAGATGCATTATAATAAAATCGCTGTGTTTCGATATAACACAACCAAAGGAGGAAAACTTGGTGCTGGTTACTCTGATTGAGAGCGTTTACAATTTTTTGTGGGGAGATCTGCTCACTCTGCCGCTGGGCGGGGTGACGCTCAACCTCTCCCTTATGGTCATCCTGCTATTTACGGCGGGCATCTATTTCACCCGGCGTACCCGGCTGCTTCCGATGCGGCTGTTCCGGGATATGCTGGATGCTGTCTGCGAGAAAAAGCAGGGGAAGCAGGGCGGCCTTTCATCGCTCCAGACGCTGGTGGTCTCCACCGCTACCCGGGTGGGCATGGGCAACCTCGTTGGCGTGGTGGCGGCGGTTTCCGTGGGTGGTGCAGGGGCCGTGTTCTGGATGTGGGTCACGGCGCTGCTGGGGGCGTCCACTTCCTTTGTGGAGTCCACGCTGGCGCAGAAATATAAGGAGTCTGATCCGCTTTATGGCGGCTGGCGCGGCGGCCCGGCATTTTATCTGCACAAGCTGGCAGAGCGCAAGCGGGGGAAACTGCTCAAAAAATCTGTTGTGGCATCGTTGTTTGCAGTGTCCGGACTCATCTGCTGGTGCGGCATCAGCCAGGTTATCAGCAACTCGGTGAGCGAGGCGTTTTCCAATGCGTTTTCCATTCCGCCGCTGGTGACGACCCTTGCGCTTACCGCGCTGGCGGCAGTCATCGTCCTGCGGAAAGATGCAACGGTCAAAAGCCTGGATGTGATTGTCCCCATCATGGCGGGCTGCTATTTCCTCATGACGCTCTATGTTGTTTTCACCAATCTGCCGCAGCTGCCCGGCGTGCTTGCCCGCATTTTCTCGGAGGCATTTGGCCTGCGACAGGCGGCCGCTGGCGGCTTTGGAGCCGTGGTCATGAATGGCGTCAAGCGAGGCCTTTTTTCCAATGAAGCAGGCTCCGGTTCTGCTCCCTGCGCGGCGGCTGCTGCCGAGTGTGATGACCCGGTCAAGATGGGATTGGTGCAGGCGCTGGGCGTTCTGATTGACACCATCGTGATCTGCAGCTGTACCGCTTTTGTAATGCTGCTGGCGCCGGAAAGCGTGACCGCTGGGCTGCAGGGCATGAATCTGTTACAGGCAGCGATGCAGTACCATCTGGGCGGCTTCGGAGTGGTGTTCATTGCCGTCACGCTGGCACTGTTCAGCTTCTCAACGTTTATCGGGATTTTGTTCTATGCACGATGCAACGTGGCTTATCTCTTTGGCGACCATTGGGGCTGGCAGACCGCCTATAAGCTGCTGGCACTGGCGATGATGCTGGTGGGCGGTGTGGCGGCCTATACGGTCGTATGGGATTTGGGCGATGTGGGCATCGGACTGATGACCATTTTCAATATGATCGCTCTTTACCCCCTGTCCGGCGAAGCCTTGACCGCTCTGCAGGAATATGAGGAGAAAAAGCACCTGAAATAAAAATCACGGAAATAGAAGAAATAAAGACACCGCACCCTGCTTGTAAGATGCAAGCCAGGGTGCGGTGCCTTTTTTGCTGGAGGAAAATGAGAGATAGAGGGGCATTCGATCGGCT
>OLGB01003996.1_pt1 | contig 13100 bp, 9 predicted proteins | sample 1605691 | NCBI WGS metagenome assembly OLGB01 (sample SAMEA3888925, study PRJEB22519) | human gut metagenome | biome: human gut; feature: human-associated habitat; material: faeces | place: Denmark | collected 2010 | reverse complement strand
ATTGTAATCGTGTTGCATCAATATTTTATGGGCATGAAAAGGTTTATTTTGTCATAGGTGAGAACAAGATTGAGAAGGATTATGACAGTGCATTGTACAGGGCAAGAAATATTGCAGCTCCGTTAAATGCCCAAAGGCTAGGAGTCAAAACGCCTTGTGCAATAAAAGCGGACAAATGTTATGATTGTAAAAGCCCGGAAAGAATATGTAGAGGACTTTCTGTATTATGGGAAAAACCTATGACTGGCGAATTTGAAATAATTCTAATACATGAAAACTTGGGATATTAATAAACATTCAGTAATACTGAGAGACGAATTTGAATTTTTATTTCAGTTAATCCAGTCGTTTAGACTTGATTATATAAAGCAAAGATAAAAACGCAACGTATGTAGCATGCATGCCAGAGCCGGTAGGTAGCCCGGCCGTCCTGATTATTCAGGGTAAGTAACCTGCCCCTCCGGGTTGTCCGTTCTTTGCTCATCTCAATCAATAAGGAGGGATTGTCATGGGCGAAGTAACAGGCAAGCTGACGGTGTTCTTTGAAGAACCATTTTGGGTAGGCGTATTTGAAAGGTACGAGGACGGGAAATTGTCTGTAGCTAAGGTAACCTTTGGTTCAGAACCAAAGGACTACGATATCAACAAGTTTATCTTAGGGCATTATTATAGTTTGCAATTCAGTCCAGCTGTGGCAGCTGTTGTTATGGAGACGAAAAAGAATCCAAAGAGAATGCAGCGTGATGTAAGAAAACAGATGCAGGAAAAAGGCATTGGAACAAAATCACAGCAGGCTCTGAAAATGCAACAGGAGCAGAACAAGCATGAGCGCAAAGCCAAATGCCGTGAACAGAAACTGGCTGAGACAGAGCGAATGTTTGAACTGAAACAGCAAAAGAAAAAAGAGAAGCACCGAGGTCATTAAGACCTCGGTGTGTTCTCGCACAAATTTCAGTTTGTATTATAGTGTAATATAGCCACCGAATCTTAATGAAGGAGACCAGCTATGATGAATCATATAAAACCAAGAACTGGGATTACCTGTATTTCAATTGCTGCCTGCGTCTTCCTGAGCGCCTGCCAGCTAGCTGATCCGCAGGCAGATACCCCTGCAGCAGATACAACAGGCACAACAGGGCAGTTGGAGTTTCAGCCGGATACGGTCGAAAACATTCCGCAGGCTGAAAGCATTGACAACGCGCGGATTTCCATTGATCTGAGTCAATACTACATCACCAATACCGGTGATCCGACTAATCTATATCATGTTGATGAGAATCAGGTCTTGTGGGGATGCGGAAGCAATCATTACGGCCAACTCGGACAGGGCATTCAGGACGAGGACTTTCATAATGAATATGTGAAAATCGCTGATAATGTCATTCATACCGATTACTCCCAGTCTGGGTTTTCCATCTATCTGACTTCAGATCATAAGCTTTATGGATTTGGAAATGCAGGAAGCGGCGCATTGCAGCAATATGATTCGTTTGACTGGGATCGGTATATAAATGCAGAGCACTACGTAATCACCCGTCCTGTCTTAATGATGGAGAATGTCGCCTATGCCCGATGTGGCAGGGATGACATTGTCTGTCTTGCCGAGAATGGTGAAGTGTGGACCTGGGGAACCATTGCAATCGAAGGCGGTTATCAGTCAACAGATGTGCTGTTCTATCCGGAACCAAGAAAAATCTTTGACGATGCGGCATTTATTACCGGAGGCTGGTTTAATCACGCGATTCTGAAATCAGATGGGACTGTATGGACCTGGGGTTATAATGCGGCCTGGAACTGCGGCGTCGATCATCCTGAGGTCGTTGATACACCCGTACGGGTGGCGGAAGATGCCTGCATGGTCTGGACAGGCAGTATGCAGTTAAATTCAGATGTTACGGACATAGGTCAGTTTGAAGGCATATATCCGCGCTTCATGGATAATACAATTGTTCAGAAATCGGACGGCTCGTATTGGATCTGCGGAGAGAATGTCGGAACAACTGAAAAGGTAGTTCATGGAGCGGAAGCGGATTATACAGTAGTCTGTTCGTATGAGTTTTTGCCTTATAATGCAAATGCTATCGAAGATGGAACATACTGCGATGATATGGGGTCTGAACTTATCATTTCGCATAATGACGGAAATACCTATTCGATAGACTTTGGTGTGTATAAAGTAGCTTATTTTGAAGACGCCATTGGCGAATATGATCCTGAGACAGGAATCTTACATTTCAGCGGGAAAGAGTTTGCAGCAGATATGGCAGATTTGGGAACGGTCTCCGCAGATATAACAATTGAAGATGATCACTTAGTGGTTACAATTACCGATTGGGCATTTGATAATTACCTTCCGAATGGTTCTATGCTGGATTTTTATAAACAGCCTGAGGAAGAGTGAAAATCGGAAGTTGAAGGAGGAACAAGTATGGAAGGCAAGATGACAAAAATTGAAAAAATAATGGCTATTTGTTCATTGTTAATCCTAATCACTGCGATTATTGTAAGAGGTGTTATAGGAGTTAATGATTCAGGAGTTTTAGTTATTCTCTCTTTTGCAGGACTCCTTATGTGGGTAATTTTTCTGATATGTGCTTTTTTTCCATCAGACTGGAGGATGACTGAAAAACAAAAGGCTAAAATCTTGAATCGAGTGGAATATCAAAATAAATATAGGAGAACTCTTATTATTATTGACGCGATTTTAGCAGTAATTTTTGCTGTTATGATAATGACATTAGGATAGGTGAGAATTCCAGTTTGTAGCATTGATTGACTAAGTGATTGACAATGAAAATGACACCGCTGAACTACTTTCTTTATGCGGTTTGTGGGAGTTCATAACATTTCGAATCCCCGATCTTGATGTTTGGAAATAGAAAAGGAAATGGGAGAAACATGGACAAGGTATATCTGGTAGGCGTGGATACGCAAAATGACAGACAATTTGAACGTTCTATGGCAGAGCTTGCAGAGCTGGCAAATGCCTGCGAGATGGAAGTAGTGGGAAGCTGTGTGCAGCACACACAGATCAATAAAGCAATTTATGTGGGACCGGGAAAACTGGAGCAGATCAGAGAAGAAGCGGAAGAACTGCAGGCAGACCTGCTTTTATTTAATGACTCTCTGACACCGTCCCAGCTCCGTAATATTCAGGATGATACGGGAATGGCAGTCATGGATCGTACGACGCTGATTTTGGAGATTTTTGCGTCCAGGGCAAAATCCAGAGAGGCGATGCTGCAGGTAGAGGTGGCAAGGCTGCAATATCTGCTGCCACGTCTTGTAGGACTCCATGAAGCACTGTCCAGACAGGGCGGAACGAGTGGTTCTATGAGCAGCAGAGGCAGCGGTGAGAAGAAGCTGGAACTTGACAGAAGACGTGCCCAGAGCCGCCTGACAGAGCTTAGGCGCGAGCTTGCCGAAATGGAAACGGAACGCCGGACACAGCAGAAGAAACGTGCAAGATCCGCGATCCCTCGCGTTGCACTGGTCGGTTATACTAATGTGGGAAAGTCGACGATCATGAACAGCATGGTCATGCGCTATCTGGGTGATGCGGAAAAAACGGTCATGGAAAAGGATATGCTGTTTGCGACATTGGATACAACAGTCCGCAGTATTACACCGAAGGAAAACAAAACGGTGCTCCTGTCCGATACGGTCGGTTTTATTGACAAGCTGCCACATGGTCTTGTTAAGGCATTCCGCTCTACGCTGTCAGAGGCCGCAAGTGCAGATCTGCTTCTGCATGTGGTGGATTTTTCGGATCCTGATTATAAAGATCATATTGCCGTGACAAATGAAACGCTGGAGGAGATCGGTGCTGCGGATATTCCGGTTCTGATGGTATATAATAAGGTTGACCGGATGGAAGAATCGAGTTGCCTAAGGGTAACTGAATCGGCGGTATATATTTCCGCAAAGGAAGAGAGCAGTATAACTCTTTTGGCGGATGAAGTGTTGAAACGGGTATATGCGGGACATGAGATTTGTCATATGTGCCTGCCATATGCAAGAGGAGATATCTTCTCATATTTGAAAGAACAGGCGAATGTGCTTTCGGAAAGCTATGAGGCAGATGGCATTTCGGTGACGGTGGAATGCAGTCAGGCAGATAAAGGAAGATTTGCGGAGTTCCTTGTTTGACAAGTGTGCTATAATGTGTATAGCGGCATGGAAAATCCTGTGATTTTCGGTGTAAAAGATAACTATAGTAAGAAACAGAACAAAGAAAGGTGAAGAACATGACAAAAATTGATATTGTTTCCGGATTTTTGGGAGCAGGAAAAACAACTTTGATAAAGAAACTGTTAAAAGAGGCACTGCAGGGCGAGCAGGTCGTTCTGATCGAGAATGAATTCGGTGAGATCGGTATTGACGGCGGCTTTTTAAAGGAAGCAGGCGTAGAGATCACAGAGATGAACTCAGGCTGCATCTGCTGCTCTTTGGTTGGTGACTTCGCATCAGCACTGAAGCAGGTACTGGATCAGTATCATCCTGACCGTATCCTGATCGAGCCATCCGGTGTCGGAAAGCTTTCCGATGTCATGCGTGCGGTGGAAGGTGCAACAGGAGAAGCAGGCGTACATTTAAACAGTGCGGTTGCGGTTGTGGATGCAAAGAAATGTAAGACTTATTTAAAGAACTTTGGTGAGTTCTTCGAGAACCAGATCGAGCATGCAGGTACGATCATTTTAAGCCGTACAGGTGAAATGAGCGAGGAAAAGATCAACCAGTGTATCGGACTGATCCGTCAGCATAATGAAAAGGCAGCTATTATTACAACCCCTTGGGATGAGCTTGACGGTAAAAAGATCATGGAAGCCATCGAAGGAGCCAAGGATCTGGAAGCAGAGCTTCTGAAGGCTGTTATGGAAGAGCATGAGCATGAACATCATCATCACGACCATGATGGCGAATGTTGCCATCATGACCACGATCACGAGGAACATGAGCATCATCATGACCACGATCACGAGGAACATGAGCATCATCATGACCATGATCACGAAGAGCATGAACATCACCATGACCACGATCATGAAGAACATGAACATCATCATGATCATGATGGACACTGCTGCTGCGGACATGACCACGGGCATGGTCATCATCATGCAGATGAAGTATTTACAAGCTGGGGCATGGAAACACCGGACAAGTATACAAAGGAAGAATTACAAAATATGCTGGATGCATTAGAGGACAAAGAAAAATATGGCTTTATCCTGCGTGCAAAAGGTATGCTTCCGTCTGAGAACGGCTTTATCCACTTTGATTATGTACCGGGTGAGAGCGAGATCCGTGATGGCAGTGCTGAGTACACCGGTAAGATCTGTGTCATTGGCTCCGAACTGAAGGAAGATGCTTTAAAAGAGCTGTTTGGCAAATAAGCAGACAGAAATATGATAAGAAAGAGGAAAGAACTTATGATTCCTGTATATATGATTAACGGATTCTTAGACAGTGGTAAGACAGAATTCATCCAGTATACGATCGCGCAGCCTTATTTCCAGATGCGCGCAAAAACGCTTCTGATCGTATGTGAGGAAGGCGATATCGAATATGATGCGACACTTCTGAAAAAGAGCAGAACGGTCATGGAACTGATCGAGGATGAGGAAGATTTTACAGCGCAGAATTTGATCGAGCTGGAGAAAAAGCATAAACCGGCGCGTATCCTGATCGAGTTTAACGGTATGTGGAACAGCAAAAATGTAAAACTGCCATGGCACTGGAAGCTGGAACAGCAGATCACCTGTATCGACGGCTCTACATTTTCCACCTATTTTACGAATATGAAATCTCTGCTGGCAGAACATATCCGCAAGTCCGAGCTGATCATCATGAACCGCTGTGACAATATTATTGAACAGATACCGACTTATAAGAGAAATATCAAGGCGATCAACCAGAATGCTGAAATCATCTTTGAGGATAAGAACGGCGAAGTAAATGCGACGCTCGAAGAAGATCTGCCGTTTGATGTGGGTGCAGATGTGATCGATCTGGATGATACAGGCTATGGAATCTGGTATATTGATGTGTTGGATAATATGCAGCGTTATGCCGGCAAGACGATCTCCTATGTGGGTATGGTGCTGCATCCTGAAAATTTCCCGAAGGGATATTTTGTACCGGGCAGAATGGCAATGACCTGCTGTGCAGAGGATATGGCATTTCTGGGGTATGCCTGCAAGTATGACCAGGCAGATACCTTAAAACAGAAGGAATGGGTCAAGGTAACAGCAAAGGTAGCCATTGAATACTTTGAAGACTATGGCAAGGAAGGTCCGGTGCTGCATGCTATTTCTGTGGAGAAGACAAAAGCGCCGAAGGAAGAAGTGATCAGCTTCGTGTAAGCTGTAAATAAGTCATGTAATCCGAAAGAACATGACATTTTATACAAAACAAGTGCATAATTTCCGTATAATGAGCCAAGCGACATTGGCTCATTATATTGTTACAATAAACATAACTATTGTATGCCTATGGGAGGTTCATGTGAAAAGACGAGGAAAAAAACAAAGAAACAGGGTCCTGGCACTTGTGCTGTCTGCGGCGGTTGTGCTGACAGGCATAACAGTTCCGGGAGAAAAGACGTATGCGGCAGAAGATAAGATTGATCTGATGCCATATATACAAAAAAATGGTATATTAGCTGCGGAAGACGGAGAAGGCTCTAACAAGCCGGCTGCGGAGCTGCTGGTCAATCTGCCGGCGGATATGGATGAAAAGCAGGAGTTGGATGCGCTGGGTGTAAAGCAGCTTGTGGTAGATTTTAAGGTAAATACCTTGACAGCCTATGCAGGAGAGCAGACCGGCTGTATGGCATTTGGTATGAGCGAGGCTTATAGCTGGAAAAATGGAGAATGGGTCAATATTGCAGCAGGAGAGAGTGCCACGGCAAAATTTGATCTGGCTTCTATGGATTGGAGTGGCTATGACAGGATCGGAAAGCTGGGACTGCAGTTTGCCAATCTGGCATCGGGCAGCACTGTAAGCTATGAAATATCAGATATTTATTTTACGACAGATACATCCGGTAATAGTGGAAGCGGCGGCGGTCAGATAACGACGGATAGAGAGGCTTCCGGAAATGTGGTTGTTACGGTAAATGCGCAGGGACAGCCGAGTAATGACTGGTCCGGTTTTGAGCTTTCTGTGGATAATCAGACCGGAAAAAGTATTTGTGACTGGGTGATCACAATGACAGTGCCATCCGGCAGTGCAGCTAAATTCAAATGCTGGAATGCAACTTTTACCGCAGATGGCGATACGATCTATCTGTATCCGAATAAAGAAAATTCCAATGCGGTGCTTGGGACAAGTAAAATGTCTGCTAACCCGCCGGGATTTGGATTTAGCAGTACATGGGTAAACGCATCGGATATTACGATCACCAATGTGGCATACAATTATGGAACACAGTCAACGATAGATTATTCCAAAGGGGATACCAATGATGAGACCGGTGGAAGCGGCGGTAGTGGCGGCGGTGCGCAGAAAGATACGACGACGGATCTGAATCTGGACATCAGCTACAATTTTGCCAAGCTATTGCAGGAATCGCTTTATTTCTATGATGGAAATATGTGCGGAACAGGTGTGGATGAAAACAGTGCTTTTTCCTGGAGAGGAAATTGCCATACATATGACAGCTATGTGACCTATAATGGAAAGACGGTAGATGTAAGCGGCGGCTATCATGATGCGGGCGATCATGTGAAATTCGGTCTGCCACAAGGATACGCTGCAACCGTTCTGGCACTTGGGTATTATCAGTTTGCCGATGCTTACGATGAGCTGGGACAGACGGCGCATTTTAATACGATCATGGATTACTTCTGTGATTATTTTACACGCTGTACGATCTATAAAGAGGGGACAGATACTGTAGAAGCTTTCTGCTATCAGGTCGGAGACGGAGACAGTGACCATGCAAAGTGGGAAGCTCCGGAAGGACAGACAATAGGCAGACCGGCATTTTTCGCAACGGCTTCTAATCCTGCGACAGATGAAGTCTCTGTTGCGGTAGCAGCACTTGCATTGCAGGCGGCTAACTACCAGAAGCAGGGCAGAGCAGAAGCACTTGCAAAGAGCAAAGCTTATTTAAAGACAGCAGAGGATTTATTCGATTTTGCAAAGAACTGTAGTAATAAGCAGGTAGCAACACAGGGGGCAGCTCCTTTTTATTCTTCCAACAACTGGGAAGATGATTATTGTACGGCTGCGGCTGCTTTATATGCAGCAACAGGTAACGAAAGCTATAAACAGCAGCGAGACGCCTATTATGGAAAGTTAAATACAGGCTGGTGCCTGACATGGGACAATACATGGCCGGTAGCGGCAGTTTTGAAAGACGATTATACAGCAGTCAGTGCCTTTGCCAGCTATGGCAGTAAAAATACGAAACAGGGATTTAAATTGATCGATGGCTGGGGATCAGCAAGATATAATGCATCTGCACAGTTTATGGGACTGATCTATGATCAGGCAAACCAGAAGTTATCCATGGCAGACGGTAATTACAGTAGCTGGGCGACCGGACAGATGAAATACCTGCTTGGAAATAACAAAGCGAAACGTTGTTTTGTAGTCGGCTATAATGAGAATGCGGCAAAATATCCGCATCACCGAGCTGCATCCAGATCAAATGATGCAGGACAGGTACGGGAAGACCATTATACATTGATGGGAGCCCTTGTTGGCGGCCCAAGTGATGAATATGACACATACGCAGACAATCAGGCGGATTATAACTGTAATGAGGTGGCACTGGATTACAATGCCGGTCTGGTAGGTGCTGCAGCAGGACTGTATCTGCTGCATAAGGGAGAGGAAGCCTATCCGGCAGATCTGGCAACAGAGGCAGAGCTTGAGAGTATCGGAGTAGAGAAATACTACGGTACCTCATCCGGCAAATCGGAGAGTCCGAGCGAGACACCGAGCCCAAGTCCGACACCGAGTGAGACACCGAGCCCAAGCCCAAGTCCGACATCGAGCGAGACGCCGAGCCAAAAACCAAGCGAGCAACCAAGTGAGACGCCGAGCCCAAGTCCGACACCGAGTGAGACGCCAAGCCCAAGCCCGGCACCGAGTGAGACGCCAAACCAGCAGCCAAGCGAATCCCCAAGCGCAACACCTGGTCAGCGGCCAAGTGAAATGCCGGAAGATGATGTGGATGAGACGCCGGATGAGGCTGTGGAGGTCGGAGACAGCATGGATATCAGCGGTCTGGTTTATGAGATTGCGCAGATAGAGAACGGTAAAGTGTATGTCACCTTCAAGGAAGCAGATGAAGATGCGGAGGACATCACGATTCCGACTACTTTTATGGATGCAGCAGGAAGAACCTGCTATGTAAAAGAAATTGCTCCGTATGCATTTGCAAACCATAAAAAGCTGAAAAAAGTAAAGATTGCAGAGGGTATTACAAAGATCGGCAAGAAAGCGTTTTATCATTGCACGGCATTAAAGAAGGTAACACTGCCGGGTAGTCTGGTGACGATCGGAGACAGTGCGTTTGAAGGTGACAGAAGCATTACTGCGATCACGATACCGAAAAATGTCAAAACGATCGGTAAAAAAGCGTTTTATAAGTGTAAGAAGCTCAAAACCGTAACGCTGAAAACGACAAAAATGAAAAAGGTTGGTGCGTCTGCATTTAAAAAGACAAAGAAAGGTATGTTGTTTAAACTGCCTAAGAAGAAAAATGCGACGTACAGAAAACTTTTGAAGAAAAAGTATGACAGCGGTGTGAGATTCAGAAAAATAAAGTAAGAGAAAAGTGAGGAAAAATATGATTGAAAAACTGAAGAAAAAATACATGGCAAACTGTATTTTTGCTACGGTTCTTCTGTGGGCGCTTGCTGCTGTATTTGTAGCGATAACATGGGATGACCTTAATGTGCTTTTTCAAAAACCATTGAAAATTGAAGATTTAAAGGCAGAGGATATACAGAAAAATGTGAAGGTTGAGGGTGACATATATTATTTCATGGATTATTATGCCTATCAGGAAAATGATAAGGGCGGTATGACGGCCATGCAATTTATGGTTCCTGTCGGAGAGGCAGAATATATGGGTGTAAACTGCAGTGGTTCCACAATGAACCGGGCGAAAGAAAATATGGATGCTTACTGGGCGTATCTGGATGGAGACGAATCAGCAATGGACAACCTGCAGCCGGTAAAGATTTCCGGAACGATCCAGCCGCTTTCGGGTGATTATCTGACATACTTTAATGAGTTTGTAGATAGGCTTGGATTGCCGGAGGAAAGTGCGGCATTATTCCTGCCTTATGTGATCAATGACGGTGACATCGGCGAGGGAAATATGGTAACCATTATCTTCTTTATATTGCTTGCAGCAGGTGCCCTGATCGGTGGTATTTATATGCTTGTCAGTGGGATAAAGGGAAAGAATGTAAAAGCATTGGAAGAATATTGCGAAAGAAAAGGAAACAAAGAATATATACTTTCGCAGATTGAATATTTTTATCAGATGCAGCCGGCGGTGCAGGGAATGCGCATCGGGCAGGATTATTTTATGGCTGTAAAGGGAACAAAGGTGTATTTCGCAGAGGCAGATCAGGTATTATGGGTATATGAAAATGTGGTACAGCACAGAACAAACTTTATTCCGACAGGTAAAACCTATTCTGTTGTTGTGATGCTTTATGATGGAAGAATATTTGACATCCCAATGAGTAGAAAGACAGCATCACAGGAGGCATTGCAATATATTGCTGCCAATATGCCATATTTGTTTATTGGATATGATGAAGACTGGGTGGAACTGTATAATACGGAAAGAGACCGGATGCGTCAGACCGTCAGAAGCAGAAAGCAGGAGTATGAGGTAAATATGACAGGCACTGCCGGGGATATGGCATCTGCACCGGATACGGAAATGCAGAAATTTTAAATTCGGTATTGACATTCAAAAAAAATAGTTGTAAAGTAAACACAACTTAAAAAACAAAACATAATGTAAAGAAACCGATGAGAAAGAAGAGTAGTCATTAGGAAGTTTCCCAGAGAGCTGCAGGTGGTGGGATTGCAGCAAATGAAATTTTGATGAATGGGCTTTCGAGGCTGACCTGAATCAAGTAGGAGTCAGCGGGATGCACACCCGTTATCAAGGTGACATGTATGATAGTACATGACAGAGTGGACACATTGTCAATTTGAGTGGTACCGCGATAATACTTAGTTTATTACCGTCTCAAGCATTAGCTTGAGGCGGTTTTCTTTATGTAGCGAGGTAACGAAATCAAGCGGCAGCGAAGCTGACATTTGATTTCGCCCGAGCGTACAACGAGAAAATCAAAAGCGCGAAGCGCGATTGACAGCAGAGCTGGCAGGATTTTCGAGTCTGCAGAGGTAACGAAATCAGTAAATCAACAAACTAACAAAATATATTTCTAGGAGGAAACAATTATGAAAAAGAAAGTAGTAGCAATGATGATGGCAGCAGTAATGGCATGTTCCTTAATGGCATGCGGCAGCACAAATGACGCAGCAGATACAACTGCGAATGAAACAGAGGCAACGGATGCGACAGAGGCAACGGATGCAACAGAGGCAACAGACACAGCAGAAGCAACAGATGCCACTGATGCAGCAACAGACGGCAAACAGTATACGATCGGTATTTCACAGTTTGCTGAGCATGGTTCTCTGGATAACTGCAGAGAAGGCTTCTTACAGGGACTTGCAGATGCAGGCATCGTAGAAGGCGAAAACCTGACAGTCATTTATGACAATGCACAGGCTGATACAGGTACAGCAAGTACGATCGCAGAAAATTATGTATCACAGGGCGTTGATATGATCTGTGGTATCGCAACACCATCTGCAATGGCAGCATACAACTCCTGCATGAATACAGATATTCCGGTTATCTATACAGCAGTTTCCGATCCGGTAGAAGCAGGTCTTGCAAAGGAAGACGGTACACCGGCTGGCAATATCACAGGTACATCCGATGCACTTGCGATCAATGCACAGCTTGAAATGATCCGTGAAATATTACCGGATGCAAAAACGATCGGTATTATTTATACAACAAGTGAAACAAACTCAGTCAGCACGATCGAAAGCTACAAAGAAGCAGCTCCGGATTACGGATTTGAAATTGTAGAAACCGGCATCAATGTAGTTGCAGACGTAGAAATGGCAGCAAAAGATTTAGCAGGAAAGGTTGACTGTATTACCAATTTGACGGATAATACAGTTGTATCTGCTCTGCAGACAGAGCTTGCAGCAGCAAAGGATGCAGGTATCCCGGTATTCGGTTCTGAAGTAGAACAGGTAAAAGCAGGCTGTGTTGCTTCCATGGGTCTTGAGTATGTAGAGCTTGGCAAACAGACAGGTGCAATGGCTGCAAAGGTATTAAAGGGAGAAGCAAAGGCTTCCGAAATGAACTTTGAAGTCATCAGCGAGCCTAGCCTTTACATCAATACAAAGGCAGCAGCAGATGTGAATCTGACGATCAGTGATGATATGATGGGAAAAGCATATCAGACATTTGATGAAATTACAGTAGAGTAAGAGGTAAGAAATGAGTTTAGTACTGAGTGTTTTCGAGCAGGGTCTGATCTATGCGATCATGGCGCTCGGACTTTATATCACCTACAAAATTTTGGATTTTCCGGATATGACAGTAGATGGCAGCTTCCCATTGGGAGCTGCTATTACTGCTATGTTGATTACAAAGGGATGGAATCCGTTTCTGACATTGCCAATTTCTTTTGCAGCCGGTGCAGTTGCAGGTATGTTGACAGGACTGATCCATGTCAAGCTCCGTGTGCGTGATTTGTTATCCGGTATTATCATGATGACGGCGCTTTATTCGGTCAACCTTCGTATTGCGGGAAAGGCAAATCTGCCGATCTACAATTATGACAATATTTATAACAATAGTCTGACCAATCATTTGCTTGGCGGTGCCCTGTCGCCTTATAAGAATTTGATCATCATTGCGATCATTGTCGTGATCGTAAAATGTGTGCTGGATTGGTATTTAAAGACAAAATCCGGTTATCTTTTAAAGGCAGTCGGGGACAACGAAACACTGGTGACTTCGATGG
>OLGB01003995.1_pt1 | contig 13101 bp, 8 predicted proteins | sample 1605691 | NCBI WGS metagenome assembly OLGB01 (sample SAMEA3888925, study PRJEB22519) | human gut metagenome | biome: human gut; feature: human-associated habitat; material: faeces | place: Denmark | collected 2010 | reverse complement strand
CCTTAGTAACACAGCAGCCGCTTGGTGGTAAAGCCCAGTTCGGTGGACAGCGTTTTGGTGAGATGGAGGTTTGGGCTCTTGAGGCTTATGGCGCATCTTACACACTGCAGGAGATTCTTACAGTTAAATCTGATGATGTTATCGGACGTGTTAAGACTTACGAGGCAATTATCAAGGGTGATAATATTCCTGAACCGGGTATCCCTGAGTCATTCAAGGTACTCCTTAAGGAACTCCAGTCACTTGCACTTGATGTTAAGGTTCTTGATGAGAATGGTGAAGAAGTTGATATCATGGAGAATGTTGATTATAGTGAAGGTGATTTCAAGCGTATCTATGAGGATGCCGGAATGAGCTATAAGCAGGATGGTGACCTTGGAGATCATGGATATACTGCACAGACAATAGGCGAAGAAGGCTTTGAGAATGAAGAGCCTGAAGAATCATCAGATGATGTTGTACTGGATGATTATGATGATGATTACTCAGGTGATGAAGAATAAGAAGGGAGTGCGGGAAATGTCACAAGAAACAACAAATGAAACATATCAGCCAATGACATTTGATTCTATCAAGATTGGTCTTGCTTCTCCAGAGAAGATTATGGAGTGGTCTCACGGCGAGGTAACTAAGCCGGAGACCATCAATTACAGAACACTTAAGCCTGAGAAAGATGGATTGTTCTGCGAGAGAATCTTTGGACCGAGCAAAGATTGGGAATGTCATTGTGGAAAATATAAGAAGATCAGATATAAAGGCGTTATCTGTGACAGATGTGGCGTTGAGGTCACTAAGGCCAGCGTACGTCGTGAGCGTATGGGACACATCGCACTTGCAGCTCCTGTTTCACATATCTGGTATTTTAAGGGAATCCCGAGCCGTATGGGTCTGATTCTTGATCTTTCTCCACGTGTACTTGAGAAGGTTCTGTACTTCGCTTCGTATATTGTGCTTGACAGAGGTGAGACTAATCTTGCCGATAAGCAGATCCTTTCAGAGGCAGAATACAGAGAAGCATGCGACCAGTACGGAAGCAGTGCTTTCAGAGTAGGCATGGGTGCGGAAGCCATTATGGAACTTCTTCAGAAGATTGATCTTGAGAAGGATTCAGCACAGCTTAAGTCAGAACTTGCAGATGCTTCAGGACAGAAGAGAGTAAGAATAGTTAAGAGACTTGAGGTTGTAGAGGCATTCAGGGAGTCAGGTAATAAGCCTGAGTGGATGATACTTACTGCAATTCCTGTAATTCCACCGGATTTAAGACCTATGGTACAGCTGGATGGTGGACGTTTTGCTACATCAGATCTTAACGATCTTTACAGAAGAATCATTAACCGTAACAATCGTCTTGCAAGACTTAAGGAACTCGGAGCTCCTGATATCATTGTCCGTAATGAGAAGAGAATGCTTCAGGAAGCAGTTGATGCGCTTATTGATAATGGCAGAAGAGGACGTCCTGTAACAGGTCCGGGTAACAGAGCTCTGAAGTCACTTTCAGATATGTTAAAGGGTAAGCAGGGACGTTTCCGTCAGAACCTCCTTGGTAAGAGAGTTGACTATTCAGGACGTTCAGTTATCGTTGTAGGTCCTGAACTTAAGATATATCAGTGTGGTCTCCCTAAGGAGATGGCAATTGAGCTTTTCAAGCCTTTCGTTATGAAGGAGCTTGTAACAAGCGGTAAGGCACATAATGTTAAGAGTGCCAAGAAGATGGTTGAGAGACTTGAGACTGAAGTATGGGATGTACTTGAGGATGTTATTAAAGAGCATCCGGTTATGCTTAACCGTGCTCCTACACTTCATAGACTTGGTATTCAGGCTTTTGAGCCAATCCTTGTAGAAGGTAAGGCTATCAAGTTGCATCCACTTGTATGTACAGCATTCAATGCCGATTTCGATGGTGACCAGATGGCTGTCCATCTTCCACTTTCAGTAGAAGCACAGGCAGAGTGCCGTTTCCTTCTTCTGTCACCTAACAACCTTCTGAAACCTTCAGATGGTGGTCCTGTTGCCGTTCCTTCACAGGATATGGTACTTGGTATCTATTACCTTACACAGGAAAGACCGGGAGTTAAGGGTGAAGGCAAGTATTTTAAGAGCGTTAATGAAGCAATCCTTGCATATGAGAACGGAGTTATAACACTTCATTCAATTATCAATGTTAAGGTTCAGAAAGAGAATGCTGAAGGCGAGATAGTTGAAGGTGTGATTAAGTCAACACTCGGAAGATTCCTCTTCAACGAGATTCTTCCACAGGATCTTGGTTTTGTTGACAGAAGCAAGCCTGAGAATTTCCTCGCACTTGAGGTAGATTTCCATGTGGGTAAGAAGAAGCTTAAGGCTATCCTTGAGAAGGTTATCAATACACATGGTTCTACACGTACAGCAGAAGTTCTTGATGATATCAAGGCTATCGGTTATAAGTATTCAACAAGAGCTGCCATGACAGTTTCTATTTCTGACATGACAGTGCCTGAGCAGAAGAAGCAGCTTATTGCTGATGCTGAGAGCACAATCGAGAAGATTGCCAAGAACTATCGTCGTGGTTTCATTACAGAAGAAGAGAGATATAAGGAAGTAATAGAGGTTTGGAAGGAGACTGATGCAACTCTTACAGATGCCCTTCTTTCAGGTCTCGATAAATATAACAACATCTTCATGATGGCTGATTCAGGTGCCCGTGGTTCTAATCAGCAGATTAAGCAGCTTGCAGGTATGCGAGGACTTATGGCTGATACATCAGGTCGTACAATCGAACTTCCTATCAAGTCGAACTTCCGTGAAGGACTTGATGTACTGGAATACTTCATCTCAGCCCATGGTGCCAGAAAGGGACTTTCTGATACGGCTCTTCGTACAGCCGATTCAGGTTACCTTACAAGACGTCTTGTTGACGTTTCACAGGAACAGATTATCCGTGAGACAGACTGTGCTGAGAACCGCAAGGAGATTCCTGGCATGTATGTAACAGAGTTCACGGAAGGCAAGGAGATGATTGAGTCTCTTAAGGATCGTATCACAGGAAGATATCTTGCTGAGGATGTTAAGGATCCTGCAACAGGTGAAGTAATTGTTGCGGCTAACCATATGGTTACACCTAAGAGAGCTGAAGCTATCTTGAAGACAGGTATTCAGAAGATTAAGATCAGAACAATCCTTACATGCCGTTCACATATCGGTGTATGTGCCAAGTGTTATGGTGCCAACATGGCAACAGGCCAGGCTGTACAGGTAGGTGAGGCAGTTGGTATTATCGCTGCACAGTCAATCGGTGAGCCTGGTACACAGCTTACTATGCGTACCTTCCATACCGGTGGTGTTGCAGGTGATGATATTACACAGGGTCTTCCTAGAGTAGAAGAACTTTTTGAGGCAAGAAAGCCAAAGGGACTTGCAATTATTGCTGAGTTCGGTGGTGTTGCCACAATTAAGGATACAAAGAAGAAACGTGAGATTATCATTACAGATAACGAGAGCGGACAGTCAAAGACATATCTTATCCCTTACGGTTCAAGAATCAAGATTCTTGACGGTGCTGTTCTTGAAGCCGGTGATGAGCTTACAGAAGGTAGCGTTAACCCACATGATCTTCTTAAGATTAAGGGTGTACGTGCAGTTCAGGATTACATGATCCGTGAGGTACAGAAGGTTTACCGACTTCAGGGTGTTGAGATTAACGATAAGCATATCGAGCTTATTGTACGTCAGATGCTCAAGAAGATAAGAATTGAATCAGCAGGTGATTCAGAATACCTTCCAGGAACAACAGTTGATGTTCTTGACTTTAATGAGACTAATGAGAGACTTGAAGAAGAGGGCAAGGAGCAGGCAGTAGGAACACCTATTATGCTTGGTATTACTAAGGCATCTCTTGCGACTAACTCATTCCTTTCAGCAGCTTCATTCCAGGAAACAACTAAGGTTCTTACTGAAGCAGCAATTAATGGTAAGGTCGATCCACTTATCGGTCTTAAGGAGAATGTCATCATCGGTAAGCTTATTCCTGCCGGTACAGGACTTCGCCGTTACCGCAATGTTAAGATTGATACAGGTCGTGTATACAATGAGATTGAGAATTATGACGGTGATTATGAACTCAATCTTTCAGAGGATACAGATGATACTGAAGCAGATGCAGCAACAGTTGCAGCTGATAATAGTACAGAAGAATAATTACAAAGCTGCCATTTCGGAATAACAGTTCCGCAATGGCAGCTTTTTTACATGCAGATGAAGAATAATAGGCAGATATGTTTATTGAAAAATCTGGTGCTATCTTATATAATTAATTAGAATGTATATGAACATACATACAGACAATAGGATATGGAGGGAAGGTTTATGAAAAAATGTATAACCTGCGGACAGGAGATTAAAGACGATGCATTATTCTGTCCGTACTGTGGAACACGCAATCAGGGGGATGAGCAGGGCGCAGCCACAGCACAGGACACAGTTCAGGACACTTCAGTCAATGATAATCAGGCTGAGAACAGTTCTGACGATACTGTGACAACGGATGAGGCGGCTCAGAACATAGCTAATGATCCATTTGCATATAACAGGATGAATCTGAGGCAGGCACAGCAGGTACCGCCGATGCAGCAGTATCAGCCGCAACAGCAGGTGCCGCCGATGCAGCAGTACCAGCCGCAACAGCAGGTACCGCCGATGCAGCAGATGTATCAGCCTCAGTATGGCACTGCCAATACAGCATGGCAGGATACTAATGACCAGCCTTTGTCAGTTGGGGGCTGGATAGCAACGATGATAGTCCTCATGATTCCGGTTGTTAACTTTATAATGCTGCTTGTATGGGCATTTGAATCAGGTAATAAGAGCCGCAAGAATTACTGCCTTGCATCTCTTATAATTGCTGTAGTGATGATAGCGTTAATTATGGTGTTTTATATTGCTTTCGGATTAAGTGCGGCATCGGCATTTAACACAATGTACTACTAGAATGCAAGCGTTATAAGAGGATTTATATGAGACCTGCATATACTGCAATAACAAAGCAGACGGATAATCCATTTCTCAATATGTATAAGATGGATGCAGTTGACAGGAATGGAAAGACATTTGGATATTATTTTGCAACCAGAAAGAATGACGGGGAACTGGCCTGTCAGACAAGTGCCACATCGCCCGATGGTGCTGTTATATATGCTGTAACAGAGTGCCCAAGCGACAGAATTGTGCTTATAAAGCAATACAGGTATCCGCTGGACAGATACATATACGAACTGCCGGCGGGCCTTATAGAGCCTGGGGAGACGATAGCAATGACTGCCTCAAGAGAGCTTAAGGAAGAGACAGGCCTTACATTCAGGGAATATGAGGGAGGTCTGGAAGCTTTTAGAAGAGCTTTCTTTCAGGCACAGGGGCTTTGCGATGAAAGCAACGCTTTGACGTTTGGATATGCTTCAGGAGAGATTTCAGATAAGAAGCCTGAAGCGTCTGAAGCAATAGAACCGGTGCTTGCAGATAAGAGAGAGGCACTCAGAATATTGCAGGAAGAAGAGCTTTCGATACGATGTGCATACATGCTTATGCAGTTTGTCAATTCTGACCCGGAAAAGCCTTTTGCTTTTCTCAATCCATCTCTGTAAAATACAAAATACCGGCATACAATTCGTAGTATGAATAATTCTTTATTACGAATTGTATGCCGGTATTTTCGATATGTGTCAAATATTATCTGTAACCATATTACTTCTTTTTATTTTTCTTAGATGATTTTTCTTCAGCAGCTCTTCTTGCCTTATCTTCATCCAGAGTCTTCTGGGCTTTGTCTCTTAACTTAGCCATAAATCCTTTCTTCTTGGCAGGAGCAGGAGCAGCCTTGCCACCACGGACTGACTTGAGACCAACAATATAGATACCGCTTACTTCAGCCTTGACCTCAGCTTTAACAGGAAGTTCATCGAATACCTTATTATCAGCAATAAGGGTCATTACCTTAGGACCAATCTTAGCCTTAACAATAGGAAGCTTAGTGCGTCTCATGTACTTAGGGGTCTGGTTCATTACAATCTTAGGAAGACCTGCTTCCGACATCTTCATTATCTTTTTGTCAATTATGAGCATTGACATAACCTGCTTGGCTGCATCAATCTGTGCCTGCTGTTCTTCCTGTCTTTTACGCATCTTATTGCCGATGATAAGAAGGGCAATGAAAAGTGCTGCGAGAACAACGAGGACGACAATTAAAACAATCTTCCATACTGCCATTGTGTAAATTCCTCCATATACGTAATTCTGAACGTGATTATCCAATTTATCAAGAATAACCATACTTAATAGTTATACTACATTGCGGGCTGTAACACAAGTATCATTTTATACAAGAGACTGATTTTTCTCGTACATTTTGAGCATGATTGAATGTGTATAAGCACCGATTGCCTTGCGGTCTTCTTTTGAAAGAGTGATGATGTCTATTGGTGTGCCAAATTCAATAATGGTGTGTGTACGTCTGATGAATGGAAAGTGATCTTCGAATGCAGCTGAGGTATTATTCTGAACCATTGGAATAATAAGGCAGCCGGATTTTTCGGCAATCTTAAAGCTTCCTTCTTTGAACGGCATTATGCCGTCACCTTTATTGCGTGTACCTTCAGGAAATATTACCATGGAGACACCGGCTTTTACTTCATCAATGCCTTTCAGTATTGTCTTAAGGCCCTCTTTGATATTGGCACGGTCAAGGAAAAGGCAGTGAAGATATCTCATCCATACACGGAGAAGAGGAACCTTTTCAATCTCCTTTTTGGCAACGAATCCTGTAATTCCAGGCATCATGGAGTATGAGATGATTGTATCAAAAAATCCGCGATGGTTACCGATAAAAAGTACCGGTTTGTCTTTTGGAATGTTCTCATATCCGATTACGGTTGTGTGTATACCGCCAATAAAACGTATTATTTTGAAAGCTGTCTGCACGATTCTTAAAGAGCTGATATCCTTAGCGTGGGGATTAATCTTTCCTATTAGCCACTCAATGAGAAAAAGAGGAATGCTTATTATAAAAAATATAATAAGAAAAATGATTATCAGTAACGTTCGTATCATATCTGTACCTTCCTTTTTAGTATTTTATGAAATAAGCGGTGTCCGTTATGAATGAACACCGCTTAAATTAGTAATCAGATTAACGATTAGTACGGCTTACCGGAGAGTTATTACTGCTATTGCTTCCGGAAGAGCCGCTGCCTGTGCTTCCGGCGGCAACAGTACTCTTTGAATTCCCGGAGGAACCTGTTGCTGCACCGGGCCGGCTTCCTGATACCGCAGACTGCGTAGGTGACGTCACGCCGGTTGTACCCTGAGAAACTCCGGGCATCACTGTAACTGCCTTGTTATGCATGGTACAGAGATTACTCAGATAAGAATCTGTTATTGTATATTCAGCATCTCCTACAGGGTATTCAGCAGCATCCTCTTCATTAAGAATACTTGATGAAGGCTTTCTTATAAATATCTGTGAAGATGTTGCGGGACAGAAGGAGCTTGCTGCCATTCCGGACAAATCACATACATTGACACGTACGTGTGTATCGCAAGTATCTTTTGGCTGATTATCCTCCGCAAAGTATTCAGAGATAACCTGACTGCCTCGCGGATCTGCGTCACACAGATCGTCCACGGCAAGCTTTCCTGACTGCGAGCAGACATCAGATAACTGGACAATATTGTCAACGGAAGGAAAATCCTTCGTCTGAAGCCCCTGATGTATCTGGGTCATTATCTTGGACCAGATCTCACGGTGCTTATAATTGCTTGTTTTCATTGTTGTATTGTCATCAAAACCTATCCAGATTGAAGCTGTGTAGTATGGTGTATAACCGCAGAACCAGATATCTCCGTCAGCGTTGGTTGTACCTGTCTTACCGGCTACAGGCTGGTTAGCTATAGCAGCTGCAGTACCGGTACCTGACTTGATTACATCTTCCATTGCGTTGGTAAGCAGCCATGCCGTAGTCTCCTTGAAGACACGTCTTGTCTCAGTCTGTGAATTATCAATTACAAGATTACCATTCTGATCATATACCTGGGTATAAAAAACAGGTTTTGTATAAGTACCGTTATTAGCTATCGCAGAATACGCTGCAGTCATGTCAAGGTTCGTAACACCCTTTGTCATGCCACCGAGTGCAAGGGACTGAACAACATCATGTACACCGTTAACGGCATCCTTTGGAGATACCAGTGTGGTAAATCCAAGCTTCTGCAGGTAGGTAAATCCAACCTGTGGAGTTATCATAGTAAGAACCTTGACGGCCGGTACGTTACGTGAACGCTTAAGAGCTTCACGGACAGTTATAAGACCCAGATAGTTCTTCTCATAGTTAGTTACAAGCTTAGCCTCGTCACCCTGATAATAGTAAGGTGCATCATCGATAGCTGTAGCAAGCGTTATGGCGCCGACATCAAGAGCGGGACCATAAGCTACAAGCGGCTTAATTGAAGAACCCGGCTGTCTTGCGGTTCTTGTTGCACGGTTAAGTGTTCTGTTGCCGTTCTTATCGCCACGCCCTCCGACTATAACCTTGACCTCTCCGGTGTACTGGTCCATAAGAGAGAATGATATCTGAGGCTGTATGGTAAATGAAAGATTCTCAGCTACAAGCGTATTGCCCTGGGCAAGTATAGCTTCACGATACTGGTCAACGTACTTCTGAGCTTCGTCCTGACTGTTGAAGGTCAGACTGAAGTTAGCACGTCCTCCGGTTGTCTGGAAATATTTCTGCAAAGACAACTGGGAATAATTGTGGCGCTTGCCATTCGTATCATCAACAGTAAGAGCGTATGATATCGAAATGTAGGTATTCGCGGGCCAGTTTGCCGGGTCATTAATTATTGAATCGGCAATTGCCTGCATTGTGGAATCCTGAGTGGAATATACAGACAGACCGCCTTTATATATAAGGTTAAGAGCCTGTGTCTCCGTATAACCTTTCTGCTCCTGCAGATCCTGTGAAAGCTGCTCAATCAGCTCATCAACAAAATAAGAATATGTTGATGCCGATTCTTCAGTATGTAAATCCTGAATTCTTGCGTACACGTCATCAGCAATAGCTTCCTGATACTGTGCTTCAGAGATGTATCCCTGATCACGCAGATTCTCAAGACATACGCGCTGTCGCCTCTGATTCTTTTCTGGATAATTAATCGGATTATATCCGCTTGGGTTCTGGGTAATTGAAGCAATTACGGCACATTCGGATATAGTCAGTTCAGAAACATCCTTATCAAAATAGCCATTCGCAGCAGCCTGGACACCGAGATAGCCATTACCGAGATTGATGGTGTTGAGATAATTCTCAAGAATCTTGTCCTTGCTCATTGTTGTCTCAAGCTTTACTGCAAGATACTGCTCCTGTATCTTACGTTTAATTTTTTCAGATGTACTCTCATTATACGCGTTAAATACATTATTCTTCAGAAGCTGCTGTGTAATTGTACTGGCACCCTGTGAAAGAGAGTGTGTCTTAATAACTTCAGAAGCGGCACGTACAATACCGCGTATATCAATACCGCTGTGCTCATAGAAACGTTCGTCCTCAAGCACAACAAAAGCATGCTGCAGGTATACCGGAATCTCATCAATGCTCTTGGCAACACGATTAGAACCTGATGCGACGAGAGACTGAATCTCATTGCCTTCATTATCATAGACCTTGGTCGCAAAGCCTGTAGGAGACACATCAATTGTAGATATATCCGGAGCGGAGTCAATGACACCTTTTACCATACCGGCAACAACACATCCGCCGCCAACAATCACTGCGACAGCACATACGAGAAGAACCTTACAGATATTGACACCAAGCTTGGCGCCTATCCTGCTTCCGGTGGACGTTAGCTGCTTTTTCTTCTGGCGTACACCTTTCCTGCCATAATTCATAAAAACACCTGTCCTTAAAATATAATATACGATGTGAGTATATCACACACATTCATTTTTGACAAATATAAACGACTTATTCACAAATGGATGCTATGCTGTATAAATACAGTGCTTACGAGGATTTTGATTAAAGGATGGGACATCATGAAACATTTTTACATAATAAGCAGAGCGGGCAGTGGAGAGATAGTTGAAAAAAAATCAAGATTTATAGCAAATGTCTATCCTGTTAAAAGCGAGGAAGAAGCTTCATTATATATAGAGAAGGCTCGCAAAAAATATTGGGATGCACGTCATAACTGTTATGCCATGGTGATTGGCGCACATGATGAGGTGCAGAGATGCAGCGACGACGGAGAACCTTCAGGAACAGCAGGTAAGCCGATACTGGAGGTTATTCACGGAAGGCAGCTGCATAACTGTCTTATAATAGTTACAAGGTATTTTGGAGGTGTCCTTCTTGGAACAGGCGGGCTTGTGCGCGCATATACATCAGCAGCAATAGAAGGTTTGTCAGATGCGGGGATAAAGGAACAGCTGACGGGTTCAAAGATAAGTCTCACATTTGATTACAGCAATCTTGCTAAGATACAGCATATATCCGCACAGCTTGGACTTGAACTTGAAGAAGTCAGCTATACTGACAGAATAACGGCAAGTGTAATGGCAGTGCCGGATACTGCAGCTGAGTTCATTGCACAGGTTACGGACAATACATCGGGACAGGCAGAGCTGAATGTGGAGGATGGCGTGCTTATATACAGGGACGCAGATGCCGGTGAGATTTTACATATGTAATGCCGGTGTGTAATGTGATTGGTGAAAAATCATAAAGCAATATTACAAATTGGCTCATTTTGCTGATACTTGTCATGCGGAATGTTAAAATGCAACAATTAAAGCGCATACGGATAAGATATAATTAGACATTTTTACTATATGATGTGCGTTGGCATACGTGACATCATAAATGCAGAAAACACATTTATGTGAAATAAACATGAAGTTTATATATTTTTTATAAGTACGGCAAATGCCCATAAATAGGCATTTATCACAAATACTTAACAGTTTGTTCAAAAAAAATACCCAAATTGTTAAAAATGGTCTTGTTAAAATTACACAAAAATGTTATTATGTATCTACCGATTAAATTAATCTAATGTCGGGGATGAAGCCGTACGGCTTCAAAACCAAAAAGGAGGGTTTCATTTTTATGAAGAAGACAGTTAAGAAACTGGCTGCTGTAGGTTTAACACTTACATCAGTAATGAGCCTTGCAGCATGTAACAACAAGACAACAGAGGGTCCTGCTAACGGATCAGTAGCTGCTAAGGAAGTAACACAGCCTAAGTCATTCACAGTTATGGTTGATAACACAGTCGTAGCTGAGACAAACGGTGGTAAGGAGTTCTATGCATACCTTAAGACATTTCTTGGTGACGGAACAATCGATATTAAGTGGATTCGCCCAGATCACTCAGGATACTATGATGCAGTAGGTAATGCATTCAACGCAACAGATTCTATGCCAGACGTAGTTCTGCTTTCAGCTGATTACTATGCTCTGTATGCATCATCAGGTTACCTTTGGGATATGACAGATGCTTGGAATGCTTCTGAGACAAAGAACTCAGGCAGACTTATCAAGACAGCTGATAACGTACTTAACGCTCTTCAGGTTGCAGGTCTTGACGGACAGAAGAGAATGTATGGATTCTCACCATATCGTGGTAACGGATGCTGTACATATGTTAAGAAGACATGGCTTGAAGCTGCTGGTCATCAGGTATCAGATGTCCAGGGTAAGACTCTTACATTCGACGAGTACTATAAGATCCTTAAGGATATGCAGCAGGCTAAGAACAGCGTAGTTATTTCTTCAGCCGGTTACATCGGATCAGAGGCTCCTTATACAAACTACCTTCCAGAGTTCTATCAGAAGGCTCAGTACTCATTCTATAAGGCAGCTGATGGTAAGTACGTTGATGGATTCGCTCAGAAGGAGATGCAGGATGCTCTTACAAGAATCCAGACAGCTGTTAAGGATGGCGTAATTGATAAGGAATCAGTTAACAACTCAACAGCTAACGCTCGTGATAAGTTCTATGCAGATAACTCAGGTGTATTCACATATTGGGCTGGTACATGGGCTGACACACTTAAGACACAGCTTGAAGCTAAGGGCCTTGACAGCGAGCTTATCGCTATCAATCCTATCAAGGAACTTGGTACATATGTAGAGCGTATTGCACCAGCTTGGTGTATTACAACTCACGCTGAGAATCCAGAAGGAATCTTCAAGTACTTCATCGACACAATGCTTGATGGCGGCGACGTTCAGACAGCTTGGGAGTATGGCGCTAAGGGTACTCACTGGGATACAAAGGAAGAGTCAGTAACAGTTAAGGGTAAGGAAGATCAGCCAACAGAGTACAAGGAAGGCGAGTTCCATATGCTTCCATCACCTGAGAAGCCTACAGGTCTTATGAAGAAGAACCATATCGATCCAATCCTCGCTCTTGCAACATTCAAGAACGGAACAGATCCAGGTGCTAAGGCTCTCACAGATGTAGCTAAGACAAATGGTGAATTCTTCGCTAACAATTCAACAGTTGCTGTAGCTGTTCCTTACACAGAAGAGATGGCTGATAACATCTCTGATATCAACAAGCAGAGAAACATCATCGTAAGTAAGGTTGCTAACGGTGAGATGTCAGCTGCTGATGGTATCAAGGAATACCAGAGCAAGGTCGGCAACAAGGTTGACGAAGTTCTTAAGTCACTTAATAAGTAATTAGTTTTAATTAGTTTTTTCATGATAGGTTTGCTTTCAGGTGGGCAGCCACCTGAAAGCAGATTCTGTCTAAAGCAGCTTTTCTTAAGTAGGCTTGAATGAATTACGAAATTTTTTAGGAAAGAAGGAAGGTAAAAAGATGCAATGTAAGTCTTGTAATACAGAGTTACCTAAACATGCTAAAGTGTGCCCAAAGTGCGGCGCCAAGGTCAGCGATAAGGGACCTCAGAATCTTAAGGTAATTGCTATAGCCGGTGCTGTAATTGCGTTTATAGGTGGGCTACTGCCTTTTGTTCAGAATACTGGAGATGTTGAAAAAGCCTACAGCTTTATGAATATCCAGATGCCTGTATTCTGGTATCTGTATATGATTGCTTTAGTAGCAACAATT
>OLGB01003993.1_pt1 | contig 13103 bp, 10 predicted proteins | sample 1605691 | NCBI WGS metagenome assembly OLGB01 (sample SAMEA3888925, study PRJEB22519) | human gut metagenome | biome: human gut; feature: human-associated habitat; material: faeces | place: Denmark | collected 2010 | reverse complement strand
CGGCAGCCCTTTTTATAAGAAGATTTACAAAAACAGGACTCGGTCTCTTTTTATTCTGCCGCTTTTCCCATCACTTCTTTGTAGTTTTCCGGTGTTACGACAACTGCATCGACTGCTGTCTCCTGCGGAACGTCCTTACCGGCGATCACATCATACAGAACCTCAACAGAACCGGTTCCTACGGAGTCAGATGAGAAGTATGTTGCTGCCTTCATGCAGGTACCGTCAGCGCCTTTGTTGTTCCACTCGTCTTTTGCCATGTAAGCACCAAGACCTACTACGCATGCATCTGCATCAAGACCTGCACTCTCAAGTGCACGGACAGCACCGATCGTACCTTCCTCGTTTGCACCTGTTACCATCCATTTCTTGATCTCCGGATGTGCTGTGATAACGGATGTCGCCGCTGTATTTCCTTTATCGGTCGTTCCGTCATAGTCTGCTTTAAAGATTCTTTCTGTCGGGAAGTCCGGGCAGCCTGCTGTGAAGTTATCATACTCACCTTCTGCACGCGGTACGCAGGAAGAAACGGTATCCATTGTCAGGATCAGAAGACCGCTTGTCTCATCTTCTACAAGGCCGTTGTCTTTTGCGTATGCTGCAAGCCAGTCGCCGTTTGCCTGTCCAATGACGTAAGCGTTGATTCCTACCCACGGAGCGATCTTTTCACCGGCGTCGTTCTGAAGTGCATCATCGGCTGCAACGATCGGGATGCCTGCTTCTTTACACTTGTCAACGGCAGCCTGGGACATTGTCTGGTCCGGGATACAGGTTACAATTCCCTTTGCCTGGTTTGCGATCGCGTTATCGATTGCTTTCAGGTATTCTTCCGGGCTCATCTTTGCATCTACGAAAATGAATTCATCTCCATTTTCCTCTACTTTCTTCTGTGCTGCTGCGCCCTCATCAATGAACCAGGTCTGGTCGCCGGCTTTGTAAATACCGTAAATAACACCTTTTTCTGATGATCCTGCATCTGCTGCCGCCGTGTCAGCTGCTGCTGCGGTGGTATCAGCTGCTGCCGCTGCTGTTGTTGCGGATGTGTCGGAGCTGCTGCATCCGGCAAGTGCCGTTGCTGTCAATAATGCGGCTGCTGCAAACGCTGCTGTTCTTTTCATCTTTTTCATAATAAAACCCTCCATTTATAAAATTATTTTGTTTACATAATTGATACAATGATATTTGGATCAAAAATCCGCTTGCACCGGATTTCCGGCCTTTGGACCCTGGTATCTACAGGTTCTTCATGGAAGCTGCAAGCAGGTCTTTCTCTCGCTTCTGTTTTCTGATGTAGTCAGTTGTCAGAGCGAAAAGAAGGAGTCCGCCTTTTGCGACATACTGCCAGAAACTTGGAACGTTTACCATCGTAAGTCCTGTGTTGAAGGACTGGATCAGGATGATACCGAGGATCGTGCCGCCCATGTTGCCGACACCGCCGACGAAGGATACACCACCGAGGATAACGGCTGTGATCGCATCAAACTCGAGGTTGACGTTTGCGGCCGGCTGTCCGGAGTTCATGCGTGCTGCGAAGATGATGCCGCCGATCGAGCAGAGGATACCCATCATCACATAACAGGTTGTGATGATCTTTTTCGGATTTAAGCCTGCAAGTCTTGCTGCATCCATGCTGCCGCCGATCGCATATACGCTGCGTCCGAATTTCGTCTTTGCAAGGATGATACCGAATACGACGATACAGATGATCATGATCCATACAGAGACCGGAATGTTTAAGATCCTTGCTTTTCCGAGAATAAGGAATGTCTTATTGCTGATGGATACCGGTTTTCCTCCGCAGATGATGTAGGCAAAACCACGGATGATCGACTGTGTTACGAGTGTTGCGATGAATGCCTCCAGATGGATCTTGTTGACCATGAATGCATTAAAGAAACCTACGGCTGCCCCGCAGACGATCGTAACGATCACAGCTGCCGCGAACGGCATTCCCTTTGATACGAGAAGTGCTGCGACAACTCCCGAGAACGCTGCAAGTGAACCAGGAGACAGGTCATTCTGACCGGCAATGATCAGATATGTATGTCCGACTGCGACCATTCCGACGAGAGATGCCGCGATCAGGATATTGATCATGTTTGTGACGGACAGGAAGTTTTTATTCAGGCAGGTAAACAATGCAAATACTACAATGATCGCTGCGATCAGAACAAGCTTGTCGCCGTCAATATGGATCCTACTTTTTTTCTTTGTACTCATGCTTCTTTTACCTCCCCGATCATTCCCATGCTGAGAAGTGTACTCTCAGTTGCATCTTCTGCTGAAATCTCACCGACGATCCGTCTTGCACGCATGACGATGATCCGATCGGATAATCCCATGACTTCCGGCAGTTCGGAAGAGATCAGGATCACGCCGAGTCCCTGTTTTGCGAACTGGCAGATCATCTGGTAAAACTCGGACTTTGCACCGACATCGATTCCTTTTGTCGGTTCATCCAGGATCAGGACCTTCGGATTCGTGCTGATCCAGCGTGCAACGATGCATTTCTGCTGGTTTCCTCCTGACAGCTCCACGATCTTTTTCTTTCTCGTCGGTCCCTCCGCTCCGCAGTTCCAGCTCCGATTATCATCATGTCCGTCCGTATTGTTCCACCCATTGTCTTCATTGTGTTTTCCATTATAGGAATAGAGGTCCCAGAGTGAAAAGCCATCATGACAGGTAAGAAAGTTAATTGAAGAAGCATATCCCCGGTACTGTCCGGAATAAAGATCCAGCGAACCGGTCAGTCTGCTTGCCGCTGCTTTCGCATACCAGAAATCTCCTTTCAAAAAGCTTCTCATATCATCTCGGTATTTCCCATTCCACTCTGCCCAACGCGAAAAGGCAGGGAAACTGCCAACCTGATAAAGTCCGCCGGCATCCCAGGCCTCTGCAATAAGCTTCACATTTCTGAGAATAGGATCCTCTGCCAGATTTTTAAGAAGCGGCGGCTGGCTTGCAGGTGAACCGTCCTCATTTCTTCCGAGAATGCTGGCAAGATCAAAACGGAAGCCATCTACATGATATTCTATTGTCCAATACCGCAGACATTCCAGAATCAGCTGCTGGACCACCGGATGATTGCAGTTTAACGTATTACCGCATCCGCTGAAATTATAATACATACCTTCCGGTGTTAACATATAATAAATCCTGTTATCAAAGCCTTTAAATGAAAAGAAAGGGCCATTTTCATTTCCTTCTGCCGTATGATTAAAAACAACATCCAGAATTACCTCAATACCATTGGCATTCAGTTCACATATTAATGCTTTCAGTTCATCGCCTTCCCGGTTAAACTCTTTTTTTGCCGTATAGCTGGTATTGGGTGAAAAAAAGCTTACCGGATTATACCCCCAATAATCCAAAAGCGTTCTGCCGTTAACCTCACGCCTTCCCATGGTCTCGTCAAATTCAAAAACAGGCATCAGCTCAACCGCTGTAATTCCCAGATCCTTCAGATAAGGAATCTTCTCCCGGATTCCCTCAAAGGTACCCGGGTAACGTACTCCGGAGGAGGCATCCTTTGTAAATCCGCGTACATGAAGCTCATAAATGATCAAATCCTCAATCGGTCTGACCGGATCTGCATGATCTCCCCAATCAAAATCATTAACTACCACCCTCGCCCGGTACTCGTGATCCAGATTGGGCTGTTCACCCCAGACACTTTGACCGGTAACTGCTCTTGCATATGGATCCAGCAAAGGTTTCTTTTTATCAAAAATAAGACCCTTTTGGGGGTCATACGGTCCATTCACTCGATATGCATATTCAAAATCATAGATATCCAGTCCGAATACAAACATGGAATAAACCCTTCCGATCCGGTAATGCTTCGGAAACGGCAGGACTGCATAGGGTTTTCTTTCTCCTCTGTGATACAAAAGGAGCTCCACATCTGTTGCTTCCATAGAACAGACTGTAAAGCTGACTCCCTCTCTGAGTGCCGTAGCTCCATTAATCCCATAAAAACCCGGTCTGACATCATATCCCTTAATCTTCTCCAAGGGCAGGAGATGCTTATGCTCTGCCACCCCAATCCTGTTTTCATTCATAGACCAACCTTCTCCTTTTAATATGGTCCATTATAGCATAGAACTGCAGGAGAATCCAAATCTGTCAAAATACACGCAGACCTGATATAAACGGTATCAAAAATTACGGAAACAGATAATCCACAAGCTGTCTGTTTTTTGCTATATCCTGATTCACATTTGTAAAAACCAGATAAGCCTTGGAAGCATCTGTCTGCAAATAGCCGGCAATATCTGTTTTATCCAGACACAACGCTACCGGATATTTCCCATCCTGCATATTTTGATAATTGAGTCTCCATTCCAGACGATGATATTGCTCTTTGGAAAGCACCTTACCAAGATCAGCATAAAAATCAGATTCCACAAAATACCCAAGTGCCTGCTCGTCCAAAATCATATAGCTGTACTCACCGACTGAGATTTGTGCAATCAATGCCATCTCATAGGAATCCTGGTCTAGCGGTGCATCACTTGAAAAAGAAAGTGTATTGTCCGTTGATAAATAAGAAACTGAAGCTTTTGGATTTTTATGGCAGGCTGATAAATAATCATCTGTCAGATACACAACACCCTGTGGAGATATTTCTACATCCACCAGACAGCCTGAGGCAAGTACCTCTCTGTGATTTTGTCTTATATCAAAGCCAAAATGAAGCACCATTGCCAGAAAAATCAGGGCAATTATACATTTTAAAAGATAGTACGTCTTAAAATATGACCATCTTTGCCGACTATCCATCTGTTTAAATTCAGACACCCTTAATTTCCATTTCTCTTTTATCTTCATTCTCTTACTCCACTTTATTAATCTGTCCCTGCTTTTTCTTGTATTTCTTCTCCTGTTTTTTCCTTTTCGTGTTCTACCTTAAGAAATGCCCTGGCATACATTCCGGCAGCATAATATAATGAAAGCGTTGTACAAAACAGCCAGATTCCGATAAACCAGTTCATATAATGAAATCCGATATAATACGGGATCACTTCAAGGAATATGACGAGTATCATCTTTGGAAGGTGTAAAAGTGAAAACAACACGGCATTGCGCACTGCACCGCGGATTGTTACATGATACCTTGCGAGGATCGGAAAAACACAAAAAACCGACATAACGACAAGCACGGTCAAAACAAAAAGCGCAATCTGAAAAAAAGAGACCGCATTTGTCATCCCGGTCTTTTTAAGCAAAAACCAGTCCATTGCCAGAAAAGCACTCAGAAATACTGATAAAAGCCACAACAATGTTGCCTGCTTGAAATTGTCCCTGAATGAATTGATAAAAGCCTTAAAAACATTCGGCTCTTCCTTTCGTGCCAGCTTCATTGCCACATAATATTTTGCCGTGACCGCCGCTCCCACCGTAAAAAGCGGAATAGAAAAAATCACACACAAAACATTCAATATCACATAATCGGCAATTCGTCCCAGCATTACCATAAAATCACTGTCATATCGCAGAAATCCCATTCTCTGCACCCCACTTTACTTTTCTCTTATTCTGCCTGTTCGCTCTGATCAAGCCTTCTTATCAGTTCCTTTTGTAACGCTCCATACAATATATCCGGATTGCATGCATGATACTGTTCTGTATAGCTTTCCCATGTACTGTCAAAATCCTGTGACATGATCACCTGCGGAAGATAATTGTGTTTGACCTGATCAAGCCTGTCCATTACCTCTCCCTCTGTCGTATCCGCGGTCAAAGTATCTGTATATGAATACATTGGATACCATACTCCCGGTTCATCATTGGTCCCGATCATGTCAACATATGTACTGCATCCATATGCAGCCAGACATTCCTTCACATCCTCCGGGCACGTTGCATAAAAATCATTGGGCTGATACTCCGGCGCAAAGGCATTTATTTTATCTGAAAGTTTACCCTCCCATCTGGGAAAATACGCATAGGAACAAAAATGTGAGCTCTTTTGGATAGCATCTCCCGCCTTTGTGCGCTGATTTTTTGTCCGGTAAAATCTTCCATGCTCATCAACATGATAATCAACATTTTCCACACCCCAGAACCGCAGTTTCATGATCTCTTCATCCATCAGATCATTAATAAACTGCATGGCTCCGGGAATATCCTCACAGTTTATGGTGATTGAAATTCCATCCGATGTATTGATCTCACTACCGCGCTTTACATGCCATTTATTTTTTATTCCTTTATCAATTGTGATAGGAAGAGGTACATAATTGCACCCCTCGATATCCACGCTTTCCAGACTGTCATTGATGTTGTAGGCAAACTGCCACCATTGATCGACCATGCCAAGCACACAACCTGTCGACAATTTTTCCAGATACTCCTCATATGTCTGTACAAAAGATTCGGGATCGATCATTCCCTTTCGATATTCCTGATTAAGCAGCCTGAAATATCTTTTTGCCGTCAACGACATATTATAATCTATAACCTTTTTCCGGACCGGATCCACAATACAACATCCATCATTCGGATAACCATCCAGAAACTGTGGTGGATTTTCCAGACAGAAAAAACGCCAGTCATCACATAATATCGTAAACGGGATATTCGGCTGCCCATTTTCAGCTACCGGATTGGCATTGTAATAATCTTCCAGCAATTCAAAATATTCTCTGACCGTATGAATTTGCGGATATCCGGCCCATTTCAATACACGTGTCTGAATCCAGAATGCTTCTCCCTCATGAATAACATCACTGCTTTCTCCTTTTGCGACTCCAAATTGCGGAATCCAATAAATATGCCCATCCTCCTGACGGAAAAGCTCCCATTCCTTTTCGGACATATAGTTTTTTATATTAGGATAATCATCCCAGTACTCATCAATCGGGATCAAAGCACCTGCTTTTAAAAGCTCTGCATCTCCGGATATAAAATCAGGGTATTTCCCACTTGCAATATAAGATGCAATTGCTGTGTCCGCTGTTTGACCGGTAAGCCAGATTTCTTCACAGCTTACTCCCGTCTTTTGCGCTATCAGCTTTTTGATTTCATTTTCCTCATCCCTCGGCTCTCCAAGTACACTGAAAAAAGCGGTAAAGGTTTTGATTTTATTTTGCGAATGTCTTTTTTCTATCTGTATTCCTGCAATTAACACAAACAGCAAAAGCAATATACCGAATACTGCAATTATTTTTTTCTTCATCTGCATCATCTCTTCCTATATTTTCACTTATGATATCAGGGTCAAAAGGTCAAAATACCTTTTGACCCTAACATCATATTATATGATGTCAGAATTAAAAAATCAAATAACTGTTTGCCTGTTTATTTTAATAAATCCGATAACTGCCGCTCAATGCAAGAAATGCGAAAAAGTAAAGACAGTTATCATAATATCTTCTATCTCCCTGCCTGAGTGCGGTATTCCAAAACATACGCACACAGCTTTCGGCATTTTCCGACACCGAGGCCAGAGAAGCATGGGCATTTGTCGCGATTATGGCAACCGGATGCAATGCAGGCTTTGAAAGAACCGTTCCATCCAATTCATAAACATACGCCCTGTTGTTTTCATCCAGAGTCTCACAGAAAAAGCGCTGTAATCTATCTACCTCTTCTACCTCCCAATCATCAGCCGCAAACCATGCATAGTCCATTGCAATATTGGCTATTGTGCGGTATGCATCACTATAATACCAGTCATGTCTGCCACCCCACGTTTCATAATCCGCCGAATACGGACTGCCGTCAAATTCCGCATATTCGGCACACAATCCTGTCTGCGGATGGCAGGCTTTTTTCAGATATGCACGGCTTGCCTCCGCCGCCTCCTGAAAAAACTGCTGGTCCTCTTTTCTGGTCCATCTTCCAAATAACTCATAAAAATGCGGCAGATGATAAGACGGATCAGAAAAATCCACATCTGTTATAAAACGGATCAATCTGTTATCCGGATTCCACATAGCCCTTCCCGGTTCACCATTTTCACCTTTATGGATACAGACTGACAATATCTGCTTTGCCTGACGGCTATAACAAAAAATTCCCTCTCCGTCTCCCCATCTGTGTGAGGCGAAAAATAGAGCCATCGCAAAATATTCCTCTCCGTCGGGTGCGGCACCATACGCATTTTTTTTACCATCTGTCTGACAGGACCATGCAAAATAACCTGCATTATCTCCTGTTGTCATATACATATAAGTCATAACCCATTTCCACAAACGGTCAAATTCTTCCTTTTTATCCATCTGCACACACATCATCATTCCATACGACATTCCCTCGGTTCGAACATCATGATTTCCTGTGTCTTCTATATATCCCATATCCGGCTCCACCGGATGATACAGACGTTCTTCCTCCGTTCCGTAGAAAATGGTTTGAAAGATTTCATTTTTCCTATTTTCAATCTCTTCTTGTTTATATCCATATTCCTGAAATACGTTTCTGTATTTTCCGGTTGCAAAGGCACCTTTCGCAATAAATTCCATCCTGAATAATCCTTTCTGTCCTTATTATTCCTTTACACCGCCAATTGTCAGACCTGCAACAAAGTATCGCTGAAGGAAGGGATACAGACAAATGATGGGAAGCATTGTAATAACAGTTGCCGCTGAACGGACCGTAACAGGTGTAACGGTAGAAACATTGGCCGCATTAACACTTGTAGCACTTCCGCTTTGCTGCATAACCGAAGACAAAAGCTTCATCAATTCATACTGCAGGGTGGTATATTCTGTTTTCATACGGTTATAGATCATGGCGTCAAACCATGAATTCCATTGTCCAACCGCAACAAACAAAGCAACGGTTGCATAAACCGGCTTACATAGCGGTGAAATGACCTTGACAAAAATCGTCATATAACCTGCGCCATCAATTTTAGCAGCATCTTCAAGGGCTTCGGGAAGTCCCTGCATATAAGTCCTTAACACCAGCACATTAAACGCACTTACCATACCGGGAATAACATATACCCAGAAGGAATTGGTCAGTCCCAATGTTTTATAAAGCAACAGGACCGGAATAAGTCCGCCATTTACATACATCGTGATAACCCAGAACAGGGACAGCTGAGATTTAAACAGGAATTCCTTTCTGCTGATGATATATGCCAGCAACGCATTTGCCACAAGCGCCAGCAGTGTTCCGATCACGGTTCTTGCCACGGTAACAATCGCACCGGTGATAATATTCTGCATATGTAATACAACCGTATAGTTTTTGATTGAAAATTTTCTGGGGATCAGATGGATTCCTCCCCTTACCGCATCCGTTCCGTCATTAAAAGACAGGGCAACTGTATTTAACACCGGATATAACGTAATAACCACAAACAATATCATAAATATTGTGTTACAGATGACAAACACCGTATCTGCCGTGATGCCTTTTCTCTTACTTTTCACACCTTTGCTCAAAACCACAGGCTCAGTGATTTCACTTTCCTGCGATATATCCATTTCCAGTTCCAGATTTTCTTTATTTTCCATCTGTTTCACCTCCTTAGAACAATCTTTCTTCACCGGTTCGTTTAGCAACACCGTTTGCTATCACGATCAGGATAATTGCAACCACGCTCTTAAAAATACCTGCTGCGGTACCCAGCGAATAATCACTCTGGCTAATTCCCCATGTCAGCACGTAAATATCAATTGTATCCGAAACATTTTTTATCAATCCGTTTCCCAGCAGATACTGGATCTCAAAACCGGCATTCAGTATATTTCCGATATTCATTAATAGCAGTATCATGATCGTCGGTCTTATTCCGGGCAGTGTTATATATTTTATTTTTGCCCATCTTCCCGCACCGTCAATTGCCGCTGCCTCATACAGACTGGGATCAATAGAAGTAATCGCCGCCAGATAAATAATGGCATTCCAGCCGGTCTCCTTCCAGATATTTGCAAAAGCAACAATCGGCCAGAATAGCTCAGGAACCGAAAAAAAGCTGATGGGCGAACTTATAATGTGTGCTTTTACAAGCAATTCATTGATAATACCGTTTGCAGATAAAGCATCATGTAAAATACCTGTTACAATGATCCATGAAAGGAAATGCGGCAGATATGAGATTGTCTGAATTGTCTTTTTTGCTAATCTGGAACGTACTTCATTTAATAAAATAGCAAAGAGAATTGCCATCACAAATGTACAGACCAGATTTAAAATACCCATACAAAGTGTATTTCTGATAACCTTCAGAAATGTCTGATCCTCGAATAAAAACTGGAACTTTCCAAGTCCTACAAATTTAGAATGTAAAAGACCTGTTTTAGGCTTGTAATTTTGAAAAGCCATAACCCATCCGCCAAGCGGAATATAATAAAATACAAGTCCGTATACCGTAAAAACCGCAGCCCATATCAAAAGTACACGCTGTTTTACAAGATTTTTTCTGGTAACCGAAACACTCATATTGTTTTCTTTTTTGCTGCGTTTCATAAATTGCCTCCTTTACCATCCGCATTACTGTTTTCTTAAAAACAGGCGGTTACAGTTACCTGTAGGCAACTGAACCGCCTATTTCATATTGTCATTGGAAAATCAGATTAATTACCTACTCTTCTGTCAAGTTCTTCCTGCATTTCATCCAGAAAAGCCTGTGGATCGCATGCATCATAAGCATCCATATAACTATCCCATTCGGAATTGAAATCCTTTGCCATAACAACCTTAGGAAGCCATGCATGCTTGGTTTCGCCCATCTTTGTCCATGCTACGCCACCAGGGGTATCTGTAGTCATACTGTTAGAGTAAGAATACATCGGGAACCAGGAACCCAATTCCTTTTCAACAGAGCCTATCATATCCGGATACGAATCTGCACCATATGCCTCAAAGCACTTTACAAGTGGCTCTGCAAGACCGGCAAAAAATTCTGATGTCTGCTCAGAAGGCTGCATTGCATTGATACCATCCTTGCTCGTTCCAAGCCACTGTGGGAAATAGCTGTATCCGCAAAGATGAGACGCTTTGTATTCTGTATCAGCACACTGAATTCTCATATCCTCTGTTCTGTAATACAGACCATCGTCATCCACGAGGTAATCTTCACCTTCAACACCCCAGAAACGCAGATCATGAATATCCTGCTCAAGAATATCATTTACAAACTGGAATGCAGCATCTACATCCTCACAGCTCTTTGTAATCGCAAGACCACTTGAATTGTTGAGTGTATCCGCATATGTATGCCACATATTATCCATGCCCTCTTTGGCTGTCAAGCCAAGCGGTACATAGTTGCAGCCCTTTAAATCAAGTCCTGTCTGCTTAAATACATCATTTACAGTATAAGCAAAATCCCACCACTGGTCACACATACCAAGAACAGCACCTGTAGAAAGCTTTGCAATATATTCATCATATGTCTGTGTTGCAAATTCAGGATCAATGTATCCCTTGTTATATTCTTCATTTAACTTATTGAAATACATTTTTGCCGTAGGAGTTGTATTATAGTCAACAATCTTCATAGTATCCGTATCTACAATAACCGAACCGTCATTCGGATAACCATCCAGAAATTGAGGTGCATTTTCAATACAGAAATATCTCCAGTCCTCGCAAAGCATTGTATAAGGAATTACCTTTGCTCCATCCTCTGTGGTCGGATTGGCATCTGCATATCTTTCCAACAGGTCATAGTACTGATCAAGAGTCTCGATCTTTGGATAGCCGCCCCATTCAAGAACCTTTACCTGTATCCAGAAGGCCTCATCATTATGGGTTGTGGAACGATTTTCTCCATATGAATTCTGGAATGCATTTACCCAGTAGATATGTCCGTCATCCTGTCGGAATTTGTCCCATTCTTCATCTGAATACAATTCCTTGATATTGGGATATTTATCGATATAGTCATCCCATGCAACAAGTGCATCTGCATCATACAGCTGCTTGGATGCATCACCGCCATCAATAAAATCAGGATATTCATCACTTGCAATGATCGTACCGATTGCTTCATCGGCTGTCTGCCCAGTCAGCCAGGTTTCTTTAACCCTTACACCAACCTTCTTTGCTATGATTTCCTGAATATCATTTCCATCATTGATCTCCGGCTGCGGCATAGCTCCAAAAAATGTGAAATTTTTAATTTCATCTTCAGAATACTCTTTGTCTGTTCCGGTATCCGTATCTGTCGTTGAAGTTTCTTCCGTATCAGATTCCGTTTTCTCTGCCTGTGTTGTTTTTGCATTGTCCGATCCACAACCTGTCAGCATGGAAGCTGCTATCATCGTGGTCGTAAGTAGTGCTGTGAATTTTTTAAATTTCATGTTTACCTCCCTTTGTATTTTTGAAGTGTTTAACCTTGTATTATTATAGTAAAATAAAGAAGGCAATAATAAACCCGAAAAAGTATAGATAAAACACCGAAAAAATATAGGGAAATGCCATTTAGCATTTCCCTGTCAAAAATTCCCGTATCCATTCATATATCATGTCCTGCTGTACAGCCGTATAACAATGGTCTGCACTATCCATAAGCATCAGCCTGCATTTTTCCGGGCCGTAGATCATCCGCGCCTTCTCGGCATACCGATAATCCACCACACTGTCTTTTTTTCCATGTACAAGCAGCACATCCCCATGATAATCACGGATTTCCTTCCAGATATCCATGAAAAAAACGGTGTCATGAAAATTTTTTCCTACCGGCATTACTCCACCGGAAATGACCATGGGCACATTCTGTACATCATAACTACCTCCCGCAAGCTTTCCCGCTCTCGCATGATCCGGAATACAAAAAGCCGGGCTTAAGAGGATCAATCCATTTATATGCAGCTGTGGATTGCGGGCAGCCACCAGAGCACTCACAAAACCACCCTGGCTATATCCCAGTAAAAAGATATTTTTATCGTGCATATACGGAAGTCCCCGGACATAAGCAATCACCGCCATCAGATCGAGACATTCTGTTTCCCCTGACATTGTCAGATGACTGCCGTCACTTTCACAACCGGGTGCCGGACATCCACCGCAAAAATCAAAGGTAAACACAGCATACCCAAAAGCAGAAAACACCTGTCCATATTCATAAAAAGGCTTTCTGTTTTGATTCAATCCATGACTGACGATCACAACACCTTTACAGCTTTTTATTGGCAAAAAAG
>OLGB01003992.1_pt1 | contig 13105 bp, 14 predicted proteins | sample 1605691 | NCBI WGS metagenome assembly OLGB01 (sample SAMEA3888925, study PRJEB22519) | human gut metagenome | biome: human gut; feature: human-associated habitat; material: faeces | place: Denmark | collected 2010 | reverse complement strand
CTCCAAATTTCTTTGTGGTTATTATTGGCATTTACACAGTTTATTATTCAGACTCGTAGTTGGCTTGAGAGTTTTATCTGCGAGGTTAAATAAGACAAAACAGCACCACAAGAAAATTCCTGCGGTGCTATTGTTTTAGTCTGCTCAAATGGTTTATTTACATGGATTTCCACCTGAGAAAAACACTTTTTGCCCTGATAAAAAAGGCGGGGTATTCACTTTAGCAGAATTGGACTTGTTTTAACAAGCATTGTTTTTGTGAGAACCAAAAGTCAAAACGAAAATTATATGTTTCCTGTCATCATAGAATAGAGTATATTTTTATTATCGTTACTGTTAAAAAGCTTTTCATATTTTTCAAATCGCTTAGTACGGAATATATTCCCAATTTGCTTTTTGTTCAGCATTTCGGGAAAATGAATAAACATAAATTCCGGTATCAGTATTAAAATAGACACAAGATTTTGGTGCTGAAAATCTTGTCAGTTTTCCATTATCAGAATGGTAAATCTCTTGGGTTTCGTTATTCAGAACAGTATTGCTGAAATACTTACATGAATTTGAAGAATAAACAGAATACAGTTCATTATCGGTATTTATTCCAACAACACATTCTTTTGTGTCCATGTCAATTAATTGGATGCTTTCGTCGCAGCTTATTTTAATATAAGCTTTTTTATTGTAAATGCACGGTAAACCGCCTGTACTTACTTTTTTAGATGATTTATCGTTTAGATTGTAGTTATATATGGAAGATTTTTTAAGAGACTCATCTTCAAAACGCATATAATAAAAATTTCTGTTATAGTAAACCTTATCTGCTAAGGTATTAATAATGTCATTTTCATAAGGCTCATAGGTACAAATTGTATGTTCTTGTTTTTCTTTATATCATAAAGGCAAAGCGTATCAAGAGTCATTTCTGAGCCGCAACGATATTCCAGGATATCATTGTCATGTAGCATTAATCCACCAGCGTAACCGTCTTCAATACTTACAAGTGTATCTATTTTTTTGGTAACAATATTATACATACAGATGCTTTTATGTCTGTAGGAGCAATCACCGACATAACCGCCTATTTCCACTTCACTTGGTGAATCAAGAACTTCTGCAGCTACAACTATAATATTGTTTTGATTATATGGGATAAATGTTCCATCATGAAGACTGAATATCAGGACACTATTTTCACCTAAAGACATTATAGGAACATTGCTGTAAAAGTCTTTGCCGTAATTATTGGATTTGAATACGTCTGTTAAAAATATGTCTGTTGAAGCGGTATTAACATCGTTATTCGTTTTTACACAAGAAGATAAGTTAAAACAAATAAATAATATTAATATCGTTTTTATATAATGAAAATTTTTTATATCAAACACCTACAATCATAATATGTGATAATGTATAATGGTGAATTATACATTATCACATAAGGTCACCTCAAAAACCACGACTCGAAAACTTATCACATCATCTGCATGCGTAATTTATGTACAATCTGACTGTGCATCTGAGGTACTATGGTTTAAACGAGGCGATCATAAGTATGTTTTTATGACAATGCTGTAAGATGTATTACTCTTCTGTTATAGTTTGTATTTGCATATCCAGCATCTACAATGGATGTGTCATTATTATACCATCTAGACAGTCCACTATATGCTCCAGAACGACTTGTGACTTTAGGGGTAAAGCTATTTCCTGAACCGGAAATATTTTGTTGAAATCCTGTAACAATAGTTGAATGATTATAGGTACCATCTTTTTTGTAATCTATTTGGATAATATCACCAATAGAGTACATCATGTAACTCATTGGGCAATTACTTTTGTAAAGAGTATAAATACATATCTTCCATTGAAATGCTAAAATAACAATTATCCGAATAGGTCAGCTTATTGTTTAACATCTCAAGTAATACAGATGAACATAATATATATGCACCGTCTTGAATTATATCATCTGAATCAACTTTGATATGTGATGTTAAAATTATGGTTTCATACGGCTTAAAAACATATGTATGCATATCACCTGTGGCAACAGGATTGATATTTGCATAACTTGCCAAACTTGCTACTTGTTCATAGGAATCATGTCCTGACATAATATTTACTTCTAATTCCTGTTCTGTCATATTGGTAAGCTTATATTGAATAGTAAACTCATCACCAATTTGTACATTTGTGTAATTTGATGCATTAAAATCTGTTGTCAGGGAAAACCATGCAAGCTTAGAATATCTCATCTGTTCAATTTCTCTTTCGGTGAAAGTGTCATATATGCTGTTATTTGTTTTAGAACATAAAGAGTTTTTATTGAAGTAAAGTGTAGATAGTATTATTGCTAAAATAATTATTATACTTGCTTCAATTATCATAATTACCTTATGTTTTTTCATGTTATTTCCTTTCAAATATAAATTCTGAAATAAGATTATTTATACGAAAAAGCAATATAAAATAGAATTATATTGCTTTTTCGTTGATTATGTTATGACTGTATTAATATGGATAAGCATTTCCAGAAACAGGAAATACATCCAATTCATTTTTTACATTTTCTATTTTATCACAAAATGCTGGTCCAGATTGAGCATCGCTTCCTGCTGGACGGTACATTGCGGTGGTAAAACCTAATATATTAAAATAATTATGACCATTGGATGTTGATTTAACACCAACTGGTCCGCCACTGTCACCAAAATACGAGTGAGCACTTATTTTGAAAAAGTCATTTCTATATTTACCACCAATAGTACCAACTGAAGTAACTTCCATAAGAGTTCCTTGCAATTCGCCGGATACACCATATTTTGTAATAATCTGATTTTCATAATTTGTAAGTGAAGAAGAGTATGATACGATTTTTCCTTGATAAATATTTGTGCCATGGTAATTCCATAAATATGGAGTGTTTTCAATCGATTGATCTGTATACGGTACAAAAACCGCATCAACTTTTGTGTTGTTTTTAGATATTAAAGCAGAAGATTGCGGATTAAGTAATTCTGTCCTTGCACCATTTGTGCCAGTAACAACTTCCCATTTTAAATTTGGATAATTTTCTATTACATGTGCACATGTGATTATTCCTCGATAAGATTTGCCATTATATACCCTTAACGCAGTACAACCGATTGTTCCGGGGTCTATATTGACATCTTTAGCATAGATTTTTCTGCCACTTTCATTATATGATGATGTTGATACGGTTTCCATTTCAGAAATCAAACGATATCGGATGGCTTGGATGTCATATCCAAGAGAATTATAATATTCGTCTATAGTGTTTCGATTATCTAAATTTGTAACATCGATTAATACACAGTTATTTTCAATATTCAGACTTGCGTGTGCTATGCCTAGATTATTAAATACTTCTTCTGTTAGTTCATCTAATATTGATTCCAAATAAGTAATACTATAGTTTACAGTGGTTAATTCTATGAGTGGACTTTCAAAATGACTTTTGTAAAAATCATCCATCTCATTATCAGTTTTGCACATATACAATTTTTCATCTGAAAAACTGTAATACGAACCTGCATAATTATTGGGGAACAAATTATTGTCTACATTATCAGAATAAAAATTTGCTGAGTTTTCTAATAAATCGCTAAACATTTCGTTTATAACAATTTGATTATGCTCATTCTCAGTCGATATATTCATAACCAAATCGTCTGAATCTGAATACATAGTTCTATTATTTAAAGACTTATTTTCCATTTCAGTAGCTTCAATTGCATTTACCACAGTACCTAACATTGAAATAGCTAAAATAATGGATAAAAAAACATATGCTGTTTTTGCTTTTTTCATACAATTCACCCTTTCAAATTAAACTGTTTTTTCCGAACTATACTTAGTGATTGTTTCATAATCACTGCCTGCATATACCGTAAAGACTGTTTTTAAACGATATGTGCCGCTTGATAAACCGCTTTTCGTGTTCGTAGCAGAGCCTTTGTAACCTGTGTCTGTTTCACTCCAACTTGCCACTTTACACCAAATCCCCGAAGAAGACTTTTTCTGTAATGTCTGCTTAATAACTATTTTGGTTGTAACATTTGCATAACCTTTAGCAGTACTTGAACACGTTGCAGTTGTCTCTGAGATTGTCAACGTAGAACTTGCTGAATCAGTATACAGTGTACATGGTGCAATGATTTCAGCAGAAACTGCTATACCAAAACAAAATATCGAAACAATCATTACGCATATTAACGAAACAAGCTTTTTAAACATAAAATTCACCTCCAACTCCTATATTGAATAGAAATACATAGTGTTTTCCCATTCAATAATACATAACAGAATTGAGTGTGAAATCCTGACAAAATATTTTATAAAAATTGTTTATTCTACTTTTTGCACAGAATTTGCAATGTCGATTAGTGCAGACTTGCTAATGTTAGAACCTAACGATATTATGTAAGCACCATTATCCCAAATTAAGTGATTATAATTACGGTTATCCATATAATAAATTGCTTCATGTTTATTTATCGTAATTACTTCAATATCAGCATCTTCAGTATTTAGCAGCATATCATATTCATTTTTAGTATATTGTTCAAAACTAATATATATTTCACCATTTGTATATTCAGCCAATCGGCTAATATCGTCACAATGCCATAAATCATAGGTATAGTCGCTTAAATCATAAGTAATTTCATAAATATCCTCAATTGTTTGTGGTGATTCATCATTATCTATTGACCGGACTATTGCAAATTTTTCAAAAATGTTCATAAAGAAATCAACAAAAGCATTCCGCAGTGCTTCAACATTTACTATTGCCAAAGATGAAGCGACAGCTATCCCGATGATGAAACAGGCAGCACGTTTTCCTGCGGTATTTATCATCATAAAATATGGTTTGCTGCGCCGCTTTATAAGCCTTGACATTTTCTTTTCAAAATCAGACGAAAAAGCATGGTCTTCTGCCTGCGGAACAGCGTTTTCATATTCGGGTGTAAGTGCTTCAAAAATAGCTTGTTTAAACTTTTCATTCATCATTGTTCACCTTGTTCCAACGTTTCTTTTAATAGCCTCTTTGCACGTTCGACTCGTTTCCATACTGTATTTACAGAAATATTTAGCATTTTTGCAATTTCTTTTGTTGTAAATTCCTCAAGATAATACAAGTAGATAATATCCTTATACATTTGCGGAAGCTCTTTAATTGCATTGATAAGAAGCTCATATTCATATTGCTCAAGGAAATTAACATCAACAGATACGTCATTTTCGTTTAATTCGACAGTGTGCTCGGCATTGCGTTTATTCTCATTGTAAAGGTTTATAGCTGTGTTCCTAATTATAATAACAATGTAAGCCTTGATTTCCTGACGGGGAATTTCAAGAATTTTTTCAAAATTATTTGCTATTGACAAAAATGCTTGATGTACCGCATCTTCCGCATCGGCATTGTTCTTCAAAATACTGTAAGCTATTTTATACATATCCTGCCTGTATGTAAGATATAACTGCTCAAATTTATTTTTGTCATCATCGCTGTCAATAAGAGATAAATAAAAGCCAAGCATAAATGATTCTCCCTAAGTATTCATTAATTCCATATTATAACTTTTTGTGGATTATGTCAATGCTTTTGAGCTACATTTCATCAGGATTTGCCTTGCACATATATAATTCTTAGTGAAAACCATAATAACATACAAAAAGCAACGTAAGAACTGAAATAAAATCGGTTTCTGCGTTGCTTCTATTCAATATATCACGGCTTGTTCGGTTGGTTTCCTTGAAATGTTCCGTATGAAATGTCCCTCCGATATGGAGCAAAGAAACGGTCGTATCAAGCGTCAGGGCAATGAAAATCCCGAAGTGGATATCTATCGTTACGTCACAAATAAATCCTTTGACAGCTATTTATTCCAGATCCTTGAGAACAAGCAGAAATTCATTTCACAGGTCATGACAAGCAAGACACCCGAAAGAACCTGCGCTGATATGGACGAAACCGCTCTCGATTATGCGGAGGTAAAGGCACTCTGCGCTGGCAATCCCGACACAACAAGAGAAGCTTACGGGAAAAGGGCGATTTTACGTTACTTAGAGCCTGTTCACATTAAAGTATTGCAATTTTTGCGAAAACATATTATAATAAACGTATGAGATTAACAAAAGAGCAATTTGCGAAAATAGAGCATTTGATGCCTATACCTCGCAAAAAACCAGAAGTATCGAATTATGATATTTTGTGTGCTTTACTGTATATAATCGAAAACGGCTGCAAATGGAGGGCTTTGCCGAACGAATACGGAAATTGGCACACGATTTATGTCAGATTTAATCGCTGGTGTAAAAACGGAGTAATTGACCGTATTTTTGAGGCATTGCAAGAAGAAAATATCATAGAAATACGCACCGAAATAATTTGCATCGACAGTACAAGCATCAAAGTTCATCCTGATGCGGCGGGAGCAAGGAAATCAAGCGGCAAGCAGAGCATAGGGCGTTCAAAAGGGGGTTCACAACAAAGATTCATTTGGCTTCCACGTCTGCGAAATTTGCAATGATTTTTCGGTTATCCGCTGGAAACAAACACGACGCTCCGGAAGGAAGAAAACTTATTGAAAGCTTTTATTCCGAAGATAAACATTACTTGCTTATGGATAGGGCTTATGAAGATAACGAAACACGTGAACTTGCCGTAAAGCAAGGTTTTGTACCTGTTGTTCCGCCAAAAAGAAACCGTAAAAATCCTTGGGAATATGATAAGGAACTTTACAAGCGACGCAATGAAGTTGAACGATATTTTCTTCGTATAAAGCGTTTTAGGCGTGTTTTTACCCGTTATGATAAACTTGATGTTCTGTATTTGGGGAACCTTACCTTAGCTATGATTTTTGATGCTATTTTAATGTGAACAGGCTCTAAATATAATGAGCATCACATTAATTTGTGGTGTTCTTTTTATATCAACATAAAACAACTTGATAATAAATTTAAATAATCTATTAATTGGTGAATCAGCCGATATAGTTGGAAATTGCACCTTTGAAGTAAGAATGTATAATAGGTGTGCGCAGATTTGACTTTTTTTGTGCATTAAGGTAACAATAGATGTGAAAATTGTATTAATTTTATTCGCTGCGTATTGTTGTTTTTGTTGAAATATGATATAATATTTACAATATTTATTGTATTTGTCGTCTTGAATGGCTGATAAAGTTAAAATCAAAAAAGACTATAAAAGAACAGCGTAGAAAAGTTTGCTTAAGTAATATTAAGTATAGTGACAATGCTTCAATATGCAAACTACAATAAAAAAGTTATAAATTAACTAAAACTGAAATTATATTATCATATTTATGTGATGCAAATATTATGAAAGGGGTGTCGAGAGATACTCGACGAGGAATTATGAATAATAATGGTTTTTTTATTATATCAAGCGGTGAAGAGGAGACAAAAACGGCAATAAAAAGGAATACTATCTCCAACAAGCAAGTTGTTTTATTTTTTGTGATTATATTGGCGGTGATTGGTATAACTATTGGATTTTGCTATTATAAGTGGTACAATTCTCCAAAGCAAATAATTAACCGTGCTTTAGCAAATGATGATTATGTTGCAGCTGTCAATGCATATAAAGATTCTGGAATGAGCTATAATGCAAGGCTTGATGCAAGCATAATTACAAGACTTGAATACATAAAAAGCAAATATACATCAGGTGAAATTGATTATAAGACTGCATTGACTGATATTGACAAGTTAAGAGAAATGGCTCAAGATACGGCTCTTGATAAAGTGAATGATGCGGAATCATTCATAAGCACAATGAAGTTATCTGAAGATACATATTATGAAGCTATTTCAGTATATGAAAACAAGGATTATAAGAAAACGATACTGCTTATGTCTGAGATACCTGAAGCAGATATAATCCATTATGCAGAAGCTCAGCAGATTATTTCAAAAGCGAAAGCAAGTTACAGGGAAGAAGTGCTTTTTAACGCAAACGAACTGGTTGAAAAGGGCGATAGAACAAAGGCTGTCATTTTTTTAAAGGAATCATTGAATTCTTTAGGAAATGACGATCAAGTGCTTGATTTGCTGCATAATTTAGAGAGTCTTGAAAATGAAGAAGTGATATCAAATTTAATCGATGATGTTGCTGCTTTGATGAATCAGCAAGATTATTTAAGTGCAATAAATATTATTACATCATCACCTTCTGAAATTCAGACTGACGAAAGAGTAGATAGTTTATTGCAGAGCGCATATGAACAATATTTGAATTATATTGCATTGGTAATTAATGGACTGCTGGATAAATCTGAATTTGATGAAGCTGATAAAATAATATCAGATGCTGTTGCAGCCATTGGACAAAATGATTCTCTGAATGAATTGAGTCAAAAAATAAACTCTGAAAGAAATGAATATATAAAAAATCAAAAAAAGCAGGAGTTTATTGCCGAAGCGGAAGCAATTTTTAAAGAAGAAGGCTATTCAAAAGCCGTAGCTTTTTTGAGAGGTTCAAAGGAATACTCAAATGATGAGGATATTAAGGCTTTGATTGAAGAATACAGCTCTTATAAACCTGTAGAATTGTTCTCTTTGGAAAGTTGGGATACCAATTGTACAGACTATGGAACAGTTTTATGCTTTGGTGACGGTCCAAGACTTTTGAAGGATAATTTTGGAGCTGAGCATAGCAATGCATACAAGTTGAGAAACTATAACAATTATGCTGTATACAGAATAGATGGAGTGTATAACAGATTGACCGGATCGTTTAGCGTTGAGTATCAAACCCGTAGCGGCGGTCAAAAAACAACATTTAATGTTTATGGAGATGATGTGTTACTTTATACTTGCACATTGGGCAAAGGTATGGAACCTGTAAACTTTGATATTGATATTTCAGGCGTAGTGGATCTAAAAATAGAAAGTGACAAAACAAGAACAATAAATAATTACTGTGACTGTATTCTTTATGATGTTTATCTCGCAAAATAATTTTTAAGGAGGAGCATTTGTATGAAAATAGATGTTGATAGTATAAAGGACATGATAAGTAGGGAAACAAAGCCCCAAAAAGTGTATAAGTATGGAATTGAAAAAATGATAGCGGATGGAGAGACCGTGGAAATTTCTGAAACGGGCAGTAATTATGAATTTTATATTGCTGTGGGGGATGGTTCGCCACAAAGATGTACACCAAACAGCAAAATTAGATGTAAAGAACATGGGACGTTTTATACAAATTTTTTAAAACTAACAGGGAAAGCTTGTCCGAACGCAATCCTGTATGTTATTGATTATAATGTACATGAGGTTAACTTTGATATAACTGAGTCAAGAACAATCACCCTTAATAATTACAGTCTTCCCGTAGATGTTGATTATTGTGCAAAAGGAACAGTTACATTTACTTTTAAAAATACTTTCGACAATGGAGTGGCTTCTATATTATCTTACTTAAATGAAGGTGAATATGTTGTAAATGACAAGCTCTATAATGATATTCAAGATCTAATAAAGAATGCATTAAAAGCTTTTGCTAAGGAAAACGGTGATAGTGGTGTTGGCTTTAATAATCAACAAGAGGCATATCAATTCTATATTGACAAAAAGAATGATTCAGACGAGAAGTCAAGTTCATTGAATAAGGATATTGGGAATTATCAACAAAGTGACTATATAATTAATCGCTCCGATATTAATATCACAGTACAAGCACCCAAGCTTGAGGAACTAATTACTCAACAAGGACAACAAACAGTAACAACTCAACAACAAATACAAGCACTTAATAATCAGCAAGCTATAAATATGACAAAGCAACAAAATAATCAAGCATTAGGATTAAGTCAGGTTAATTATGAATTAGAAATTAAAAAGATAACGGCTGCAAGCGGTGCTGTAGTTAGACGTATCGAACTTGGTATCCAAATGCTTGAAGATGATTATAACTTAAGAAAAAAAGACAGCGAAGAAGCATTAAAATATAAATATGCAGAGTTATATTCAAGACTTAATCAAACGAGTGATAGAGAAAAGATGCAGTTCGAGCTTGTGAGGATGCAGCTTGAAAAGCAGTTCGAAGATGAGTCGAAAAGAATAGATGTAATATCCGGATTATTAGCGACTATGTCACAGCAGAATTTGCTAACAGAAGAATCCATAAAAAACATAATTGCATTCTGTCAAGGAATTCTTGCAAAAAATGATTAATTTTTTACATTAAAACCGTAAGCTTCATACGACAGCTGTAAATACATAGGGGGATCAATATGGCATTATTTCAGATAAATTCCTTTCCAATCGTTTCCGAATATCAACTTGGAGCAAATCCATTTTCGGAGCTTATCTGTAAAGATGATTCATCTGTTATGATCCTGTTTCAGAAGGTTAGTGGCTTTAGTAAAGGTTCAGATAACGATTATTACAGGTGCATCATAAAAGCTGATGATATGTATAAAGAACATATACTGAATGTTTTCAGTGCATATCATTATACTATTTCCGAAATAGAAGAAGATTCAGTTCAAATTTTCAGCGAAACAATATTGCACCGTAACATTGAAATAGTTGAAAATGATGGTAAAGCTTTATTATACAATAATATATGTAATAGTCATAACACCATTACGCTGAAATATGTACTATCAAAAGCTGCTATCGGCTCCGGATTTGGTGTATGCTTTTGCAAGAAAAACACGGATATATCCGGTTTATGTAATGTGATACAGAAGTTTAAATTTGTGAACAACTGTACCATACCGTTAGTAGAATTAAACACACTTAAAGAATTTTTCGAAGTCTATGGTTTTTCTTTTGGGAATGATTATGACCAAAAAAATATTGCAATGGAGCTGTCACATACAATTGAAGGTATTACTTATAATGAGATTAGACAATTCAACTGTTTGACTCCTTTAGATGCCTCATTGATCAATAGACACGATTCTGATTTTTCTCCTCTCAGATATAATCAACTTAACCATGCTCTTTTTATTGCCTCGATAGAAGAAGTAAAGGATTTGTTGGAATATCATGATCTTTTATCAGCGTCCGAACTATTTTCTTCCAATCTTGACTCAATTTTTTGGGAAAACACTTCTAAACGCATTGATGAGAAGCAGAAATATATTGGTATAGGTCAAAAAATGTCGTCAGACGAAGAATTCCTAATCCCGTTAAAAAAGATACGTCAAGGAATAGTTTTGTTAGGTTCTCCAGGCAGCGGTAAAGGTAATGAGTTGTTTAAGTTTGCAGAACAGCTGATCCAAGAAAAAATTCCGTTTATAATTTTTGAATCTGCTAAACAGGAATTACATAACTTAAATAAAAAAATTTCAGATGCGTCAAAAAAAATCAATGTCTGGAGACCTCAATCAGGCAAATTTATTTTGAATCCTTTTGCTATACCTGATGATATTACTTTGGGCGAATATCGACATTCTCTGCTCCAGATGCTGAAAGTCTGTTTTAAGCTTGACGGTGCATTGGAGGAATGGTTTGGAAAAACATTGAATTCGTGTTTTGCTAAGTTCGGGTACAATGAAAACAGTAAATCGGGGGATCCGAATGTTCGGGAATGGGGACTTCATGAATTTATTATGGAGTATAAAAAAATACTTAATGATGCAGGCTATAGTGGAAAAACCAAGGACGATATGGCACAAGCAGGACTGGTTCGACTGGGGGCACTTTTGCATCAGAATCCAGATGTGTATGATACCGTTAGATCAATACCTGTAACAGAATTATTAAACGGATTTAATCTGATCCAATTAAATTGTTTGCCTACCATTGAAGCTAAGCAATCATTTGCAACCATGCTTTTAATATCTCTCGGTGCGTATATGCAATTGAGGTTTGAGCATTCAAAAAAGCCCTTACGATTGGTGATTATTATGGATGAAAGCCACAATCTTCTTAACGCCGTGGAAAATTCCAATGAAAATAAATATTCTTTTGCAGATGATTTTACCAATATGATACTAACACTTAGATCGTCCGGTGTGGGTTTTATTATTGCCGATCAAAGTGCTGACAATATTCCCAAGAAAATCACAGATGTGTGCGATACAAAAATATTTATCGGTCCATCAAGGTTCTCCGGAATAACACAATATAAGGAGTATTTTGGAAGTGAGACCGAAACCAACCTTATACTAAGGAACTTATATAGACTAAAACCGGGTGAGGGCATATTTGTAAATTCAGAAATGCCACATGGATGTTTTTTTAGAAATCCTAATATAATTGATACATATAACTTATCCAAAAATTATGAAGCATACAATAATTTCCTGATAAATCAAGAGAACTGGATTTGTGGTTCATTTAATGAATGCAGGTTCTGTTCTGATGAAAATAAAGTGTTATGCAATTCTGTAACTAAAAGTGTTGCAAGACAAATTTCCGAAGAATATATGGCTTTAAATGGAGGAAAATTTGCTGCAGTTTTGGCTGCTTTTAGAGAAGCAACAGGCACGTCAAAAGATGTAGCTAGAGAGGAATTGCGTTCTGTTCTAAAAGAGTTTTGCAGAAGTTATATAAAACACGGAAAAAATATTGTGGTATGTGCATACATTCAATTACTTAGAAAAGCAATCAGAGAATTAGGTGCAGATTATAATGTAGACACAATGTATTCATCACATATCAAGAATATTAATTGTTTTTTAAAACAGGAGGACACAGATGGAATATAATGACGCTCTATATTATGATGATACAGAAGACGATGACATAGAAAATAGTACAGATGATGGTTCTTCTGAAGCAATTGAAGAGCAAACGGAGTTAGTCGATGATCCCAACGACTTGGGTGATATACCGGAAAATGATGGTGAAGTATCATCTGAAGTGATTGAAGAGCAAATGAAGTCAGTCGCTGATCCTAACGACTTGGGTGATATACCGGAAAATGATGGTGAAGTATCATCTGAAGTGATTGAAGAGCAAATGAAGTCAGTCGCTGATCCTAACGACTTGGGTGATATACCGGAAAATGATGGTGAAGTATCATCTGAAGTGATTGAAGAGCAAATGGAGTCAGTCGCAGATCCTAACGACTTGGGTGATATACCGGAAAATGATG
>OLGB01003981.1_pt1 | contig 13137 bp, 9 predicted proteins | sample 1605691 | NCBI WGS metagenome assembly OLGB01 (sample SAMEA3888925, study PRJEB22519) | human gut metagenome | biome: human gut; feature: human-associated habitat; material: faeces | place: Denmark | collected 2010 | reverse complement strand
TAGACGCAAAACCTCCTTCCCCGCACCAGTAGCGCACAGCGGCCGCATCTTTTTTGCAGCAAAATCGTAAGATTTTGCGCCAGCTTTTTTCACGTATTATCCTTATCAATCGGCCGTCGTCTCAAGATCCGCATCAGCCGTTTGCCGTTGAACGGGATCAGGGGATAGAGATACCCCTTGCCCACCACCGGCTTGGTGGAGGCGATCAGCACCACCGTACCCACCACACCGGCGGCAAAGCCCCAGCCGTCCCACAGCCAGATCAGCACCAGCAGGATCATTCGCACCAGCTTACAGGCGTAGCCCATCTCATAGCTGTGCTGGGCGTAGCCCGCCACCGCCACAAAGGCCATATACACCAGCACCTCCGGCACCAGCCACCGGGCCTGCACGGCGAAATCGCCCAAAATCAGCGCGCCCAACATGCTGAAGGAATTGCTGAGCGCGTCCGGCGTGTTCAGGGACGCCAGCTTCAGAATGTCCACGATGAACTCCACCAGCAGCAGCTGCACGATCAGCGGCACGAAATATTCGTCCTCGATCAGCAGGAACTCCAGCTCTCCCGGCAGCACGTCGCCGTTTTTCACCAGCAGGTACCACAGCGGCGTGATGAACACCGTCAGAAACAGCCCGCACAGGATGTTCGCAACAGACAGGAGCAGCGTGGTGACGTTCTGGTCGGTCACGAACCGGTACACCGTCGCGCTGACGTTGACGACTAGTCCGGTTGCCGTCAGGATCGCGCCGGGCGCGATGTTCATGGTCATGTCGTAGCAGGAGAAACGCCGGGAAATCGCCTTGCGCGGGCGGAATATTCCCCTGATCATGCGCTTGCCGTAGTACCAGAGCACCTGCAGATAGCCGCGTGACCAGCGCATCCGCTGGCGCCACGACTGGGCGAAGGAGGTCGGCTGTTCGTCAAAGAACACGGCACGGGGGCAGTAGCCGATGATTTCGCCGGATGTCACACGGTCGATGGTGAACTGGATATCCTCCGTCAGCAGGAAGAAGTTCCAGCCGCCGCACGCGTGCAGTACCCGCCGCGAGAACAGGAAGCCCGTTCCGGATACGGCACAGCTGCTGCCGAGCGCCATGCGTGCGCCGTTGAGGTAGCGTGCCTCGCGCAGGAACCACAGACCGTATCCGGCGCTGATCCAGTTGTCGCCGTAGTTCTTCGTGTTGCGGTAACTGGTGACGATGCTGTACCCCGCCGAGAAGGTTTTGTTCATTTCGGTAAGGTAGTCCGGACGAAGCAGGTTGTCCGCATCGAACACCAGAAATCCGTCATACTTTTTGACCGGAATGCGTTCCAGCAACCAGTTGAGTGCGTAGCCTTTGCCCACCTTGACCTTGTCCTGCCGCTCGTGGACGAAAGCGCCCCGCGCCCGGCAGACCTCCGCCGTTGCGTCGGTGCAGTTGTCCGCGACCACGTAAATGTCGAACAGGTCGGCGGGGTAATCCTGCGCCCGGATGCTGTCGAGCAACTGCCCGATCACCGCTTCCTCGTTCCGGGCGGCAATCAGGAAGGCAAAACGGTTGCGGCGTCCGGGACCGTAAACGCGCGGTCGACGCAGCCATGCAATCGGGATGTACGCGAACTGGTACGCATAACACAGGAAGAACAATACCACCAGCAGGCGGTTGAACCATTCAATAAAATCCATATAGGTCAGATGTGGGGGTGTGCCGTTCCTGCGGCTCCGCGCACGGACTGCCGGCGGAGGACAGGAAACGGAAAGGCGACTGCCGCGCGCCGCCCGGCTTGTGCCGGGGCAGTCAGACGCGCGGGGCGCGGGTGAACAGTTGGGAGGGTATCGCGGGTTCTTACGGGGTTTCTTTCCCGGATGAAGCCGCCTGGGCGGCATCCGCCGGCGTGTACAGGGGGAAGGTAAGGCGCACCTTGAACAGGTCGCCGTCGATGGCAAGCTGCAGGCTCCCGCCCTGCAGCTCGGTCAGGCTTTGCACAATGGCAAGCCCCAGCCCGGAGCCTTCCGTGTGTCGGGAGGCGTCCCCCCGGACGAACCGCTCCAGCAGTTCCTCGGCGGGGATGTTGAGCGGCTCGGCGGATACGTTGCGGAAGGTAATGACCGCGACCGGTCGGCTCCCGCCCGGAGCGGCGGGATCCAGCCCTGCCCGGGCGTCGAGGTACACGCGGGTGCCCGGCTGGGCATACTTGATGATGTTGTTCATCAGGTTGTCAAAAATGCGCCCGAGGTGCCTGCCGTCTGCCAGCACGGTCAGCGTCTTGTCCGGTGTCTGCACGATGAGATTCAGGTCGTGCGCGTGCAGACGTTCGGCGTACTCCCCCTGCACCTGCTCCAGCAATACGCCCACCTCACACGGGGCGGGAATCACATTCAACACGCCGGAGGACGCCTTGGATGCCTCCAGCAGGTCATCAATCAGCTTTTTGAGCCGGGTGCTCTGCCTGTCCAGCACATCAATGTAGGTACACAGGGTTTCGTCCGTGGGGGAGAGTTGCCGGATAAGCTCCACGTAGTTCACGATGGAGGTCAGCGGGGTTTTGATATCGTGGGACACGTTGGTGATAAGCTCGGTGCGGAAATGCTCGCTTTTCATGCGCTGCTCGACCGCGTCGGCAAGCCCCTGCCCGATGCGGTTGAGGTTCTCTGCCGAGACCCGGCAGTCATCCGGCAGTCCGGCGGTGCTCACGCGGTACTCAAACTCTCCCTTTGCCAGATGGGCGGCACCGTCCTGCAGACGGCGCAGTCCCAGCGCGTAGCGGAGCGCGCACGCGCCCAGCACCACCAGCTCCAGAAGAACCAGCAGAAGAAAGATCCCGGCGTACCCGCCTACCATCAGCGCATAGCCCACCGACAGATTGAGTGCCAGCAGGACGAGCAGGAGTACGAACGCCCGCCGGACAGGGGGGATTGCCTGCAAGGCGGCGCGCGTGCGGCGGGACAGCCAGCGGAGCGATTGCCCGACAGCCCGCAGGCATATCCAGACAAGCGTATGCCGGAATACCGTTCCCGCTTTGATGCGTACCGCCAGACTCATGGCATACCCGATGAGTAGCAGCATGGCAGGGATGTAAACGGCAATAATCAGCACTGCGGATGCCGAGAACATGCTACCGCCGACCGTCGGCAGTGCGGTCAGCAACAGCAGCAGCATCACCGCCTCCAGCAGACCGACGAAAAAGGTGAACAGATCAAAGGGGACGCGATCTATCGCACCCTCGCGCACGCCGTCCTCGCCCGGATGCCTGCCTGCCGCGCTCAGCAGAAAGACCAGGAGGCATATGGAGGCGGCAAGACCGGCAAGGCACACCGCCACGTTCGTAACGCGGTAGCGGCTCAGAAAGAGCAGGCTCCGGTACATTCCGCGATACCATGTGTGCATGGCGCCGGAATCTGCCCAGAGGTGCAGAGTAACGTCTTTGGTCACGGCAGGGTTGTCCGAATCCGGCACCGTAAGTCTCCATTCCAGATGGGACAGCCCCGTCTCGCCCTGATAGTTGCCCGAAAGCACGTTTCCGTCCCCGTCCTTGACCTGGTAGTACAGTCCGCTCCATGCGCGTATCCAGCTGTCCATTCCGTCCGGATCGGACAGGTAGTGGTTCGTTCCGTCATGCATGGCGCGGTCAAGGTAGCTTTCGGTAAGGTCGGCGAGCAGCTGCTCCTGCGATACGCCGTCGTAAATGCCGTACACAGCCGACAGCCCGATGCCCACGCCGGAGACGGCGGTAAAGAAAGCCGTCACGGTCAGCAGGAGAACGGCGGCTGTTTTGACGGCGAGCGAGTACGTCGCGGGGGACCGCCCGTTGCTTCGCGCGGCGCGTGTCATGACCGCCCCTCCGCATCCAGCTTGTAGCCCTGCGCCCAGACCACCTTGAGAAACCGGGGCGTTGCCGGGTCTATTTCGATTTTTTCCCGCAGATGGCGGATGTGTACCGCCACGGTGCTGTCTGCGCCGAACGGCTCGTCCTGCCAGACGCGGCGATATATCTCTTTCGGAGAGATCACTTCGCCGGGGCGCCGCAGGAACAGCCGCAGGATTTCGTACTCCGTCGGTGTCAGGCTCAGTGCCTCCCCGTACAGGGAGACGGTGCGCGTGCGCTCGTCCACGGAAAACGCCCCGACGGTCAGTTGTCCGACCGTGCCTACGGGCTGTCCCGTCACGCTGCCCAGCTGCGTATAGCGCCGGAGTTGGGAACGGATGCGCGCCATCAGTTCCAGCGGATTGAAGGGCTTTGTCACATAGTCATCCGCGCCGACGGTCAGCCCCAGCACCTTGTCGTTGTCCTCGCCCTTGGCAGTCAGCAGGATGACCGGCAGGTTGCAGTGTTCCCGGATGCGCGTCATGGCGGTGATACCGTCCATGACCGGCATCATAATGTCCATCACGACCAGCTGTACCGATTCGCGGCTGACAATCGCGACTGCTTCCTTGCCGTTTGCGGCGGTCAGCACGCGGTAGCCCTCGGCTTCCAGGTATATCCGTAAAGCGGACACGATGTCCGCCTCGTCATCACAGACAAGGATTGTCGGTGTCTCCATACTGTATTTCTGCCCCCTTTCCCGCCAGTGCAGTCAGTATAACAGAAAACTCTTGAATTTGCAAGGGGAATTTGCTTAAGATTCTTTTAAGATTTCGTGCAGGAGGAGTAAAATTTTCCCGACCCGGTGTATTATAGCACATTTCTCCGGTTTGTCAATAATGAAGATTACGGTTCGCGCAGCATCCGCTCGCCTGCGCGCGGGGACACTGCTTGTCAAGATATACAAAACAGGCTTGCACGTTCTTGCGAATATCGTTTTTTTCCTGTCTTTTCAAATCTTATTTCTTGTGGTATAATAGACAATCGGTTATGAATACTCCGCGATGTATATGCGCGGAAAGCTAAGGAAAACGCAACGGACAAAGCCGCGTTTTTCAAGAGATGGGAGTGCAGAAAACAGTGATCCGAAACGATTTGAGGAATGTAGCCATTATCGCCCACGTTGACCACGGCAAAACCACGCTGGTGGACGGACTGCTCAAGCAGGGAGGTATCTACCGGGACAACCAGGAAACCGTGACGTGCGTCATGGATTCCGGCGCGCTGGAACGGGAGAGGGGCATCACCATTCTTGCCAAGAATACCGCTGTTCATTACAAGGGTGTCAAAATCAACATCGTCGATACCCCCGGGCACGCCGACTTCGGCGGCGAGGTGGAGCGCGTGCTGAAGATGGTCAACGGCGTCATCCTGCTGGTGGATGCCGCAGAGGGACCCATGCCGCAGACCCGCTTTGTTCTGCAGAAAGCGCTGGAGCTCAACCATCGCGTCATCGTCTGCATCAACAAGATAGATAAGCCGGACGCGCGCCTCGGCGAAGTGGAGGACGAGATCCTGGAGCTGCTGATTGATCTCGGCGCGAACGACGATCAGCTGGATTCCCCCATGCTGTACTGCTCCGGCCGCGATGGCACGGCATCCCTGTCTCCGGATGAGCCGGGCAAGGATCTGACGCCGCTGTTCGACACGATCCTGAATTACATTCCTGCTCCGGAGGGCGATGAGACGGCACCGCTCCAGCTGCTGGTGTCCTCCATTGACTATAACGATTACGTAGGGCGTATCGGCATCGGACGCATTGAGCGCGGATGCATCAAGGTCAATCAGGATGCCATGATCTGCAACTACCACACGCCGGATGTGCCGCCCAAGCGCACCAAAATCGTGACGGTCATGCAGATTGACGGACTTTCCCGTCGCCCGGTGGACAGCGCCATGGTGGGCGATATCGTGTGCTTCTCCGGTGCGGGCAATGTTTCCATCGGCGACACCGTGACGGCGGTGGACTGCCCGGAGCCGCTGGAGTTCGTCAAGGTCAGCGAGCCGACGCTGGAGATGACCTTCTCGGTCAATGACAGCCCGTTGGCGGGCAAGGAGGGCAAGTTCGTCACGTCCCGCCAGCTGCGCGACCGACTGTACCGCGAACTGCTCAAGGACGTGTCCCTGCGTGTCTCGGACGGCGAGACGACCGATGAGTTCCGCGTAGCGGGGCGCGGCGAGATGCATCTGTCCATCCTGATCGAGACTATGCGCCGGGAGGGCTATGAGCTGACCTGCTCTAACCCCCGCGTGCTGTACAAGGAGATTGACGGGCAGAAGTGCGAGCCTATGGAGCGTGTCACGCTGGACGTGCCGAATGATTACGTCGGTGCCGTTGTGGAGAAGCTGGGTCAGCGCAAGGGTGACCTGGTCGAGATGGTGCCGCTGGGCTCCGGAAACCGGATGCGGCTGGAGTACGTGATCCCCACCCGGTGCCTGTTCGGCTACCGTTCCGAGTTCCTGACAGCCACGCACGGCGAGGGTGTCATGAACACGTTGTTTGAAGGCTACCAGCCCTACCGCGGCGAGGTCGTCATGCGCTTTACCGGCTCCCTGATCGCGTCCGAGGCGGGCGTGACCACCCGGTACGGATTGTATAAGACGCAGGAGCGCGGACAGATGTTTGTGGGTCCGCAGACCGAGGTCTATGAAGGCATGATCGTGGGGGAGAACCCGAAGAATGATGACATCGCCATCAATCCCTGCCAGGAGAAGCACCTGACCGCTATCCGTTCCACGGGCGCGGACGAAAAGCTGATTCTGGTGCCTGCCAAGATTTTCTCGCTGGAGGAAGCCATCGAGTTTATCAAGGATGACGAGCTGATCGAGGTCACGCCCAAATCCATCCGCCTGCGCAAGAAGATCCTGAACACGGATCTGCGCATGAAGGATATGATGCGCCGTCGCCGCGCACTGCAGCAGCAGTAAATCCGCGAAGAGCACGGTTTCGCCCGGTATTTTCGAATTTCGGCAAGGCAAAAATAAATAGAACACAAAAAGGGGAGCGGTTTTTGCCGCTCCTCTCTCTTTGCCGTGCACGATCGGGCTCCTGCTGTCAGCTTTCCGATGCAGTCACCGGGTGGCAGATCCACGCGGGGATGCCTTCCGACTGCAGTGTGCGGTATGCTGCCCCGGCGCCGCCCCGCGCGAACAGCCCGAACACGCTGGGACCGCTGCCGCTCATGCGGACGCCGCACGCGCCTGCTGCCGTGAGCGCGGCGTGCAGTCCGGCTGCCGTGCTATGTCGCGGCAGGATGATCGACTCGAACAGATTGAACATATGCGCCCCGATGCCGGGCAGATCGCCATGCGCCAGCGCGGACAGCAGTGCATTCTGCTGCTCCGTGCGTGGTTGGCAGAACTCCGGCGCAAAGCCGCCGTAAGCGGCGTCCAGTGCGCGGTAGGCTTCCGGGGTGGACACGCCTTCCCCGGCGCAGGCAATCAGAATATCGCAGTCCGGCAGGGGAGAGCAGGGGTTCAGGACGTCGCCCACGCCCTCGGTGATGCAGGCGCCGCCCCGGATGCAGAAGGGAACATCCGCCCCCAGCTTTCCGCCCAGCATTTCCAGTGAGGCGGCGTCCAGCGGCTCGCCCGCAAGGCGGTTCAGTCCGCGCAGAACGGCGGCGGCATCGGTGCTTCCGCCTGCCAGACCTGCCGGGTATGGAATATGCTTTTCGATGTGTACGGTTGCCTGAAGCGCCGTTTTCCTGCCTCTGTCTGCCCGTGTATGGGCAAGGAAAGCCTCCGCCGCGCGGAAGGCAAGGTTGCCCCGGTCGGTCGGGAGCGCCCGGTCGGAGCAGGTCAGTCTGACGCTGTCTTCATCAGCCGGTGACAGGGAGATTGTCACTGTGTCCGCGAGACTGACAGACTGCATGACGCCGGTCAGAAGGTGGTAGCCGTCCGGGCGTCGTCCGGTGATGTCGAGAAACAGGTTTATCTTGGCACACGCTTGTAGCGTCAGGGGAGTATCGTATGTCATAGCCGGATATTTTCCTCCGTTTCGAGAAATTCTCGCAGAATACCCCGCCAGAGCGGGAGTTGTCCGAGGTCGGTTGCGCACCGGACGGTCAGCAGTACGCCGTCCAGTGCGAGCAGGGGCGTGCGGGCGGCGCAGAAGGTCAGCTTGCGCGTCAGCTCCGCCGGGGAGGCGTTCCCGCGCAGGCAGAGTGCCGTCCGCACGCCTGCCGGAAACGCAGGCGGTGTATCGCTTTCCTCGGGATCGGTCAGTGCGCACACCAGCACGGGCAGGCGACGCGCATCGGCGAGATAGCGCGCCAGCTGTTCCAGCTGTCCGCACGGACCGATCAGTTCCAGCGGACGTGCCTGCGCAAGGCACACTTCGGCTGTTTCACGTACATGCTGGGTGAACAGCAGGTCACGCTCCGCCGGAGCAAGCGCCACGCCCGTCTCTTCCTGCCTGCGGCACAGCGCGGCATGATATGGATCGGGGCGCACGAAAGTGTAGCCGTCCGGCAGCGTCAGCCTGACCCGCCTGTCCGGCGCGTCAGGTGCTGCCCCCATACGGCGGGCAAGTGCGGCAAGCGTCAGATCGTTTTCCTGCGCATCGGGGGAAATGAACCGTGTCAGATGCCGCCATAGTGCTGCCGGGTCAGGACGCGGATCGTGCCATTCAAACCCCTCTGCCAGCATCGCAAGAATCCGACGTCGCAGGGGGTGTCCCGGGGCGAGCGGCAGGGCGCGGCACAGCGCCGCGAGCTTATCATAATCCGGTGCGCCGCCGTCCGGGAGCAGTTCCGGCGGTTCCCCGCAGGCGGTCAGCAGGGTTGACATACCGTCGGAGCGCCGGAACAGGTCATAGGGGGAGGCAAAGCGGATGTCCTCCGGGGCATCCGTTCCGACTACATACAGCGCGGTGATTTCCCTCATGTTCTGCATCCTCCGTTCCGTGTCCCCGGCTTGGCGCCGTGTAATGGCTGTGGAAGTATTGTAACACATTTTGCGCCGGATTGCAACACGCGCGACCGCTTTTTTTGTTCGGCAGGTTCTGCCGCAGACGAGATGGATGATACAACAGGAAAGACCTGTACGTTGCGGATGTCCGCAACGTACAGGTCTCTGTTCCTGTCAGATCAATCAGCGGCTACTCAGGGAAGCGCTGATTGGAATGAGGCTTCGGCAGAAGCGTTGCCGATTAAAGCGGCACTTCCTTAGTACATACCGCCCATGCCGCCGCCCATACCGGCACCGGCTGCGGCATTGTCAGCCTTCGGATCCGGCTTGTCGGCAACCACGGACTCGGTGGTCAGAATGACAGAGGCGATGGAGGCGGCGTTCTGCAGGGCAGAGCGTGTGACCTTGGTAGGATCCACGATACCGGCAGAGACCATGTCCACGTAGACTTCCTTGTACGCATCGAAGCCGTAGCCCATCTTGCCGGAGCTCATGATCTTATCGACCACGACACCGCCGTCAAAGCCGGCGTTCGCGGCGATCTGACGCACCGGCTCCTCCAGAGCCTTCAGCACGATCTTCACGCCGGTCTTTTCGTCACCCTCAACGGTATCCAGCACCTTGGCGACATCGGCAATGACGTTCAGATATGCCGTTCCGCCGCCGGGGACGATACCCTCCTCGACAGCCGCACGGGTTGCGTTGAGCGCATCCTCAATGCGGAGCTTCTTCTCCTTCATTTCAGCCTCGGTGGCAGCGCCGACCTTGATGACGGCAACGCCGCCAGCCAGCTTAGCCAGCCGCTCCTGCAGCTTCTCGCGGTCGAAATCGGAGGTTGTGGTCTCAATCTGTGCGCGGATCTGTGCGACACGCGCCTTGATTGCATCGGAATCGCCTGCGCCGTCCACGATGATGGTGTTCTCTTTCTGAACCTTGACCCAGCTGAGAAACCTCAACGTCCTTCAGCTCCAGACCCAGCTCGGAGGAAATGACCTCGCCGCCGGTCAGGATGGCGATATCCTGCAGCATCTCCTTGCGGCGGTCGCCGAAACCGGGCGCCTTGACGGCAACGCAGGTGAAGGTTCCGCGCAGTTTGTTCAGAACCAGCGTGGTCAGAGCCTCGCCCTCGACATCCTCTGCGATAATCAGCAACTTCTTGCCGGACTGCACCAGCTGCTCCAGAAGGGGCAGGATTTCCTGAATGTTGGAAATCTTCTTGTCGGTAATCAGAACCAGCGCATCATCGATGACGGCTTCCATCTTGTCGGTATCCGTCACCATGTAGGGGGACAGATAGCCGCGGTCAAACTGCATACCCTCAACGACCTCGGAATAGGTCTCGGCGGTCTTGGACTCCTCGACGGTAATCACGCCGTCAGCCGTGACCTTCTCCATTGCATCGGCAATCAGCTCACCGATGACCTCATCACCGGCGGAAATAGTGCCGACACGGGTGATATCCTCCTTGCCGTTGACCTTCTTGGAATTGTTGACCAGCGACGCGACAGCGGCGTCCACAGCCTTCTTCATACCCTTGCGCAGAACCATGGGGTTCGCGCCGGCGGTCACATTCTTCATGCCCTCGCGGACGAAAGCCTGTGCCAGCAGGGTAGCGGTCGTGGTGCCGTCACCGGCGGCATCGTTTGTCTTGGTGGCGACCTCCTTGACCAGCGAGGCACCCATGTTTTCCGCCTCGTCCTCCAGCTCGATCTCCTTGGCGATGGTCACGCCGTCATTGGTGATCAGGGGCGAGCCGTACTTCTTGTCCAGCACCACGTTGCGGCCCTTGGGGCCCAGGGTGATCTTGACGGTATCCGCCAGTTTATCTACGCCGCGCACCAGCGCGTTGCGGGCCTCAATGCCATACAGAATTTCTTTTGCCATAACAGAATTCACTCCTTTTCGGTTTACACTTGTGAATAATAGTGAAGGGAAGCGCGACCGTTACCCAACGGTTGCCAGAATGTCGTCCTCGGACAGCACCGTGTACTCGACACCGTCCAGCTTGACTGCCGTGCCGGCATACTTGCTGGCGATGACCTTGTCACCGACCTTGACGGTCATGGGTGCCACGGCACCGTTATCCGTGACCTTGCCGGGTCCTACGGCGATAACGTCTGCCACCTGGGGCTTCTCCTGCGCGGACGCGGTGAGGATGATGCCGGTCTTGGTCTTCTCCTCGGCTTCCTCAAACTTGATGACCACACGGTTGGACAGGGGATTGAGTTTCATGATTGATTCCTCCTTGACGCTTGACGCTTTGCGATAAGCCTGCCGCTGTACGTTGCACTGCCTGTGCGGCGCGCTCGCGCGGCGGCTGGCGTTAGCACTCGAACTTCATGAGTGCCAACTTACAACGCATATTCTACACCAATTCCGGGAAATGTCAAGGGCTTTTTCTCAATATTCACATATTGTTAACATTTGGCGTAAAGCCACCCTTCTGTCCGGCGCGCGGGACGCATACAATCCTTTCGGAAGGGGGGGCGCGGGCATGGATTCCGTCATGACGGTAACATCTTTATTTATTCTTGCTGTGAGCGGGTATTTTGCGGTTCGCCTGCATGGTATGCGTGCCGTCCGTCCGCTCCGACGCCTGCGTGCGGCGCTGACTCCCCGCCGGTCTGGCACGGGCGTTTCCCCGCTGGGCGGAATGTGCATGGCGCTGGCGGGAACGCTGGGTGTCGGGAATATTGCAGGCGTTGCCACCGCCCTGTGGCTGGGCGGTCCGGGGGCAATTTTCTGGATGATTTTCAGCGGTCTTGCGGTCACGGTGCTGAAATATGCCGAGATCGTGCTGGCGATCCGCCACAGGCGGCGGACGGCAAACGGCACGGTGGGCGGCGCACCCTACTATATTTCGGATCTGCTGTTCGCCCGCGGGCACGCCGGAGCGGGGCGCCTGCTGGCGTGCCTGTTTGCATGGCTCTGCCTGCTCAATGCGCTGACCATGGGTTCGGTGCTTCAGATCAACGCGGCGGCGTCCGCCCTGCACGGGGCATTCGGACTGCCGCCGCTGGTGACGGGGCTGACAGCCGCCGGACTGTGCGCTGTGGTCATGAGCGGCGGAGCATCGCGGATTGCCGCGCTGACCGAGCGGCTGGTGCCGTTCATGACGGTCGGCTTTCTGTTGCTCTGCGGTGCCGTTCTGATCCTGCGTCGGGAGCGTCTGCCGGACGCTGCGGCGGCGATCCTGCGTGAGGCGTTTTCCCCGGCGAATGCCGGAGCGGCTGCCGGAGGCGGCGTGGGCGGCTTCCTTTTGACGCGCGCGGTGCGCGTGGGAGTCATGCGCGGGCTGGTGTCCAATGAGGCAGGATGCGGCACGGCGCCCATGGCGCACGCGGCGGCTGACACCGACAGCCCGGCGACGCAGGGCGTTCTCGGGATGCTGGAGGTCTTTGTGGACACCGTCCTTCTGTGCAGTATCACGGCGTTGACTGTCCTGGTCGGCGACACCGGCTATACAGCCTTCGGCGCGGACGGAGCTGCCTGCGCACGCGCCGCCTTCACCTCGGTGCTTGGCGACTGGGCTGGCGGTGTGTTCGGCATATCGGTGTTTCTGTTCGCGCTTGCCAGTGCCTTCTGCTGGGCGCATTACGGCATGACCTGCGTCGGATATCTGCGTGCCCGCCGTCCCGGCACCGGACTGTGCTGGCGGATGCTGTTCACCCTCGCTTTCTGCTCCGCCCTGATTTTGGGCGCGCTGATGGCGCCCTCCCTCGCGTGGACGCTGGCGGATGCGGCAATCGCCGCCATGACTATACTGAACCTCTCCTGCCTGCTTCTCGGCGCCCCTGAAATAGCCGCTGCACGTTGACTTCCGGCAATCCGGAGGCAGGTTCCGCCATACGGCAGTCTCATATCTCACCGTGAATTCCCGAAGTAAATTCCACTGTGAAATTTACTTCGGGAATTCACTATGCTTTTACCACCACCCCAATATTTCAAAAAGCTCTTGACAAATGCGCGGAAGTGTGCTATAATCTGTAAAGCGTTTTGCTTTACACCCTTGCGGTGTGAAAGGACGGTTTCACGGTATGTTTGAAAAAAACCTTGAAGTGGGACTTTTGCTGGACTTTTACGGAGACATACTGCCCGAGCGACGGCGCGAAATGATCGAGTTGTACTATAATGACGATCTGTCGCTCGCCGAGGTCGCGGAGCAACTGGGCGTGACCCGGCAGGCTGTGCGCGAAACTGTCAAGAAAACCGAAACCGAATTGTATTTCTATGAGGAAAAGCTGGGGCTGCTGCGGCGGTTCACCGAAGCGCAGACCTGTGCCGGTCGCATCCGTGCCCTCTGTGAGGCGGAGAAGGACTGCGTCTCGCCGGCGCTGCGCGAGGCGATCGCTGACAAGACGGCGGAGCTGTATGGATATCGA
>OLGB01003980.1_pt1 | contig 13142 bp, 9 predicted proteins | sample 1605691 | NCBI WGS metagenome assembly OLGB01 (sample SAMEA3888925, study PRJEB22519) | human gut metagenome | biome: human gut; feature: human-associated habitat; material: faeces | place: Denmark | collected 2010 | reverse complement strand
GGTGCAGGACGAGATCGCCATGGCGCTGGTCAAGGCGCAGGTAGGGCAGACTGTCCGGGTGCTGGTGGAAGGTTACGGCCGCAACGAGGGCACCCTTTCCGGCCGGCTGGACAACAACCTGACCGTGGAGTTTGCCGCCGACCCGGCACTGCTGGGCAGCTACGCGACCGTACATCTTACCGGTGCCCGCGCCACTGTGCTGCTGGGCGAAGTGGAAGCATAAAAACGTGATTCCGGGGCAAACTGCCCCAGAAAGAATAAAAACAACAAGGAGAACCCAATCATGGATTGCATTGATCTTTTCAAGCGTGCCGCTATGGCACTGCAGACCGACCCCCGCTACGTCATTCTGGATCAGGCCCGCAAGGCAAACGACAAGGATGAGGAGCTGCAGAACCTGATCGGCGAGTTCAATCTGGCCCGCATGGATCTGAACAACGAGATCGGCAAGAACGAGCGCGACGATGCCCGCATCGCTGAGCTGAACGAGAAGGTGAACAGCCTTTACGGTCAGATCATGGGCAACGAGGGTATGGTGGCATATAACGAGGCCAAGCGCGAGTGCGAGAATCTGGTCAACTATATCGACGCCATCATCAACACCGCCATGAACGGCGGCGACCCCATGACCGTGCAGGAGCCTTCTGCCTCCTGCACCGGCAGCTGCTCTACCTGCGGCGGCTGCCACTAAGCAGAGTTTTCATCGGAACGCGGCTGTGCAACACAGACCGCGTTTTGTTTGCACCGGCGGTTACAGCCCGCAAACCGGCTGACGGAACCATACAAGGGAAAGAGGAAAAACCATGGCAGAGCTTTCGCCCATGATGCAGCAGTATCTTGAGATCAAAAATCAACACAAGGACGAAATTCTTTTTTACCGCATCGGCGATTTTTACGAGATGTTCTTCGATGATGCCGTCACGGCGTCCCGGGAGCTGGATCTTACCCTTACCGGCAAGCAGTGCGGCCTTGCGGAGCGCGCCCCCATGTGCGGCGTGCCCTTCCACTCCTACGAGACCTACGTCGCCCGCCTCATCGCCAAGGGCTACAAGGTCGCTATCTGTGAGCAGATGGAGGACCCCGCCTTGGCCAAGGGCCTTGTCAAGCGGGACATCATCCGCGTGGTCACCCCCGGCACTGTCATCGAGAGCAGCATGCTGGCCGAGGATAAAAACAACTACCTTTGCAGCGTTTACACCAAGCGCACCCGCGGCCGCTGGAAGGCTGGCATCTGCTTTGCTGACATCTCCACCGGCGAGGCCTACGCCACCGAGTTGAACGCCGAAAAGATCGGCGGTGCAATCATTACCGAGCTATGCCGCTACATGCCCAGTGAGATCCTGATCTGCCCGGCGATGCTGGACTTTAAGGATGTGACTGCCTACATCAAGCAGCATACTAACGCCCTGGTGGAACTGCGGGAGGATGCCTGCTTTAAGGACAGCGTGATGGAAGCCGCCATGGCGAACCAGTTCGGCCCCGATTGGCGGGATGCCCTCGGCTACGAGAAGGATGCCCTGGTGCCTTATGCTGTGGCCGCCATGATCAACTACCTGCACGAAACGCAGAAGCACGGCGTCGAGCGTATCAAGACCGTGCAGAACTATGCCGACGCCCAGTACATGCGCCTGTCGCCTGTGACTCGCGCGAACCTTGAACTGACCGAGACGATGCGCGGCCGCGAGAAGCGGGGCACCCTGCTTTGGGTGCTGGACAAGACCGAGACCTCGATGGGCAAGCGCCTGCTGCGCTCCTGGATCGAGCAGCCCCTTGTGGACGCCGAGGCTATCAACCGCCGCCTGTCTGCTGTGCAGGCGCTCTACACCGCCAACATGGCCCGCGCCGATTTGAAAGAAGCGCTCTCCCACGTCTTTGACATCGAGCGCCTGACCACCCGTATTCTCTACGGATCGGCCACCCCGCGGGAGGTCAAGGCCCTGGGCGATACCTGCGCTATGCTGCCGGAAGTGCGCAGCCAGGCCGCCGCCTGCGGTGCACCGCTGCTGAAAGACCTGGCCGACCAGATCGACCCGCTGGAAGATATTCTGAACAAAATCACGACCGCGCTGGTCGATGACCCGCCCGCTACCTTAAAGGACGGCGGCGCCATCCGCGCCGGGTACAACAGCGAGGTCGACGAGCTGCGGGATATCATGCACGGCGGCAAAGGCTATCTTTCCAATCTGGAAGCCAAATACCGCGAGGAGACCGGCATCCCTAAGCTGAAGATCGGCTTTAATAAGGTGTTCGGCTACTACATCGAGGTCAGCCGCTCCTACACTGACTCGGTGCCTGATACCTTCACCCGCAAGCAGACCCTGACCACCGGCGAACGCTACATCACGCCGGAATTGAAAGAGCTGGAAAATAAAATCCTCGGCGCCAATGAGCGTCTGCTCGTTCTGGAACATCAGCTTTTCTCCGATCTGTTGACGGAAATCTCCGACCAGATCGTGCGCATCCAGCGCACCGCCTCGGCGGTGGCCCAGCTGGATGTACTGGCTGGTTTTGCCGAGGCCGCACTCCAGAACAACTACGTCCTGCCGGTGGTGGATACCAGCGGCGAGATCGAGATCAAAGAGGGCCGCCACCCGGTCATTGAGCAGATGCTCAAGGGCAGCTTATTTGTCCCCAACGACACCCTGCTGGACGAGGACGAGAACCGCATGCTGCTCATCACCGGCCCCAACATGGCCGGTAAATCCACTTATATGCGCCAGAACGCCCTGATCGCCCTGATGGCTCAGATCGGCAGCTTCGTGCCCGCCGCCAGTGCTCATCTCGGTGTTGTGGATGCGATCTTCACCCGCGTGGGTGCTTCGGACGACCTGGCTGCCGGACAGTCCACCTTTATGGTGGAGATGACCGAGGTGGCCGAGATCCTCAAGCATGCCACCAGGGACAGCCTGGTCATTCTTGATGAGATCGGCCGCGGCACTTCGACCTTTGACGGCATGAGCATCGCCCGTGCTGTGGTAGAGTATATCTGCGAGAACATCGGCTGCAAAACGCTGTTCGCCACCCATTACCACGAGCTGACCAGCATGGACCAGGACATCCACGGCGTCAAAAACTACAATATCGCCGTCAAAAAGCGGGGCGAGGACATCACGTTCCTGCGCCGCATCATCGCCGGCCCGGCGGATGACAGCTACGGCATTGAGGTCGCCAAACTGGCGGGCCTGCCGGGCAGCGTGACCAAGCGCGCCCACGCCGTGCTGCGCCAGTTGGAGGCCAACGCCCCCGGCCGCAGCAACACGATGCAGCTGGACTTTGAGACCGTAGAAGCCTACAACAACCCCAGCGTGCCCAGCGAGGTGGTGGACAAGCTCCACAGCGTGGATATTGAAACGCTGACCCCGCTGGAAGCGCTGAACTTCCTGTACGAACTGAAAACCGTTTTAGATAAAGAATAAAGGCAGGTGAGACCCATGGCGGAAATTCGTGTGCTGGACAAGCATACTGCCGAACTGATCGCGGCCGGTGAAGTTGTAGAACGACCGGCCAGTGTGGCCAAGGAACTGCTGGAAAATGCCATCGATGCCGGGGCGACCCAGATCACCCTCTCGGCGGCCCGCGGCGGCATTGCCCAACTGCAGATTGCTGATAACGGCACCGGCATCGAAGCAGAATATATCGATAAAGCGTTTATCCGCCATGCTACCAGCAAAATTGCCACGGCGGATGACCTGGGGCATATCCATACCCTGGGATTCCGCGGCGAGGCCTTGGCGTCCATCGCCAGCGTGGCTAAAGTGGAAGTGCTGACCCGTACCGAAACGGACGAGTACGCCTGCTGCTACCGCATCGAGGGCGGCGAGCCCCAGGGCATGGAGCCGGGCGCACGCCCCGTGGGCACGACCATCACGGTCAACGACCTGTTCTACAACACCCCCGCCCGCATGAAGTTCCTGAAAAAGGACGCCAGCGAGGGAACCTTCGTCTCCGAGACCGTCCTGCACGCCGCACTCTCCCACCCGGAGATCAGCTTCCGCTTTCTGCGGGACGGCAAGCAGCAGTTTTTGACCCCCGGCGACGGAGACCTGCGCAGCACGGTCTACGCGGTGCTGGGCCGCGAGTTTGCCCGCGACCTTTTGCCTGTGGACGGCGGCAGTGAGCTGTATAAAGTCACCGGTCTGGTCACGCCGCCCCGGGCCTGCCGCGCCAGCCGCGGTGCCCAGCATTTCTTCGTCAACGGACGCTATGTCAAGAACCGCACGATGATGGCCGCGCTGGAAAACGCCTACAAAGGCACGATGATGCAGGGTAAATTCCCCGGCGCTGTGCTGATGCTGGAAATGCCCGCCGACCTCGTGGACGTCAATGTTCACCCGGCTAAGACGGAGATCCGTTTTGCCAAAGAGAGCGATGTCTTTGATGCCGTCTACCGCGCCGTGCGCACCGCTTTGGCTACGCCGGGGAGCGGGGAGTGCCGCTTTGAGATGGGCCACACTGCCTCCGAGGCCGAACAGACCACCATGCAGCCCACTGCCCCGGCGGCACCTGCCGCACAGCACCGCCCGGCACCCGATAAAAACCGCTTCACAACGCTGTCAGCGGCCGAGTACCGCGCTCTGGCGGGCCTGGCAGCGGGCATCCCGGCCAAAGAAGTTCCCGGCTTGACGGTGGTGGACAGCCCGAAGCCCGTCTACAAAACCTCGGCCGGCGCTGCGCCTCAGCCTTTGCAGGGCCAGCCGCCCCGCCCGGTGGCCTACCAGGCCCCCAGCGAGTCGGTGCTGGACATTTTGCCGGAACCGGAAGGGGAGCCTGCCCAGTCCGCCGCCCTGCAGCAGGAAGTGCCCGCGCAGACCACACCCAAGCCGGAGGCCGAGGCACCGGTCCCGGAAGAGCCGGACTATGTCGTCAACGACCCCCACGCCTTAAGCGCCCTGCCGGATGTGGTCAACACCACGCCGGAGCAGACTGCCATGACCCCGCCGCCAGAATCTGAACCCCTGCGCCTGGTGGGCGAGGTGTTCAAGACCTACATTATTACCGAGCGTGCGGGCGAGCTGTGCGTCATCGACAAGCACGCCGCGCATGAACGCATCCTGTTTGAGCAGCTGGCCAAGGACTACGGCAATGTGCCCGCCCAGATGCTGCTGGTGCCGGTGCAGGTCAACCTGACCGCCGCCGAAAAGCAGGCCGTATTGCAAAATATTGACCTGTTGACCGATGCGGGCATTGAAGTCGAGGACTTCGGCGGTGCCACGGTGGTGGTGCGCGCTGTCCCGGCGGACGTTCCGGTGGACGATGTCGAGGATATGATCATCGAACTGGCCGCCCGCCTGATCGATGGCGCCCGCGATGCCTTGCGGGAGAAAACGGAGTGGGTGCTCCATTCCATTGCCTGCCGCGCGGCCATCAAGGCGGGCGACAAGACCGGCGCAGCCGAGATGCTGGCGCTGGCCCAGCACATCATGGACGGCACCATCCCGCCGTTTTGCCCCCACGGCCGTCCCTGCGTGCTGAAAATCACCCGGAAGGAGCTGGAAAAACAGTTTGGACGCCTTGTCTAAACCGCGCGTTGTCGCTGTCGGCGGGCCTACCGCCACCGGCAAAACTGCCCTTTCCGTGGCCCTGGCCAAAGAGTTTGGCGGCGAGATCATCAACGCCGACTCGATGCAGGTCTACAAAAACTTAAACGTAGGAACGGCAAAACCGACCGCGGAGGAGCGGCAGGGAATACCGCATCACCTGCTGGATTTCCTCACGCCGGAAACGCCTTACAGCGTAGCGGATTTCACCGCCGCCGCGGCCCCGCTCATCACCCAGCTCAACGCCCAAAACCGTCTGCCGCTGGTGGTGGGAGGCACGGGGCTGTATATCTCGAGCCTTTTAAAAGGTGTAGCGTTTGAAACGCAGAACACCGCCCCTGCCCTGCGGGAGCAGCTGCGCCAGGAGGCCGAGGCCAACGGTCCCGCCGCCATGTACGCGAAGCTGCGAGAATTGGACCCTGATTACGCCGCCAAGGTCCACCCCAACAACCAGGTGCGGGTGCTGCGGGCGTTGGAAGCCATCGCCGTGACTGGCAAAAAGATGAGTGACCAGCAGCAGGATGCCCTGCCCGCCGAAGCACCCTATCACGCCCTCTGCCTGTGCCTGACCTGCCGGGACAGGAATGTGCTCTACCGCCGCATTGACCTGCGAGTCAGCCGGATGGTGGATGCGGGCATCCTGCAGGAGGCCGAGTGGGTCTGGCGCAACCGGGATACCTTCCGCACCGCCGCCCAGGCCATCGGCTACAAAGAGTATTTCCCGTACTTCGAGGGCACCCAGACCCAGGCCGAGTGTACCGAAAAACTCAAACAGGCCACCCGCAACTACGCCAAGCGCCAACTGACCTGGTTCCGCAACCAGAACGACGCCGTTTGGCTGTATGTGGACGAGGACGATGTCCTTGCCAAGGCCACCGCGCTGGTACGCGATTTTCTGGGGAAATAGTTTTGCAATAAGAGGGGAGTTGGACACACAGCATGGAGCATAAAACTCAACGCACCATGGCGAAAAAAGTATTCCGCATCCTGTTTATGCTGCTCATTGCGGTGTTCGGCATCTACCTGGCTATTCAGTTCATCATCATCTTCCACCGCGGCTACAAGACCGAGACAGCCATCGCCTACACGATGGCCGACAGCATCAGCCTGCAGGGCGTTGTTTCGTTTGACACCGTCCGGGTGGATGGCAGCGGAGATCTGGGCTATCTCGTCTCGGACGGCGAGCGTGTGACCAACGGCACTGTCCTGGCCGAGTGCTACACCGATGATTCCCAGGGCCTTCTCCGAGAGCGTCTTGACCGCCTGGGCCGCACGATCGACCTCTTGAGCAAGTCGCAGAATTCCTCTGGCAGCGACCTTTCGCTGCTGACCAGCCAAACCCGGCAGGCGCTGTACAACCTGCTGGATAAGCTGGACACCGCCCAGTACAGCGGCATCACCGATGCCGAGGATGCCTTTCTGCTGGCCCAGAACCGCATGCAGGTCAATACCGGCCAGACCGAGGGCTTCACCCAGACCATCCAGGTCTTGCAGACCGAGTACGACGGCATCAAGGCCCAGCTGGACACTTTGCAGACCATCACCGCCGCCACCAACGGCTATTTCAGCAGTGTATCAGCATCGCCCACCATCGTGACCGATGCTGCTCAGCTGGATGCCGCCACCCCGGCGGAGCTGAACGAACTGTTGCAAAACGGCTTTCCGGCGGCAGACGCCACCAACTGCGCCGGGCAGATCGCCACAGGCTTCAGCTGGAAGTTCTACGCTGTCTGCGACCTGGCCACGGCGGATCGGCTGGACGGCATTCCCAGTGTGAAGATCAGTGTGCCCGGCAAGCAGAATACCCCGCTGTCTGCCGCCGTGCAGGAATTGACCCGGGACGAGGACGCCGGCCTTGCCAAGCTGGTGGTCTCCTGCCAGACCGTCAATGCCGAAATTTTGAGCTTTGGCGTCGAGACCGCGCAGATCGACCTCAAGACCTACGAGGGCATTCGCATCGACAAAGCGGCGCTCCACATCGTGGACGGACAGCGCGGCGTCTATGTCAAGTATGGCAACCTGCAGCGGTTCTTGAAGATCGAAACTTTGTACGAGGATGAGAACTACATCCTGATCCCCGATAACGGCAAGCTGGGCACCGATAATGAGGTGCGTCTGTACGATGAGATCATCGTGCAGGGCACCAATCTGCAGGATGGCAAGCTGTTGTAGCGGCGTTTTAGCAAGAATCTTGCGGCCCCGTATTGACAACCGCTATAAAAAAGAAGATAATATTTAGTGTATATCGCTGTAATAGCGCATATCCACTGCCAAAACGATATGCGTAACCAAAGGAGTAAACGACCATGTCCATGTTTGACAATTTGAAAAGCAAGCTCGGTATCGATACGGAAGCCGATTCCTACATCGATGATACCGAGGACGAAATCTTCGCCGGCGGGCAGGGTGCCCCCCAGCAGGATTACGAACAGCCGGAGGTCAAACAGCACAGCAACAAGGTGGTAAACATCAACGCTACCACCCAGCTGCAGGTCGTGCTGGTCAAGCCGGAGCGTTTCGAGGATGCTTCCACCATCGCGGACCAGCTCAACGCCAAGCGCACCGTCGTGTTGAACCTGGAATCCACCGGCAAAGAGGTTTCCCGCCGTCTGATCGATTTCCTGTCCGGCGTGGCGTATGCCAACAACGGCCAGATCAAGCGCGTGGCCACCAGCACCTTCATCATCACCCCCTATAATGTTGACATTATGGGTGATCTGATCGATGAGTTAGAAAATAATGGCGTCTTCTTCTGATCCCGCCGCCAAAACGCGGGGCTATATCCCGCCGCAGAACGACGAGGAACGCCGCTTAATGAAGCGGGCAGAAGAACTTTGCCGCGTTGCCGAAAGCCGCGGGATTCCGCGGTATACCGGCTTTCTTTCTGACCGGGAACAGATGTTGGCCGAAGCTGCCTGCCACAAAGCGGGCTGCGAGAGCTTCCGCTTCTGGGGCGGGTTTGAGGGAGCTGAGCGGCAGGTACTCTGCATCGAGCCGCCGGACGCCTGGCAGGAGGAACCCACCGCTTACCTGCGCATGCAGACCTACGACAGCGGCGCTAAACTGCCAACCCACCGAGATTACCTCGGTTCACTGTTAGGCTTAGGTTTGGACCGCGCCTGCATCGGTGACCTTTTGCAGGACCCCGACGATGCCGCTGTGTTTTATGCGGTGGTGCTGGCGGATAAAGCGGAGTTCATCACCGTAAACTTTACAAGTGCCGGGCACAGCCCCGTACATGTGGAAACCTGCACCGAACTGCCGCCCCGCCTGCTGACCGGCCCCGAACGGGAACTGCACGAAGCCACCGTTTCGGCTCTGCGTGCCGATGCGGTGCTGGCCGCCATGATGCACACTTCCCGCACCAAAGCAGCGGAATATATCGCCGCAGGCAGGGTAGAGGTCAACCATCTGCCGCTGCGCGCCGCCCACGAGGCCATGTATGAGGCCGACATTATTACCGTGCGGGGCGTGGGACGCTTCCGCTTAGCGGAGATCGGCGGCAAAAGCAAAAAAGATCGCCAGTTCATATCCTTTTACCAGTATTGAGACAAAGAGTCCCGGACTCTTCGTATAAAATGCAGGACCCTGAAATCCGGCAATAACGGGCTTTGCCCGCAAACAGGAGGAAAGCCATGATCTCTTCTGAGGATGTCCGCCGCGTAACATTTGACAAAGCGATGCGCGGCTATCGCTGCGATGATGTGGATGACTACCTCAAACAGGTAGCGGAAAGCATGGATGCCTTGGCGGCTAAAAATGACGAGATGCAGAAAAACCTCGTCGTTCTGGCCCAGCGTATCGACCAGTACCGTGCCGAGGAAGACACTCTGCGTACCACGATGATCAACGCCCAGCGCCTGGGTGAGAACGTGATCCGTGAAGCCAAGCAGAAGGCTGCGGAAATCATCCGTGCTGCCAATATGAAGGCCGACGACCGCGAGCAGCGCGCCCGCGACGATGTGGAACTGGCCAAGCAGGAGATCGTGACGCTGAAAAGCGAAGCCGACAGCTTCAAGCGTTCGCTGATGGAGATGTACCGCAAGCACATCAACCTCATCAGCAAGATGCCGGAATATAACCCGCCTGCGCAGGAGGAAGCCCAGCAGCCTGCTCCGCAGCCCGCTGCTGACCAGCCTTATGCTGAGCCCGCCCCCGAGGCTGTGCCTTATACCGAGCCTGTCCCGGCCCCCGCGCCTGTGCAGGAGCCGGAACCCCAGGCCACCAGCTACTATAACCCCGCTGAAACTGCCCCCGCGCCGGAGCCGACCCCTGTGGCCGAGCCCGCCCCGGAAAAGATAGACACCGTTGAGTTCGCTATCGCCCCGCACCCGGAGGAACCGGAAGAAACCGCCCCCGCCGCAGAGCCGATGCCGATCGACGGCAGCCGCTTCCAGCCCGGTGCAGGGCTGTACAGCGATGCGCCGGAAGCTGCCCCGGCGCCTGCCAAACGCAGCACCCGCAAAGCCCCGGCCAAGCGCAGCACCCGTAAAAAAGTAAGTGCCGAACCGCAGGAGGAGCTGAATTCTCCGGCGTTCGATAACTTTGAGGGCGTTGACTTTGACAGCTGATGCCCGATAAACCAATAAGGTCAAAAACTATTTCTATAGAGGAGAGTAGGAAATCTTGGCGCAGAATTACAACGACACCATCCACAAGATGCAGACCCCGTTTGAAATGCGTGCTGGTCTGCCGAAAAAAGAGCCGAAAATGCTGGAAGACTGGGAGCAGAACCACGTCTACGAGCAGATGATCAAAAACAACGAGGGCAAACCCCGCTGGGTCCTGCACGATGGCCCTCCGTATGCCAATGGCAACATCCACATGGGCACCGCGCTGAACAAGATCATCAAGGACATCATTCTGCGCTACAAGAACATGGCTGGTTTCCAGGCCCCCTATGTGCCGGGCTACGATACCCATGGCCTGCCCATCGAGCTGAAAGCCCTGAAGTCTCTGGGCGATAAGAAGTCCGGCGTTTCCAAGCTAGAACTGCGCAAGATCTGCAAAGAGTTCGCCACCGAGCATATCGATGTCATGAACTCCCAGTTCAAGCGCCTGGGCGTTCAGGGCGATTTCGCCAACCCCTACCTGACCCTGCGCCCCGAGTTTGAGGCCCGCCAGGTCGAGATCTTCGGCGAGATGGCCAAGAAAGGCTACATCTACAAGGGCATGAAGGCCGTTTACTGGTGCCCCGAGGACCGTACCGCCCTGGCTGAGGCTGAGATCGAGTACGCCGAGGACGAGTGCGACTCTATCTACGTCCGCTTTAAGCTGACCGACGACCCCAACGGCGTGCTGGCCAAGCACAACATCCCGCTGGATAAGGCCTGGATCGTCATCTGGACCACCACCACCTGGACCCTGCCCGCCAACGTGGCCACCTGCCTCAACCCCAACCTGGAGTATGCCTTCGTCAAGATCGGCGATGCTTACCACATCATGGCCCGCGAGCTGGTCGAGTCCACGATGAAGGGCTGCCACATTGACGAGTACGAAGTCCTGCCCGACACCGTTCTGGGCAGCGAGCTGGAGCTGATGCAGTATCAGCATCCCTTCCTGGATCGCAAGGGCCTGGTCATCCTGGGCGACCATGTCACCCTCGAAGGCGGCACCGGCTGCGTCCACACCGCCCCCGGCCATGGTGTTGAGGACTTTGAAGTCTGCGTTAACCACTATCCGCAGGTTCCCGTCGTTGTTCCCGTGGATGACGCCGGCCGCCTGACCGCCGAAGCTGGCGAGAAATTTGCCGGTCTCAAGGTCTGGGATGCCAACAAGGTCATTCTGGAGCACATCAAGGAGAGCGGCCACCTGATGGGTGTGCAGCACATCACCCACCAGTACCCGCACTGCTGGCGCTGCCACCATCCCATCATCTTCCGCGCGACCGAGCAGTGGTTCTGCTCCATCGACGCTTTCAAAGAGGATGTCTACAAGGCTATTGACAGTGTACACTGGCAGCCGGCCTGGGGCCATGACCGCATGGCTGGCATGGTCCGTGACCGCAGCGACTGGTGCATCAGCCGTCAGCGCGTCTGGGGCGTGCCCATCCCGGTCTTCTACTGCAAGAAGTGTGGCAAGTACCACATCACCGATGCTTCCATCAAGGCGGTCTCCGACCTGTTCCGTAAGGAGGGCAGCGACGCCTGGTATAAGTACGATGCCAACGAGATCATGCCCAAGGGCGAAGTCTGCGAGTGCGGCGCTTCCGATTGGGAGAAAGATCCCGACATCATGGACGTTTGGTTCGACTCCGGCTCTACCTGGAGCGCTGTCTGCCGCGAGCGCCCGGAGCTGACCTATCCTGTTGATATGTACATGGAAGGTGCCGATCAGTTCCGTGGTTGGTTCCAGTCCAGCCTGCTGACCAGCGTTGCCACCCAGGGCCAGGCTCCGTACCGCGAGGTGCTGTGCCATGGCTGGGTCGTCGACGAAAAAGGCAAGCAGATGCACAAGTCCGCTGGCAACGGCGTGGAACCCAGCGAAATCATTCGTGACTACGGTGCCGACATCGTCCGTCTGTGGGTCGCTTCCAGCGATTATACCGTCGACGTCCGCGCCGGTAAGGAGATATTCCGCCAGCTGTCCGAGGCTTACCGCAAGATGCGCAACACCGCCCGCTTCATGCTGGGCAACATCAACGACTTTGATCCCAACAAGGATATGGTCGCTGACGATCAGCTGTTCGAGATCGACCGCTGGGCGCTGGAAGCCTGCAACCAGCTGACCGCCACCATGCGCGATGCCTACGACCACTACGACTTCAGCCGCGCTTACCATGCGTTGTACAACTTCTGCGTCATCGATATGTCCAACTTCTATATGGACGTTATCAAGGACCGCCTGTACTGCGCTGACGACCATGCCCGCCGCTGTGCACAGACCGCGCTGTACCGCATCCTGGTCGACTTTACTAAGCTGCTGGCCCCCATCCTGAGCTTCACCAGCCAGGAGATCTGGAGCTATGTGCCCAAGATGCCCGGCATGAAGGACTATGTCGTCTTTGAGCAGATGCCCGAAGCCAAGGCCGCTGCTGACGAAGCCTTCACTGCCAAGTGGGACCGCATCATGGCCATCCGTGATGATGTCAAGAAGGTGCTGGAGCAGGCCCGTGCCGATAAGGTCATCGGCTCTGCGCTGGAGGCCGGTCTGACGCTGTACTGCAGCAAGGAGGTCTACGACTTCCTGAACGCCATCCCGATGGATGAGCTGGCTGACCTGTTCATCGTCTCTCACGTTGACCTCGTCGAAGGCGAGGGCGGCGTCAAGGGCCTGGTCGAAGGTCTCGGCGTTGCAGCTGCCCACGCGGCCGGCAACAAGTGCCTGCGCTGCTGGAAGTATGAGCCTTCCGTCGGTGAGGACGGTCTGTGCCCGCGCTGCGCCAAGGTCCTGAAACAGTAAGTTTTACTCCGTCAGCGGTGCTTATAGTGGTAAGCACCGCTGATTTTTTCGGATAAGGTGTTGTATGATTTTCGGTTTGTTTTCTGTGCTGGGGGCGGCCGCGCTGGTCGTGATTGACCAGCTTATCAAGCATTGGGCCACGGCGGCGCTGCTGCCGGTGGGCCAGATGAATGTGCTGCCCGGCATTGTGGAGCTGCGCTATTG
>OLGB01003976.1_pt1 | contig 13152 bp, 22 predicted proteins | sample 1605691 | NCBI WGS metagenome assembly OLGB01 (sample SAMEA3888925, study PRJEB22519) | human gut metagenome | biome: human gut; feature: human-associated habitat; material: faeces | place: Denmark | collected 2010 | reverse complement strand
TTATTGCTTATTATCCGCACCCAAAAAGTTGCATTTATAAGTTGAACTCAAGATACGATGGCGGATAGGCTTCCGGCTCCTTCCGTGGATGCTACTGATACTTATCATCTGTATCGGACTGCTGAAAGACTGTATCCGCTCACGAGACCCGATAGACGACAGCATCAACCGTTCGCAGGAAGTCGTCCGTCATCTCGAAGTATGCGACACCACCCGAAACGGATTCCGTGTAGTGTACGTCACCAATGATGCCGTCACGATTCAACGGCTGAACGAAATCCGACTTCGCCAGCCGTTGAATCAGGCATTCTGCAAGCTAAAGGATAGTGCAGCATCGTACTTCGGCGGGAGCCTGCTCCAAACCGACATCTACGATTTTGCAGCATACGCTCGACGGTTCGATGTGGATGATGACGTGCGGATGCAGAACATCTTCATTTTCGGCTCCGAGAAGCAGAAATTATACGTTGGAGAGAACCCTCGGATAGAAAATTCCGCCACATGGATCAATCCTGCCACCGAACAAGGGGTACAATATATCAATGCAGATGATATTTATTTCCGTGTGGGCAAAGGCGAAAGAGTCTATCGGTATTGGAAATGTCACGGAAACCACTCAACGTCCACTACTGACGAACGTTTCAGCCATTTTTCCGAAGACGAAAGACTATGGTAACAGGCTCCGTTTTTCTCTGTAAATAGCCCGTTTATCGGTCAAAAAATAGTCATAAATTTATTTGCTTACTCCGAAATGAAAATATAAATTTGCGATATGATTTTTAATAATAATGACTGATTTACATTTTGTTAATTGACCGTAAAACCAGATTGGAATAATATGAGAACGGAGTATGATATCAGAGCGAACGCAATTAAAATTTGCGACCTCGGAAAGAACCGGCGAGATCATCGGATTCGTGTCGCGCCATTCGAAGACCAAGCAACTGCGAGGAGTACGTGAGGATTCACCTTACAAGAAGAAAATTTGTGTATTGTCTGAAGACCTGAAAGGCAAAGTCCAGCCGAACATATTGTATTCGGTCGAACTCAAAGCAATGCACTCACGCAACGGTTTTGTCGTAGTAGCGGCTACACCGCTTCTTTTCAAGGCCACGATTGACACACTGGTGATACCGGGTGAAACTTATCGGGTAACCGTCAACTTCGGAAACAAAACCGTTTACTTCGATCCGCTGAGAGGTAATTCATACTCCAGCAAGACAGTATCGGGAGTTGTCTCCCTGTTACAACGCCGCACCGACATCGAAAACTTGGAGGGCGTAATCAACAGCTTCAAATCCGCTGCCGCAAAACTTCTGCGGAGAATGGCCGACGACGGATTCAGTACACCGACCATTCCCGGTTTGTAATGCGCCCGGAACGTGGAATAGCCACCGACGGGGCACATTCTATGAAAAGAGGAGTTACCCGGTACAGAGCCGTTGATTTGGCCACCGGCGAACTCCTCTTTGAACAGAATATCGGAAACCAGACCATCAATATCGGTGAATTTTTAGGCGTTGTCGAAGCCGCAAAATACATCATCGAACATCGTTTCAGTCCGGCAATCATCTACACCGATAGTCTTACCGCCCTGACGTGGTTTAACGAGAAACGAACAGCCTCGCGCAAAAGAAACGCCGCACTCAAAAAAGCGGAAATCTTTCTCAAAGCGATGGCCTCCGAAATCGACAAAATCGAGGTGCTCCACTGGGACAATTCCCTGTGGGGCGAGACGCCCGCTGATTTCGGCGAGAAATAACAATTCAACACCCCGCGACTTATGGCAAGACTCAAAAAAGACCTTCACAAATACGTCGAGATTCGGGAAGAAGACTACCTCCAATTAGTTGAAAACACAATGATAGTTGAGGCCATGAAACTGGCCGGAGTAGAAAAACTTCCCCTATGGAAAGCCGTCCGCCGAATCTTGGACGACAGACGTGTCGAGATACACGTCAAACCCGTCAATCGCCGATACGCCGATTGACCCCAAACAACCGGTTCCCTTCAAAAATGGACAGGTCCGTAAAACATCAAAAGCCCTCGAAAACAACGTTTTTTCGGGGGCTTTTATCGTCCATGTATCTCGTAATGAGTTTGATACTCCTTTCACTTTTGTCGGAAAGTGAAAACCGATACAAAAATCTGACAATTAACGTCTTATATTGAATAACCCTGTATATCTTTGTACTCGGAACAAATTCTAATATTAACCGGCTCATGTACGGCTGTATGTTAGGAATAGCACACCTCCACACAATTAACACCTGATAAACAGGGAGTTGATATTAAAGTTGAATAGTCGATTAGATATATCTAAAGGAGGAGAGGATTTATTTTGGGATGATATTTTTTATCAAGCATCTACCTTTTCGGGAGGGATGATTGTTGATGAATTAAATGATGAATTGATAAAACATCCTGAATATGAGATGCTTGGCAAAGAGAAGGGCTATCGTGCAATAATGAATAGTGAATTTGACAAAGGCCATCGAACGGAATATCTGCAACCCAATAGAATTCTTCTGCTTAACTTCAATTACACAAATACAGTTCGTAAATTATATGCAACATTAGACGATTACCCAAGGTGCGAATTGATACATATTCACGGAGAATTAGATGATAAGAATAATCCAATTATTTTTGGATATGGCGATGAAATGCACGGGGATTATAAAAAAATAGTCGATCTGAATAACAATGCCTATTTAGAAAACATCAAATCAATTCGCTACCTTGAAACTGATAATTATCGGAGACTCTTGGGATTCATAGATTCTGCACCTTATCAAATATATATAATGGGGCACTCTTGTGGCAACTCTGATCGGACCTTATTAAATACCCTTTTTGAACATAAAAACTGCTTGTCAATAAAGCCGTATTATCACCGAAAAGAAGATGGAACAGATAATTATATTGATATTGTTCAAAATATATCCCGAGACTTTAAGGACATGACATTAATGCGAGATAGAGTTGTTAATAAATGCTATTGTCAGCCATTAGTAACTCCTTAACATACTTATAAGAAACTGCGCAAAAAGGTCACAGCACCCAGACGAAACAAGGTGGCATTATCTGTTTTGTCTTCCAAGTACAATGCCGTTGGCATTCCGAATACGGAGCTAATAAGTCTGACCTACCAACTCAACAAGCGGTGCATGCAATTACCCGAGAAGGTTTCCATCCCCTACTTTATAAAGGTGCTCGATATGCAGAAACAGTATCGGGAGGTAATAAAGAAGTGGAAAAACAAGACAAAAATCAAGAATCTTAGCTTTAATTTATTTCCCTATCCAGTTAAGTTCAATTAAGGTCCTCAATTTCATGAATAATCATATTATTAAAATATAGGTTTATAATAAAAGGTGAGTATTTAAGCCCATTTTCAAAATAATAATCTGAGCCTATTTCCATTTTTAGCCCAACATTATTTGCCACACAAATTTGATCTAATAAATACAGTCCTAGACCTCTGCCCTCAATATTTTGAGCAATTACAATCTTGCTTCTTTGCCCTCTATTAAACAAAGTTTTTCTTTCTTCATCATTTGGCCTTAGTCCAGTATTCTTAAATTGAATTTGCAACTGATCGTCTATTTCGCTAAAGGATACTATAATATCCTTATTTTTAGGCGAATATTTAATAGCATTATCTAAAATGATGAAAAATGCAATCTCTATTAAATTATTCGCATTAAAATAATTGTGAGATTGACCTTCCAACTTGATTGTTAAGTTCTTTTTCTGAATTTCACTTCGTAAGCATTTGTATACCTTCTCAACCTTTTTATATATAGCAATAGGTTTTTTTTCGATTTCCAAATTTAACTCAGGATTGACTTCAAGATCATAAGTATCTAATCTAATTGTCATAAGATTAGATATTGAATAAACATCTAAATTTAGAGATTCTATATAATCTGTACTTTTCCTAAGACCATATAGTGCTGTTGTTAATTTAGTTGTGGTACTTTTTAACTGAGTATTTAGTTTTCTAATTTCATGAATTGTATTTTCTAATAATTCTTTGGTTTCCTTTAATTTCTCTGTTTCAATAGTCCGATTAATAGACGAATCAAAAAATTGTTTATTCTCCTGTATTATCGATAAAAAGCATTTCTTATATCGACTATATTCTTGTAAAGAAATTCTAGGATAGAATTCTGATGATTTTAGATGTTTACGAATTGACTTCTGCTCAGAAATCTTTTCAACATTTAAACAAGTAAAAATTATATTTTCCCCTGCCCAGTCTAGAACTTCCACCCCAAAGCCATAGGGACATTTATATGTTCCAATATTTTTCAGTCCGCGATAAAAACGTTTACATTTAGGATTATTCTTATTAGAACAACAAAATTGGGGCGTCGTAAAAAGAATTCCCGTCATTAAATCCCCGCCTGCAGTAATTCTATAGGAAAATGGAAACAGATTCATACTATCATACCAAAAATAACATTTGCAACTAAAGATTGTATTATAGATCGAATATCTGAATTAATCTTTATTGTTTTTTCAGATGGAAAATTTCTAAAATCACCACCTTTATTTAGTAATATATCAACATATTCATGTTCTAATTTAGCGATTATTAATGTTGGTACATCCTCTTTGATAAGAGTATTTCTAATGGTATCCCAAATAATTCCTGGATCAACAGATTTTTTAATTAAGAGATCTATTTCGGTACACCAATCATCAATATCAATATCTTTTTTTATGATATGCACTCCGTCTAAATAACTATTTATTGATATATCATATGTTGATCCTGTATAAGCAGCAAATACTTTATATGGATAACGTTTCTTTAATTCTCTAATTAAATATGCACCTTCTGATGGAGAGTTAAAAGCTTTTCCTACACCTTTAATATCGCATATTATAACTCCGAACTCACCTAAGGTCTGTAGGTCAGGGACATCATCATACTGTGTAATATGGAAGCCACTACGAAGTAACTCGTTATAGTAGACAAACTTTTCATCATCTACAAATACAACTTTGACTTTGTCACGAAAATTTTGATTTAGTTTACGAGATGGGAGATTTAAATCTCTAATAGAATACACATGTCCAATTGTAAGTATATGGCCTTTCATATCAGTATATTTTTAGACTAAAATAGCAAAATTTTCAAACTAATGCAATTTTTTATTCTATTTATACATACACCCCGTACCCCCCCCCTCCCCCAGTTCGGTTTGGAAAACGAATTTCGGGGAGGGATTTTTTGTAGATTATAATTCTATGATGTAACAGGAAACATTTGATCTATTCCACAATCCGCATGGCTTCTGGATCCGCAATAGCCTTGCAGGCGATATTTTACTTGGTTTTGAGTAAAGATTGGTTTATATTTGTCTTGCTCTGGAAAGAGAAAACGCAATAAAATTCAACGATATGAAAACAGCAGGAATTATTCTCTTCAGTTGTGTTATGTTGGTCTCTTGTTCTTCCCGCAACAGCAACAACAAGAGCAAGCAAGCCGAGACTACACCCCAAATTGAAACAACAGCTTCACAAGAGGGAACAACTGGCTTTCAAGAGATGGATTTGTCGTACCCTGGGAGCAATATATCATTTACAGTAAAAGTAGAGGATAAAACCCTCCTTATACAGCCTTCAGGGTTGAGTGTCACTAACGAGACTTTCAAACACGACATTACAGGCTATACCGTTACAAATGCCGAAATCGGCGATTTGAATGTGGATGGCTATCCAGAGCTATTTGTTTATCTGACATCCGACGGAAGTGGCAGCTATGGCAAGTTGATTGGCTATTCAGTAAACAATGGCAAATCGGCAAGTCTGGTTTATCTGCCAGATGTAGCAGAAAACAAGGAGCTTAACCAAGGATATATGGGCCATGACCAGATGGCAATCGTGGAAAATACATTTTGCCAGCGGTTCCCCATCTACAACGAGACCGACAGCAACGCCAATCCGACCACGGGAAAGACTCGGCAGATTCAATACAAACTGGTTGATGGCGAAAGCTGCCGAGTTCTGCAAGTGGACAAGGTCTTGGAGTTCTAATGCATTATACGGACTGAAGCTATAAAGGAACGCCCCATGTTCAAACCAATTGATACAAACTCTTGGAAAAGGAAGCCTTATTATGACCATTATTTCAACCAGATAAGATGTACTTATAGCATCACGATCAATATAGACATCACAAATGTGTTGTCATTCAAAGATAGAAATAAGGTCAAGCTATATCCTCTCCTGATCTATGTTATATCCAAGGCGGTAAATAAATACGAGGAGTTCCGAACAGCCATAAATGACCGAGGTGAGATAGGCGTCTGGGAAACTTTGTCACCTTGCTATACGGTATTCCATAAGGACAGTGAAAGTTTCTCGAATATTTGGACGGAATGGAATGACGACTTGAATCTATTCTTATCCAATTTCGAACAAGACAGCAAGCGATTCGGCCAGATTGATAGAATAGACGCCAAGCCTAACACGCCAGCCAATGTCTTCCCGATCTCTTCATTACCTTGGACAACATTTACAGGTTTCAATCTAAACATATTTGCCGATGGAACCTATTTACTTCCCATCTTCACTTATGGCAAGTATTTCAAAGACGGGGATAGATACCTGATACCGCTTTCCATACAAGTACATCATGCCGTATGCGATGGATTCCATGTATCAAGGCTTATCAATGAAATTCAGCAAGAGTGCAGCAATATGGCATTAAAATAAATTGACGCCTTCTTCTGCTTACATACATACACCCCGCAAAACACCCTCCCCCTGTTCGGATTGGAAAACGAATTTCGGGGAGGGATTTTTTGTGGCCGATTGTCGGGAATTTTTCCAGACTAACAACAAAAGCAACAGACAGATGATGAGTGTATTTATTTATTCATCATCTAATTTGTAGCTTTATGCAATTACGTCCATCCATGCGCCGTGCAGCCAAAATGAGGCTGGCATTGGCTGGAGCCTCGGGGTCGGGAAAGACCTACTCCTCGCTCCTCATTGCTTACGGCATGACCTCCGACTGGTCCCGTGTTGCCGTCATCGATTCCGAGAACGGTTCGGCCGATCTCTATGCCCATCTGGGCAATTATCAGGTTCTCACCCTGCCTGACTACTCCCCCGAGACCTACATCGAGGCCATCGGTATCTGTGAACAGGCGGGTGCCGAGGTGATCGTTATCGACAGCATTTCCCATTGCTGGGATTATCTGCTCGATTTCCACGCCAACCTGCAAGGCAACTCCTTTGCCAACTGGGCCAAGGTCACACCCCGTCAGAATGCCTTCATCCAACGCATTCTCAACTCCTCGTGCCACATCATCTGCACCATGCGCTCCAAGCAGGATTATGTCCTCTCGGACAAGAATGGCAAGATGGTGCCCGAGAAGGTGGGCTTGAAGGCCGTGCAGCGCGATAACGTGGACTATGAGTTCACCGCCGTGCTGGACATCGCCATGAACCACAAGGCCACCACCTCCAAAGACCGAACGGGGCTCTTTACAGGGCGTCCCGAGTTCACGATAACCCCTGCCGTGGGGCAAGTCATCCTCAAATGGTGCAACATGACACAGCCCGCGCAATCGAATCCTTCCACGCAAAACCTCCACAGCCATGCTTCCAGCCTTTCAGCCTAATCCCGAATTTGTCGTAGGGTTGAATCTCCCCATGGTGGAGGAGGCAACCATCGTAGAGGAACGTCCCGTAACGCCGATTGTATCGCTGGGGAGTGTACCGCGTACCCGTCACTTTATCGAGGCCAACACCAAGCCTGTCGATATGGCCCACCTGAAAAACGATTGTGTCGTTCCCGTATTCAGTAAGGACAACGAGGTGACGATCTCCCACCAGAGCTTTATCGAGACCGTATGGAATGCTGCCCATCGGCTGTTTCCACAAGAGGCCATCGACACGCCCGACATTGTTGTTTCGCATATTATCAAGGGTCGGATTCCCGAGGCTATTCACAAGCCCGTGAATCAGCTCTTGGAGACAGATAAGACCATCTATTACGAACGCATGGCCTTCTGCTTTGAGATTCCCTCGATTTACGAGGAGGTGGCAGGCAATCGGCTCCATCTTTCGATCGGAGGGGTAAGGGCCTACAACCACGAAAATCTCTATTCGAAAAAGACGGTTGAGAAGTTCAAGGTCTTCATCGGGTTCAAGAATCTTGTCTGCTGCAACCTGTGTGTATCGACCGACGGATTTAAGCGGGAGTTGCGGGTAATGAGTGTGCAGGACTTGTTTGAGGCTTCGTTGCAGTTGTTCCAGCAATACGATGCTGAACGGCACATTAAGCAGATGGCAGCCTTACAGCGGCAATCGCTCAGTGAACACCAGTTCGCCCAGTTGATTGGCAAGGCACGTTTGTATCAATACCTGCCCACCGCCGAGAAACGGCAGCTTCCAACCATGGAGTTTACCGACTGCCACATCAATGCCGTGGCAAAGGCTTACTACACGGACGAGCACTTTTCACGAGGGACGAATCCCGAGATTGACCTGTGGAAGGTCTACAATCTCTTTACGGGAGCCAACAAGTCCAGCTACATCGATACCTTCCTTGACAGGTCGCTGAATGCAACGGAGCTGATTGCAGGAATCGGTCGTGCCTTGGAGGGAGATTCCGAATACAGTTGGTTTGTGGAGTAACGCTTTACAGAGAAGAATACCCTTGCTGTCTTATGACGGCAGGGGTATTTTCTTACACTCCAAAACAAAGCGTACTAATATATATAGCAAGATGGCAATGTTATTCACAATCTACACATTACGATTTATTGCAAAATCTGCAACATACGGTTCTGGAATTTATGCTGGCGTAAAGTCGAAATCCGTGGTTTTGAGAGTTCTGAAAAGCAAAGTTTCAGGGTTTATGCAGGCGTAAAGTTGAAATTCGTGCAGATCTGCCTAAATTCAGAAGAACAAAGTTCTTTTTCCAGCCGAATTGTTGTTGTCGGAAACCTTTGTTTTGGCGAAATTTGTATCAGCAACATCCCCGAAAAATGAGGGTCGATGCCGTTGCATTTCCAAGATAAGTTTCCTACTTTTGTGGGAGACATATTGAATTACGGAAGTGTAACTTTATTCTCGTGCGACGAACGTAGGAAATTCATAGCACAATAGAGAGAATAGGTGGCATGACTCTCCCGTCATATCCTTCACGGATACGGCGCGGGGCTGTTGCTTATTTTATCTATTGGGTTTCCTACGACCTGTCGCACTAAAATAAAGCTCCAGCCCTGCGCTTCCTTTTTTATTTACTAATCACATCTGAGGGGTTGGAGGTGTGCAAATATACCAAATGAAAAAGTATTTATTTCTTCTGATTTGTGCAGGGTTATTTAATAACTGTGACCGTCAGCACCCGACATCAAAGATGTGTGTGAATACTGTGATTTGCACATCTGCCCAAATTCCCGATGTAATATCCGACGAAAACTTGAATGAAAGGATGTTAGCAGTTACATATAATGCTAATGGGAAAGTAATTTACATTGATGGTGAGGATATTGGACGGTATGAGTTTGATTATTCTCTGCCAGAAAAAATTATTATAAACAATGACTATTGTGTTTTTACTGATTATGCAGGAAATGCGGCAAGAATATATGAAATGGATAAGCAGGGAGAATTAAAGATAGATCGTGGGTGGACTTTTGATATGAGGTATTTTTATGAAGCGGGCTATTTAACAGACGTAGAATTAAATACAGGTAGAGGCGGTATTCATAGGCTTAAATATACTTGGGATAAAGGCAACCTAAAGCAAGTTACAGGAACTAAGCTCTATGATGGAAAATCCCTAAACTATAAATATGAGTTTTCATACATTGATTATCCCCTTATGCAGAACGCTAACTACCTTGATTGGATTTATTACTGCGATAACACATGGGAGATTAATTATATTCTGTCAATAGCGGGACTATTAGGTAAGCAAAATAAGAACTTAACCCATGAGATTTTTCGAGATTCACAAAAAGAAGTGCAAAGTATATACACCTTAAATAGTAATGGTTCTTTAAAAGAGCAAATATTGTCTTTCTCCAAAAGAGGCGAAAAATGGAAATTATGCTACAACTATGCACAAATAAAATAAGTTATGAAGTATTTTCTCGCAAAAAAAGTAACCATCACAGGAATAGATAAAAAAGACAAATCAACATGGACAGTAATTGGTCGTAAATCTATGAAATAACTTGGTATGGCACAAGACAATGATACATTTACAGAAATGTTTATAGGGGCTATATTTGGCTTAATCGTAGGTCAAGTCATAGCAGGCTGTTTGGAAATGAAAGGTTTTGCTTTGCCAATTTTCTTTGCGATTGTTGGAGCCGTTATTCCTTTTTTCAGTAATAAATAGCTATCTAATTTTTATTCTATGAAAGTCATTATCACTATCGTTGCAATCATTGTTATTGCTAAACTCAGTACACTTACTGGGGCATGGATTCGTAGAAAGAATACGGATTTCTAAAGTAATCGAGATTCTTCAAGCTCAAAAGAAACATGACATAATTATGAAAAAACTATTATTTATTCTGATTGTGTCTTCGTTTTGTTCAACTCTTTCAGCACAAACCTATAAAACATATCGGATAGCGTATGTTTTAACTCCCTATGGGAATTATGACCCAGAAAACGCATTTATTACTATTACAGAAGGACAGATTCGTTATAAGAAAAACGGGAGGGAAAAGCATTGGCAGAGTATGTTCCGTGGAATGTACAAGGAACAGCCAACGAAAGGAGTAACTTTTCAATATGAATGTTTCCAACTGATGAAATTGGATAAGATGATTCGTATTAGCAAAACAAAAAATGTAAAGCATAATGGAAAATTCTATTATGCCATGTATGTGGATGGACAGCTGCAATTAGCAGAATAATTAGAATCTAATAATAAAATCCATGAAGAAATTCCTCCTAACAGTATTGGGCATAGCTATTTATGTTTTAGTAGGATGGCTTATTAAGGACATTGTATTTGCCAACTATGCAAACCCTCTTGATACCCCTGTTGTAAATATGATGAAGCACGAGGCATTGATTTATTGTATTCTCGCAGCGGGCTATGCATTTATTATACAATGTTTCATATATTCAAACGACAACAACGAGATTGGGATGTACTTACCTATTGGATTGTGCGTTGCTGCCTATTTCTTATTGACATCATTATCTATATCGACAGGACTCATCATTGTATTTAATATGCTCAATATAGCTGCAATAATTATCGGATGCTACAAGGATAAGTGACACATTTAAATTTAAACGGGGCTATATATTGGGAAATCCTGCCAAATACGTCTCAATAATTATGATAACCAGTTTATTATCAACATTCACACTATTGCTTGTTTCGTGCAGCACTCCCTAGTCACAACAAACTTATGATGAAATGCTGAATGACGTTGTGCAGAAATAAGGAAACGACAGGCGACGATAGCGTGTTGAAAGCCTTTGTGCGGAAAACGCAAACCGATTCTGTTGCTCGGAAATATTCCAATCCAGCAATGAAAGAGGAGCTGATGCTTGACTTGATTTTCGAATATTTGCAGGTTGGACAAACTGACAACGCACAGCTGATGGACAGAAAACGACTAAATAGATGAAAAACTACTTACTCCCCATTTTCACCTTACTGTTTGTGGGGTGTGGGAATCGGATACAACAAACAAGCAATGATGAAATACTGAATGAAGATTTAAACAGGACAAACACACAATATACATTAGATTCTATATTGCATATATGTACAGAGAAAGCCCAAATATATTATGAAAACTATCATCATCCACTTAATTTAGCAATTGCATATTATGACGATGAGTTTGTTGCTTTCGTAGATACACTGGAAAGAATATATCAACCATACAAAGAACGAATAACGTCAACCATTGTTGAATTGCCTGTGGAAGATGGGGCTTATGATTCTAATTTGTCTTTGGAATTTGCACAAGATACACTTTGGCTAAATGCGTCTGCATTTTTTTTAGAACATAGGGCTATTAGTCGCTATGACATTGGAGTCTGCGATAAATATTATTATGTAAAACTACGACGGTTAATTGATAAATACTATTGTTATCTATTAAAGGCTGCAAATTCGAATGTTCGAACTTCATTGCCTAAAATTCATAAACAATGGTTGGATTTACTTGCAGGAGATATTGAAATGAGTGCTCGGCTAGATAAATACAAATGGATTACACTGCAAAATATCTTTGATATGATGAAACAGCGACTCCTCTTTTATTATCATTGCACTCAATCGAATACAGCAGACGATTATTTATAATGCTGGAAACTAAAATAGGGTGATATATTTTTCACAAAGATTTTACTAACATTAACCATGAAGAACTACATACTGATACTTGTATTATTGATTACAGGATGCGGAAATCGACATTCCCAGCAAGTATCTACTACACAATCTATTGAAATAAGAACAACCGATTCCACAGCAGAGCAAATTGCAGAAGAAACCGATATTGAGACATTACCAGATTCCACGAGCAATGTTTCAAAAGGATTGAATGACATTCGTTTTGGAAACTGGACAGAAAAAGATTAGTTCGACAATGATTATTTTCGCACTTTACGCACATATATTGATGCGTGTTACAAAGGAGAAATTAAAGATGATGTTTTAGAGCCCTATAAATTTGCGTTAAAGGGGAAATTTGCAATATTTAACGCTGAGCCATTTATTGGTGGTGGCATGTTTATTTATTTCGTTTTTTTGGATGCTCCGAACAAAATTTTTAATGCTTGGATTTATAGTTGCGTAACTGAAGAAAATACCGTTGTAGATTATCAAGTGAGAGCCGTAGATATAAGCGAAGAAGAGGTTAAACTTACGAAAGAGGGGATTTTGTCCATAATAAAGGAGCATCCCGAGAATAAATTATGGTAAAGAATTAGTAAATAGGGACCACTTGTTCAGAGAGGTTTCATATAGGCCCTTTGAAAATGTTGGTCCGATACCCCACACGATAGATAAGATAATGAAAAACAACTTGATAATCCTATTCGCCTTGCTGTTTATTGCATGTGGCACGCCCCAGTCTCAACAAACCTATGATGAAATGCTGAACGATGTCGTACAGAATTTCAATGTAGGAA
>OLGB01003967.1_pt1 | contig 13171 bp, 11 predicted proteins | sample 1605691 | NCBI WGS metagenome assembly OLGB01 (sample SAMEA3888925, study PRJEB22519) | human gut metagenome | biome: human gut; feature: human-associated habitat; material: faeces | place: Denmark | collected 2010 | reverse complement strand
CCGGAGGCTTGCGTGGGCGAAAGAAGCTGAATTGTAAAAAAATGTCAAAACCCCACGTCAGAGAAACGTTGAAATTTCAACCACCCAAAACTTTACATTTTTGCGAGGGGTAAAATCATCTTGCGAAGCCGGCGTGAAACAGGTTCAAAGCGGTGTAAGACAGACCCAAATACACGAAAGGGGGCCTATTTGGGGCAGTTGGTGGGAATTGCCTAATTTTTCCATACGCACTACAGCGCCAAGTGCGCCGCTGTGCCAAGTGCGTCACTGCAACAGATGCACCACAGCACCAAGCATGCCACAGCGCCAGACGCGCCATGGCGCCAGGCGCAGCACCCTGCTCCCGACAGCTGTAAGAACGCTGCCGCGCCAAGCGGGCCGCGGCGGCAATGTGATCGCAGCTGCAGAGGCATCGGCCGGCACCGCGTTTTTTCTGAGCACTAAAATCACAGAAAACACATGGAAATCAGGGCTGCGTTGTGATAAAATACAAATATGGATATGAAACAAAGAGTATTGGAAACAATAAAAACGCATGAACTGTTGGAAGACGGCACGCACATTGTTTTGGGCCTCTCAGGCGGCCCTGATTCGGTGTGCCTTTTTGATGTGCTTTTGGAACTTTCTGCGGTGAAAAACTTCCGGATTCACCCAGTGCATGTAAACCATAAATTCAGACCCGGAGACGCTGAACGCGACCAGGAATATGTGGAGGAGCTTTGTAGGCAGAGGGGGCTTACGTGCCGGACTTTTACGGTGGACTGCAATGCGCTGGCACGCGAGGAAGGACTGACCTCCGAGGAGGCCGGCAGGAAGGCGAGATACGATGCATTTTTCGAGACGGCGCAGGGAATCACGCAGGGATTCGCGCAGGGACTCGCGCAGGAACTTGCAGGAGAACTCGAACAGCATTGCACGCAAGAACCGTCCATGCCGGGCACAGATAAAATCGCAATTGCTGTGGCGCAGAATGCAAACGATCAGGCAGAAACAATTTTGTTCCGGATGCTCAGAGGCACAGGAACAGACGGGCTTGCAGGGATCGCATATAAGCGATATGAGCGAGGATTTGCAATCGTCAGACCGCTTCTTGATGTGCCGCGTGACGAAATCGAAAAGTACTGTGAGGAAAGAAATTTATCGCCGCGAATTGACCATACTAACAATGAGGCGATTTATGCGCGAAACAAGATAAGACTTGAACTTTTGCCGATGCTCAGGGAAAAGTTCAATCCCAATATAATAGAAACGATTAACCGGCTCGGAAAAAACGCAGCCGCCGACAAAGACTATCTTGCGCAGCAGGCGAGAGACGCTTATGAAGAGGCTCTGGAAGACGCAGACGGCAGGAACTGCACCGTTGAAGTCACAACCGCAAAACTTGACCGGATGCACAAAGCAGTGCGGATGCGTGTTTACAATTACCTGCTTGCGGATGTTGGCATGGAAGAAAATCTTACGGAAGGACAGCTTGAGGCCATTGAAAAAGTGCGGATTTCGCAAAACCCATCGGCAATGTGCGATTTAGCAGACGGATTCCGGGTTTATAAGATTTACCACCGAATTCGATTTTGCAGGGAAGCCGAAACCGAGGAAGGCCGGCAGCTGAGGATGCGGTTCATGAGCGCGGAGGAATATGCAAAAGAGCCGAAGACCGCCCGTGCGCCGGACGCAGACGGCGGCGAGACCGCCGCGCGGGTTGTCGGAATTTTCGCACTACCGCCGGGCGCAGAGGATTCAGTGTGCATAAGGAAGCGCAGGGACGGCGATGTGATTGCGATTGCGTCCAAGAGCCGGACCCAAGGCGCAACCCAAACCCCGGCCCAAGGCGCAACCCAAACCTCGGCCCAAGGCGCAGCCCAAACCTCGGCCCAAGGCGCAACCCAAGCCCCGGCCCAAGGCGCAACCCAAACCCCGGACACGGCTCCGCCGCAGGTGCGCCACAAAAAGCTGCAGGATTTTCTGGTGGATGCAAAGGTGCCGAAGAGCGTGCGCGACGATATCGACTTGCTGGCGTACGGAAACCGGATTTTGTGGGTGCTCCCGTCGCCGCACTTTGCGAGCAGGCAGTACCGCGAAAAGGGCAGGTTTTCCGCGGAGTTCAAACCGGGCGTGATGCCGGGTGCCGGCACCGGCAGCACAGCGGCCGCAGCCCCGGGCGATGGACCGCACAATATGCCGGATAATGTGCCGGAAACAATATTAATCCTTGAAATTTTATGAAATTTGTGTTAAAATACAACGAAATATTTGTTGAAGGAAACAAAGCGAAAGGGGAAAGAAGTGAAAAAATTCTCAAAAAATATAAGTGTATATATCCTGATTTTTGCGCTCGTGATTTCACTTGCATATTTTTGTAAAGGATTCATGGGATCAGATCAGGTTTCCATGAAGGAAGTCTCCTTCTCACAGTTCACGGAACTTGTGAAAGGGGAGAAAATCAGTGAAATTTCGATTGAAGGCACCACGCTCAGAGGGCTTGTAAGCAAGTCATCGATGGTCTATGCGTATGCGCCGTCGGTAATCGAAATCAACTGGCTCGAAGAAACATACATTTTTGACCAGATGGAGAAAGGCATCATAAAGAGCGTTTCAAGCCCGAAGCCGGACACAAGCTCATGGCTTTGGTCGTTGATACCGAACATCATTATGATCGGAGCACTCGTGTTCCTTTTCTACATCATGATGAACCAGGGCGGAAACGGCAAGGCGTTCCAGTTCGCAAAGTCCAGGGCCAAGATGGTCAAAGGCGGCGACAAGAAGGTTACATTCAAAGATGTTGCCGGACTTGAAGAAGAAAAACAGGAACTTTCGGAGGTTGTGGACTTCCTGAAAGACCCAAGAAAATACAGAGAGCTCGGAGCCAGAATTCCTAAGGGAATTCTGCTTGTGGGGCCTCCGGGAACAGGAAAAACCTACATTTCCAAGGCCACAGCCGGCGAAGCGGGCGTGCCGTTCTTTACAATCAGCGGTTCGGACTTCGTTGAAATGTTTGTCGGCGTGGGTGCATCCAGAGTGAGGGACCTTTTTGAACAGGCGAAGAAAAACGCTCCGTGCATTATTTTCATAGACGAAATCGATGCCGTAGGCCGCAAGAGAGGCGCAGGAATCGGCGGCGGACATGACGAAAGAGAACAGACGCTCAACCAGCTTCTCGTTGAAATGGACGGATTTGCGGAGAACTCCGGAATCATCATCCTTGCGGCTACCAACCGGCCGGACATCCTCGACCCGGCACTTCTGAGACCGGGCAGATTCGACAGACAGGTTGTCATCGGAATCCCGGATGTAAAAGGCCGTGAAGAAATCATCAAAGTTCATGCGAAGAACAAACCGCTTGCGGACGACGTTACACCGAAGATTTTGGCAAGAAGAACCATGGGTTCAACCCCTGCGGATCTTGAAAATATCCTGAACGAAGCCGCACTTATTACGGCGCGCAGAAACGGCCGCTATATCCGAATGGAAGAAATCGAAGAGGCGATTCGCAAGGTACAGATGGGGCCTGCAAAGAAGTCCAAGGTCGTTTCCGACGAAGAAAAGAAACTTACGGCATACCACGAAGCAGGTCACGCAATCGTTGCAAGAACGCTTCCGAAGCATATGCCGATTCACGAAGTTACCATCATTCCGAGAGGAAGAGCCGGCGGATACACCATGTACCTTCCGGAAGACGACAATATGTTCGACACGAAAACATCGATGTACAACCATATTGTTTCGTGTATGGGCGGACGAGTTGCGGAAAAACTCAAACTCGACGATATCTCAATCGGTGCGTCCGGGGATATCAAGCAGGCTACGGCAATTGCCCGCGAAATGATTACAAAATACGGTTTCAGTGATAAGCTTGGTGCAGTAAATTATGGCGGGGACGATGAAGTTTTCCTCGGCAACGATTTTACCGCTCACAAGAACTACTCAGAGCATACCGCGCAGGAAATCGATGAAGAAATCAAGCGTCTCATCGATGAAGCATATGAAGAGGCGATGCGTATTCTCACGGAACACGACAGCGTTCTGGAAAGCGTTGCAAAGGCACTTCTGCTTGTTGAAACAATCGACGGGCAGCAGTTCGAAGACCTCTACACCGGCAGAATTACGGCTGAGGATTTGAGAGAAAGCGTTGAAAAAGCCGACGAAGAAAAGAAGGCGAAGGACGAAAAAGAAGCAAAAGAGCGCGAAGAGTTGAGACAGGAAGAAGAACGCAGACTGATGGAAGAACTCAAAAAGTACGACTCTGACTATTTAGGAGAGGACGAGGCACCGGAGGCGGGTCAGCCGCATCCTCAGGAAGAAGAGGACAAGGATGAAAGTAACAGTTAAAGACTGCCTGCAGCTGGAGTCTTTTAGAAAATGTATCGTAGTGGCCGGCGAGAAGCACATGGATAACCGCATCAAAGCAGTGTCCGTGCTGGATGCGGCAACACCGGAGGAAGCACTTGCCTGCAACGGAAACAGCGGCACCATGATTCTCACGACTTTTGCGGGAATGAAGAAAGATACCAAAGCACAGTGCGAAACAATCAGAGAACTTGCAAAAGCAGGCGTTCCGGCGATTGTGTTTTTCCAGCGAGAGAAAAGCGCACGTCCGGTTGACAAAGAGGTAACCGCGGCTGCCGACACGGCGGGAATTCCGCTGCTCCTCATGGTAGACGGCGAGGGCATGGACTATTCCAAAATCATCGCTGAGATCATGGAGCAGGTCCTTTACGGCAACAATTTCAAAAACAGCCTCATAAACAACACGATTTTCCATCTGCTGAACTTCGAGAAGCATTCGAGCTTTCAGCAGGCTTTGCACGAGGCTGCCGTGAACAACGACTTTCAGGTCGTTCTGCTCAGCGAAGAGTTCAACCCGGTTTTCACAGTTGAAACGCGCCATCAGGCAACCATAAACGAAGTGATCCGGCGCGGCAGGGAAGTTGCGCTGAATCTGGGGCACATCTACAGCCTCATCGAGATAAACGGCGTGCTCACCTACTGGGGACTTCTTTATCTCAATAACGAAAAATATTACCTGTTCATCGTAGACAACGATGACAATTACTCGGCGGGCGAAATTACCAAGCTTGCCGAAATAATAGAGCTTGCAATGGGCATGTGGAAGTTCACGCCGGAGCGCGATGCGAAGGCAGAGCTTGTCAAAGCGCTCATGAGAGGAAACAAGAGCCTTGCGTATTCTCTTCGCGAGGAGGCGGGAATCCGCGCTTCGGATATTTTGTCCGTGGTCTATGCAAGAGGCATCGAAACCGGCATGGCGGATGAAATTATCGACGAATATATGGAAAAGGGCCTTCTGAACATCATCAAGATAACCGAGGACAACGAAAGCTACGCGGTTCTGCTGCGCGGCGAAAAACTCGGAGAAGATGAGGACATTTCAGAGATGGCTGTGTGCGTTTCCTTCTTTGACAGACTCAAGGAAAACAAGACAGTCCGTATTTTCCATGTAACCGGTGTTGACCGCATCGAAGGAGCCGGGGACGGCTTCCGGCTGATCGGCGAGACTTGGGCGTTTGTCGAAAATATTTTCCCGTACAAACGAGTATTCTCGAAATACGAACTTGCACTTGTAAGCAACTGCATCAACATTCAGGTTCAGGGCGGACATCTCAAGAAAAACTACATGGATCTTTTGGACCCGTTCAAAAAGGAAGGGGACAACAAGTCCAGGCAGCTTCTCGAAACGCTTGAAACCTTCGCTTTGGATGCGGGCATGAACAGTGGAAAGACGGCAGAGTTTATGGGCATACATACGAACACCGTTCAGTATAGGCTCAAAAAAATCAACGACCTTTTGGGTGCGGAAATCACGGGAAATCGTGTCATTCCGGGCCTTACGATTGCGCTGGCTCTGCAGAGAATGGAAAACGCGAAGAAATGAATGCGAAAGTTTTAAAAATAGGAAATGTTGAACTTGACAGTCCCTTCCTGCTTGCGCCCATGGCCGGAATTACCGACGGGCCGTTTCGCCGCATCTGCCGCGAAATGGGGGCAGGGCTTGTGTACTCCGAAATGGTGAGTGCAAAGGGGCTTTGGTTTAAAGACAAAAATACAGGCAGGCTCCTCGAAATCTTAGATGGCGAGGAGCCTGTGGCGTACCAGCTTTTTGGGCATGAACCGGAAATCATGGCATTTGCGGCAGAAACGCTGGCCGGCCGAGGCAATGTAATCTTTGACATCAACATGGGCTGCCCGGTGCCGAAGGTCGTAAAAAACGGGGAAGGCTCGGCCCTGATGAAGGACCCGCAGCTTGTTTTTGATCTCGTGGAAGCTGCGGTAAAAGGTGCCGGCAAGCCGGTGACGGTCAAAATCCGTGCAGGCTGGGACGAGGCTTCCGTCAATGCTGTGGAGATCGCACGCGCCGCCGCGGCGGGCGGAGCCGCCGCGGTCGCGGTCCACGCCCGGACGCGCGAGCAGTTTTACAGCGGCCGGGCGGACCGCGCCGTCATCGCCGCCGTTAAGCATGCAGTATCGATCCCGGTCATCGGAAACGGCGATGTGACGGACGGCACGTCCGGAATGAGCATGATGGATGAAACCGGATGCGATTTTGTCATGGTCGGACGCGGCGCACTCGGAAATCCGTGGATTTTCAGAGAACTGAATGCCGCATGGAAGGGTACTGAGCCGCCTGCTGCCCCGAGCATGAAAGACAAGAAACAGATGATGATAAGGCATTTTCGCGACGTCCTTGCGCTGAAAGGCGAGTATGCGGCGGTTCGCGAGATGCGAAAGCATGTCGGCTGGTATCTGAAGGGCCTGCCGGGCTCGGCAGCTTTTCGCGGCATGGTAAATCAGATTACAAAGGCGCAGGAACTCGAAAGCGCCATAAGAAATCTTGGATGCAGATAGCTTAAACAGCCAAGTTTCAAGGGAAAACAGATGAAAGAGTTATTTGAGATTTTTATTGCTTCCGCCAAGGTGGGAGCCTTGACGTTCGGCGGCGGATATGCGATGCTGCCGATTTTACAGAGAGAGATAGTCGAAAACAAAGGGTGGAATTCCGAAGCGGAAATCCTGGATTATTATGCGCTGGCGCAGTGCCTTCCGGGGATTCTGATGGTGAACACCCTTGCTTTTGTCGGAAAAAACAGAAAAGGCAATATCGGAGCGGTCTTTGCTGCACTTGGAGCTGCCGCTCCTTCCTTTCTTATAATCACCATTATTGCGACGGTGCTCACGGCATTTGCAGATGTTCCCGCGGTCAAAAATGCTTTTGCGGGGATCAGGGTCTGCGTGTGCGTGCTGATTTTTAATGCCATAACCAAACTTTGGAAAAGTGCAATTGCGGACATTAAATGTCTTCTGTTGTTCCTGGCGGTTTTGACTGCGTCGCTCTTGCTGGATGTGACTCCGATTCTGTTCGTTGTCGTTTCGGCGCTCCTTGGAATTGCAATTACAATGCTTTCGGTGCGCAAAACATCCGGTGCGCATGCGGATGACGCGCAGGAAGGGGGTGCATCGAAATGATACAACTCCGACTGTTCTATGAATTTCTCAAGATCGGACTCTTTGCGGTCGGCGGCGGCATGGCAGCGCTTCCGTTCATACAGGACATGGCAGAGCGCACAGGCTGGTGCACGAGTGCACAGATTGCGGATATGCTTGCGGTTTCCGAATCCACGCCCGGGCCGATCGGAATCAACATGGCAACCTATGTGGGCTTTGAAGTCGGCGGAATTACGGGTGCCCTGGCCGCAACGCTGGGTGTTGTGATTCCCGGAGTCATTCTCGTCATCCTTGTGATGGCGATAATCGGCAAGTTCCGCGGAAACAAGCTCGTCGAAGGTGCCTTTTACGGACTGCGGCCTGCATCGACGGCGTTGATTGCCGCTGCCGGGGTTTTGGTGTGTGAGATTACGTTTTTAAACCTTGATTTGTATGCGGAGACAGAGAATATCGCAAACCTTTTGAACTTCAAAGCTTTTGTGCTTGCGGCTGTTTTGCTCGTCCTTACGCGTGCCGTAAAACCCACAAAAAATCTGCACCCTGTCATTTTTATTGCTTTTTCCGCGGTGGTGGGAATTGCGTTTTCCTTTGCGGGTGTGTAGTTGACACGGCATTGAATTGCCACTATAATAAACATGTCTATACGAAATTTTAGCAATAAGAATTAACAATTTTGGAGGAAATCATTATGCAACAGAAATCAACTGCAAAACTGGTTGTATGCATTGTGGGCACGGTGGTGTTTGCCTTGCTTGGAATCAGAAACTTTGTATCTTTGGTACAGGACCTCGGATTCCTTATTGAAGGGTACGGCGGACTCTCGTTCCTTTTGAGAGATTTAGTCGGCGTGCTCGGATATTTGGTACTGGCAGCCGGAACTTTGGTGCTCGGCCTCGACAAGGCGGACAAGAAGATGCTTTCGCAGATGTGGAGCGTTTCCAACGGCGTGCGCGCGATTTTACCGGTGCGTGTGCCGCAGCACTTTCTCAGTTTATATCTCTCATCATGGGATTTTCATACGGAAACTATCTTGTATGGAACAGCTATTTATATGAGGAAAAATTCAACTTCCTCTGTTTCCTGCCGAGTTTCTTTGAATTCCTTGCATATGTGGTGTTTGCACTTGCCTTGGCGTTCGGCCTTTTAAAAGCGCTTTCCGCAAAGAAAGCTCTGTTTAAGAATCTTTGGTTTGTACCGGCAGCAGTTCTTCTGTTTGCAAGAATTATCTTTGTAATCTGCTATGCAATCTACGATTATGATTGGTACGGTGCATACGGGATGTCATTTTTCGGCGTAGTCTGGGCTGTATTTGAGCTCGTGGGAATGTGTGCAGGCGGAATCCTTGTGCTCAACCCGGGAATTCTTCCGGCATCCGCACCGCAGGCATCCGCACCGCAGGCATCCGCACAGCAGGCATCCGCACAGCAGGTATATGCACAGCCTGACGGAAGCTATGCGGCACCGGGCGGATATGCACAGCCGGGCGCGCAGACTTACGGTACCCAGGCCGAGGCGCAGGCACGCCAGTATTATGCACAGCCGCAGAAACCGGACGGTTATTGCGATATGCTTAAGCATGTATTGCTCCTGCTTTTCACTTTCGGTATCTGGCAGTTTATTTGGATTTACAGAACCACGGAGTTCTTAAACCGTACACCGAATGAACCTCCGAGAAGCGGAGTTTCTCAGCTCCTGCTTTGCATGTTCGTTCCGTTTTACATCATTTACTGGGTTTACGCAAGCTGTAAGAGAATCGACAAGCTGGCATATTACAACGGCATTCAGGGTGAAATTACGGTTATGTGCGTACTGTTTGAAATCTTTATAGCAATTCTTGCTCCGATTTTCATGCAGGATAAACTCAACAATATTGTTACATTCAGGAATATTCCGCCGGCCGGAGTGGACCCTGCATATCAGCAGGCACAGCAGGCGGCATGGCAGCAGCAGGCACAAGCGCAGACCTATCAGGCTCAGCCACAAGCGCAGACCTATCAGCCTCAGCCGCAGTCGCAAACTCAGCCTCAGCCTCAGCCGCAAACTCAGCCGCAAACTCAGCCGCAGCCGCAGCCGCAGGCTGCACCGCAGCAGCCACCTGTTTATCAGCAGACCGCAGAACCTGTAGTAACGCCTGTGCAGCAGACCGCAGAACCTGTAGTAACGCCGATTGAACCGGCAGAAGACGAAAAATAACAATAGACGCAAAATGCGGAGAGCCTCCCGGCTCTCCGTTTGATAGTTTACACAAGAGGGATTTTACAATGAGAAGAAAAAACATGATCAAAAAAGTATTTGCACTTACCGCAGCACTGACACTTCTGACGACACTTGCCGCATGCGGAAACAGCGATGACAACAAAAATGTCGAACCGGGCAGCACACAGGTGCAGGTGGACCAAATCACCTGCCATGCGAAATATAAGGAAGCGATGCAGAACATGCTCGATAACCGCGTTTTTCCAAACGGTGAGCAGCTTTATGTGAACGATGGGGATGAGGACTCCGTATGGGGCGATAACCAATTTGCGATTACGGATATCGACGGGGACGGCATGGACGAACTTCTGATTAATTTCAACAACGCACCGGTAGTCGGCGAGGTTTTTTATATCTTTAAGTATGACCAGGAAAAAGATGTGGTTACGGAAGAATTTTCGGAATTTCCGGCTGTGGACTTTTTCGATAACGGCTATGTGACAGTGGGAGCATCCCATAATCAGGGGCTGGCGGGAGATTTCTGGCCTTACGAAATCTACAAGTATGACGCAGACAAAGACGCGTACGAAATGAAGTATTACATAGACGCATGGAGCAAGGAATTTTTCCCGGAAGACTTCGACGGCAATCCGTATCCTGACGCTGTTGACACGAGCAAAACCGGGCTCGTTTACTACATCTACGAAGATCTGACCAAGTCCGTGGATCCGGTCGATAAATCCGCTTACGATAAAATCGTCGCAGAGACATACGGCCCGGCAGCGGAAGTCACAGTGGATTATAAAGACATCACACAGGACAATATCGACGCAATAACTTCGGCCTGATACTGGTGGAGTAAGATTACAAATCATCCACGCACAGTCGCGTGGATGCACATAGACAAAAATAGGAAGCCCACGCAGGCTTCCTATTTTGACAAATTCAATTATTTAAAATTACAACTTTTCGACCTCTTCAGTAGAAAGTCCGGTTATTTCTGCGATGTCAGCGGTCGGGATTTTTTTCGCCTTCATGCTTTTCGCAATTTCGCGCTTTTCTCTTGCGGCTCCGACAGCTTCGCCCTCGTCGTAGCCATAGCGCCAACGAATCCTCATTTCTTCTTCTATCGTCATAATCTTTGTCACCTCGTATAATAAAGTAGTAGTATTTATAGACCTTCTCCAAGGTCTGTTATGCTATAATATTTAAGATACTGTGGATTGTTTTCTGTCACCTACCACTTGATGGTTTCGCGGAGTTTACACCCACAGTCTCTTTGCATATTTGTTAATCAGTTAGATACCGCTCGACGGTTTATTTAGAACGAGGCTACAACAGCAAAGAGCACGGTGGTTCTAAACAGTATCAAATTTACTAATAAGGAGTTTTTTATGATTTACATTGGAATTGATGTTGCTAAGGATAAGCACGACTGCTTTCTTACAAATTCAGATGGTGAAGTATTATGCAATCCATTTACCATCTCTAACAATCACGAAGGTTTCGAAACATTATTTCAGCAAATCCAATCCGTATCAGACGATTTAATCAAGGTAAAAGTAGGACTGGAAGCTACCGGACACTACAGTTACAACCTTCTGGGATTCCTTCTTGATAAAGGTTTGCCGACCTACATTATCAATCCGCTTCATAGCAATCTTTACAGAAAAAGCCTGAGCCTTAGAAAGACCAAAACGGATAAAGTGGATGCCCACATAATTGCTTCTATGTTGATGTCGAATGCAAACTTAAAGCCCTACTCAAACATATCATACCACAATGAAGAGCTGAAGTCACTCACTCGTTATCGCTTTGATAAAGTAAGAGAGCGAGCAAAACTCAAAAACTCTATTTCCAGACTCGTATGTATTCTTTTTCCCGAACTGGAAAAAATGGTGTCGAAGCTTCATCTATCTTCAATTTATGCATTGTTATCTGAGTTTCCATCCGCTCGCGCCATTGCATCTGCCCATCTTACGAAACTTTCCAACCTTCTTTCTGAAAATTCTAAAGGCAGATACGGCAAAGAAACTGCTATCCGTTTCCGCGAAGCTGCCAGAAACTCCATTGGGGCTTACATACCTGCAAAATCCTTGGAGTTGAAGCATACTATCAAACTTATTGGAGAATTGAGTGCTGAAATCGCTGAAATTGAATCGGAAATCAAATCCATTATGGATAAAATCAATTCTCCTATCCTTACGATTCCCGGCATCAGCTATGGCATGGGAGCTATGATTCTTGCAGAAATTGGCGACTTTAATCGTTTCAATTCCCCCGATAAAGTTCTTGCTTATGCCGGAATGTCTCCGTCCACCTATCAGTCAGGACAATTGAATAACTGCCATTCTCATATGGAGAAGCGGGGTTCGCGCTATTTGCGGTATGCGCTTTACAACTCAGCGAAGTATGTCTGCCATTGGGATGAATCCTTCGGAGCTTATCTCGCCAAGAAACGTGCTGAGGGCAAGCATTACAATGTTGCATTATCACATGCTGCCAAAAAACTTGTAAGGCTCATTTATGCAATGGAAAAATCGGGAGAAGTATATCATAGTGCAATCTAATCCTGTTTCGTGAATATCGCTTTGCAAAGTGCCGATAACGACACTTCATTTGTCATACACTTTTTTCTATCCATAGGACTGTTTCCGCTTCTTTTATCAGCAAAATGTCTTTGGATAATTTATTCAAAATTTTCATTTTTAGGCTTGACTTGTAATAGTTAGTCTCCGCGTCTCGGTTGACTTCCTCGACCTTTTCGTGGATGCGTTTGACGAAATCGTCATTTTCGTCGACCTCCTCACGCTCCACATAGGTAAAGAAAGTTTCCAGTTCTTTCGGAATCTTGCCCTTCGGACAATCGATTGCTAAGATTATTGTATAGGTTTCATCGTTTAATTGCAACTGTAAATTTTTATCAATCATTTGAAATTGATACACTGCTTCGCCCCTTTCGAAGGGGTCTTTCATGCAGATGAAGATGACATAGCTCGGCTTGAGATCCTTGTAGGGTTTGCCTTTTTTTAAAAAATACGTGTCCATGCTAGTGTGGTAATAGCGGGAACGCTTTGGAAGTTCCGGCTCGGTTTCCACCTGCATCTCGATATCATATACTTCTACTTTTTCGCCCTCGAATAAAACATCCAGCCGCACGGATTTTGAGAGAACTCCCGTGACAATTGTCTTTTCAGGTGTGATTTTAATGTCGTTTGGGAAAGTGATGGATTTTACCTTTTTTCCCGGAAAGAGACGCTGAATGAATTCCGCGCAAATCTCCTCGTCCTGCATGACAAGTGCAAACATCAGCTTGTTGCTGAACTTATATTTAGCCATATTTTTTCTCCATTTCCGAGCCTGCGCGCGTGCTCTGATTCATACAGAATCTGTAAGACAATAATAGCATAACATGGAAATAAATACAAGCAATATACTGGAATTTACCCGCAAGAAATTTCCGACGGATTCCGACAAAATTCGACAAACGAAAGCAGAGCAGGTAATCACACCCAAAAAT
>OLGB01003966.1_pt1 | contig 13174 bp, 9 predicted proteins | sample 1605691 | NCBI WGS metagenome assembly OLGB01 (sample SAMEA3888925, study PRJEB22519) | human gut metagenome | biome: human gut; feature: human-associated habitat; material: faeces | place: Denmark | collected 2010 | reverse complement strand
GAATCCCTTTGCTCGCTCCATTTTATCAACCTCTTATTTTAAATCTTCTTTGTTTGCTATCATTTGTAGAGTTGCCTCGTTTATAGCATCATCTAATGTTTTTATTTTGTCTAGAATCATACTATAGCCAATTGCGGCACCAAATTCATGTGGCAAGTTTTTCATTTCTTTAGCTATCTTTTTAGAGTATGTTTCTACTTGTCTTTCACTGTATCCTACTAAGTATATTAAGAATTCATTTCCATCAGTACGGATAATTTCACTATTTTCTAACTGAGTATTTACCAATATGCCAGCAGCTTTAATGATTAATTGGTCTCCTTCTTCATGACCGAAGTTATCATTAACGTATTTAACGTTATTTAAGTCAACCATTACAATAGCTTGTGGATAAACTTTGCACTCTTCCCATTCTGGTACTTTGGCATTTAAGTAATTTCTATTTTTTAGCGAAGTTAACATATCAGTATATTTATGTCTTTCACTAATTTTAACTTTCTTTACTTTACGTTTTCTCTTATATAGTAAGTAAATTATTAATAATATTTCTTTTAAATTATGGTTTAGTGAAGCTAAATATTTATAATAAACTGGGACAGCAGCTGAAGAAAAAAATATAACAAAAATATACATTGATAGCAGTTTATAAAATTTCTTATCTGTTGATAAAGGTTGTTCTTTCTTATAAGTTTCAAATATGTTTTTTAGCAAAAGAATTGCAGGGATAATTAAATATATGATTATATTAATAAAATTGTTAAACTTTATATATAATGTAATTACAGTAAATATCACTGCTATAATCACTGCTTTCATTTTTATTTTATTAATTTTGTCTGATAACAATATATTTTTAGATTCATTCTTTTGCTCCTTTAAGTCTATTATTATTGTTAATACAAAATTTATAAGAAGCAAAAAGATAATAGAATAGTCAAAAATAGTGTTATTTAAAATAAATTTTAACATAAAACACCTCCGTAAATTAGTTATATATTTTACCATTTATTGTAAATATTAGCAATAATTATAAGGTAATTTATAATGCCTACATTCTACGACTTCGGGGGTGGAGACGGTGCTGAAGTAATCTATGCTCTTAGAAATAATTCTACATTTTCTAATAAAATATTAGAAGAGCTTCAAAAATCTGGACAAAATATTAGAAAGAATTATCAGCAAAGACTTCCTTCTAATCCTATAAAAGATTATTATTTTATACATAGAAATACCCCTGACACGGAAGCGGTTATTGTTGAATATGGTTTTTTAGACTCTAAAGGAGATGACGCTATACAACTTAAAAATAATTATGAAGATTATGCAGAAGCAGTAGTAAGAGCTATTACTGAATATAAAGGCTTAGCTTATACTGCACCTTCAGCAAGTGACTTCTACACTGTTAAAAAAGGAGATTCTTTATGGATAATTGCTAATAAGTTTGGTCTTACTGTAGATGAGTTAAAAGCGTTAAATAATTTGAAATCTAATACAATTAGTGTGGGACAGAATTTGAAGGTTAAAATGAACGAAGAGAAACCTTTAGAGGATTACTTACTTTATACTGTTAAAAGTGGAGACTCTTTGTGGAAAATTGCGAGTATGTATGATACAACTGTTGATACTTTGATGAAGATCAATAATTTAAAAGGAAATTCTTTGACTATTAATCAGCAACTACTTGTACCTAAGAAGAAAGACATTGATATAGATATTAGTAAAAATGATAAGGGAATATACTATACAGTTAAAAGTGGAGACACGCTTTATAAGATAGCTAACTCGTATAATGTTAGTGTTGATAAGATAAAAAGCGCAAATAAGCTTACAAGTAATACACTAAGTATTGGGCAAAAACTTCTTATTCCGACAGTGACTACAGATGTAACTGAAAACGATAAACCATCAAGTGCTGGTATAAACTATGTTGTAGTTAAGGGAGATAACTTGTATACAATTGCTAATAAATATGGAGTTAGTGTTAATGATATTAAGTCTTTAAATAATTTAGAAAGTAATACTCTTCAAATTGGACAAGTGCTTAAAATTCCTGGAACTGAATCTTATACAAATTATACTGTTAAAAAAGGAGACTCTTTGTGGAAAATTGCAAATACTTATGGAGTTACTGTAAATGATTTAGTTAAAACTAATAATTTAAGTGGTACTAGTTTGAGTGTTGGACAAGAGATTCTGATACCGACTAAATAAAAAAAAGATACCCTAGAATATATTAAATGGGTATCTTTTTGGTATGTCTAAATTGAATGACATTTTTTCTTTTGTAACTGGATGGTAGAAACTTAGAGATATTGCAAATAAGGCTATACTTGTTTTTAAGTCAGCATTTTTATTATATCTTGCATCTGCAATTAAGGGATGATTTCTACTTGAAAACTGTACTCTTATTTGATGTGAACGGCCAGTATGTAAGTTTATTTTTACAAGACTCATGTTATCTTTATAAGAAATTAAAGTGTAGTCTAAAATAGAAAGTTTACCTTTTTCTTTTGTTGTTATATAGCTAGTGTTGGTTTTTTCGTCTTTTGTTAAATAGTCAGTGAATGTGTCACTTTTGTTCATTTTTCCTTTAGCAACTGCGATGTATGTTTTAGCAAATTTATTTTCATTTATTTGTTTACTAAGTCTAGAAGCAGCTTTTGAAGTTTTTGCAAATACCATTACTCCTCCGACTGGTCTATCAAGTCTGTGGACAAGTCCTAAGTAGACGTTACCTGGCTTGTTATATTTTATTTTTATATATTCTTTTATAATAGTTAGTAAATCTTTGTCTTTTGAAGAGTCCTCGCATACTGGAATATTAGGTTTCTTTTCTACTACTATTATGTGATTATCTTCGTATAAGATATTTAACTCAGTCAATTCTTCCATATATTCCACAAGGAAGTACTAAGTTGTTTTCCGTTATTGGTAATCCTATTTCTCCTGTTTCTATATTTTTTCCTTTAAAAGTCATGCTTAGAATGTTATTTAATGATATTGGACTTACTCCTGTTGTGTATGAATTAATTAAAACGAATGAATAGTTTTCGTCTAGTATGTCTTTTACTTTTTGAAGTAATTCTTTTAGGTTATCAGCTAATCTCCACACCTCACCATTTGGGCCTCTTCCATAACTTGGTGGGTCCATTATTACTCCGTGGTATGTTCTTCCTCTTCTTTTTTCTCTTTCAAGGAATTTTATAACATCATCTACGATAAATCTGATTTTATTATTTTCTAATTTGCAAAGTTTCATATTTTCTTTTGCCCACTCAGTCATTCCTTTTGAAGCGTCTACGTGTACTACTTCTTCTGCACCTGCAATACTAGAGGCCATTGTAGCACATCCAGTATAAGCAAATAAGTTTAGTACTCGCATATTTGGACCAAAGGCACTTACTTTTTCCATTATGTAATCCCAGTTTGTAGCTTGTTCAGGGAAAATACCAGTGTGTTTAAAGTTTGTTGGACTTACTTTGAATGTTAAGTTTTTATAATTTATCTGCCAACTACTAGCAAGTTTTTTCTTGTATTCCCAGTAACCCCCACCTTTGTTACTTCTATGATATACTGCGTCAGATTTATTCCAAATTTTATTATTAGTCTTGTCCCAAATTATTTGTGGGTCAGGTCTGTTAAGGATTACACTACCCCACCTTTCTAATTTTTCTCCGTTTCCACTTGCAAGTAATTCATAGTCTTTCCAATTATTACTTATTCTCATTATTATCTCCTAACTATTTAAACCTAGCATTTAGCTAGGTCTTTTTTTATAAATTTACATTGTGATAAATGTTACTAACATCATCTACTTCTTCAAGCATTGTTAATATTTTATTAAATGCAGCTAAGTCTTCTCCTTCTAGTGTAACCATGTCTTTTGCATATTTTCCAATTTCGTCTACTTCAAAAGATATTCCTGGGAATGCATCTTCTAAAGCTTTTTTCATAGCACTATAATTACTAGGTTCAGAGTAAACTATAATTAAGTCGTCATCAGTTTCCATATCATTCATGTCAACATCAGCATTTATTAATGCTTCCATTACTTCGTCTTCAGTGTGTCCTTTAAAACCAAGTGCACATAAATTTTCATACATATATGAAATTGCTCCTTGACCAGCTACTTTCATTGCAGTTTTGTTTGCAACTGTTTTTATACTTGCAACTGTTCTATTAACGTTGTCACTTAAGCATTTAATAATTAAGTTACTTCCGGCTGGACCAAATGCTTCATACTCACATACAGTGTAGTCTTCACCAACACCTTTGTTAACTTTGTCTATACTTCTTTGTATTACATCGGCTGGCACTTGTTCTTTTTTAGCCTTTTCTATTAGACTTCTAAGTGCAAGGTTCCCATTAGGGTCTGTTCCACCAGTTTTTGCTACTTGATATATCTCCTTTGCATATATTGAATATAATTTTGATTTCATTGCTGCTGTTTTAGCCATTGATGCAGCTCTTACTTCATGTGCTCTTCCCACACAAATCACCTTCCTTTAATCTAAACTTTCGGTTTCTTTTACTATTTTAATATATTTTTCATCATTTTTAAAGATATTTTTATCATTTTTTTCTAAAAATTCTAAAGAATCTTCTTTTACTTTTAGTAAAACCTTAAAATCTCTTTTGATATCTGCTATTTTAAATGACATATCTCCGCTTTGTCTTACACCAAATATGTCTCCTTCTTTTCTCATTTGATAATCTTTTTCAGTAATGTAAAATCCATCACTAGAACTTGCTAAGACACTAAGTCTTTCGTTTTTTTCACTTCCTATTAGAATGCATGTGGACTCTAGAGTGTTTCTTCCAATTCTTCCTCTTAATTGGTGGAGTGTTGCTAGACCAAACCTCTCAGCGTTAAATATAACCATCATTGTCGCATTAGGGTTGTCTACCCCCACTTCTATTACTGTAGTAGAAACTAATACTTTAGTTTTTCCACTTATAAAATCATTCATAACTGTTTCTTTTTCTTCTTTAGTTAGTTTTCCATGTAACAAGCCTATCTTCACCTTGTTATTGAATGCTAACTCCATTTTTGTTTTAAGTTCTGTTACAGGAGTTAAGTCTAGAGTTTCGTTTTCTTCAATTAATGGACTTACTACATATATTTGATGGTTTTTCTTTAGTTCTTCTAGCATTAAGTATAAGACATTTTTAATTTCTTTTTCGTCTTTTATTATTGTTTTTATTTCTTTTCTACCACTTGGTTTTGTTTTTATTAGTGATATGTCCATGTCTCCATATATAGTTAGAGCATAAGTTCTAGGAATTGGAGTTGCTGACATATATAATATATCAGGTAGTGAGCCTTTGTTTCTTAACGACTCTCTTTGAGTTACTCCAAAACGGTGTTGCTCGTCTGTAATTACAAGTCCTAAGTTTTTAAATGATACTTTGTCACTTAGTAATGCGTGTGTACCGATTAGCAAGTCTATTTTGCCATTTTTTAGGTCTTTGTAAATTGTTTCTTTTTCTTTCTTTTTTGTTGTGCCTAAGAGAAGTGCTATATTCATGTTTGTATTTGATAGTAGTTTTTTTACATTTTCATAGTGCTGAGTTGCTAATATTTCAGTTGGTGCCATCAAAGCAGTTTGATATCCACTTAGATAAGTTATGTATGCACTTATTATTCCGACTATTGTTTTTCCACTTCCTACGTCTCCACATATAAGTCTATTCATTCTTTTATTACTTGTTAAGTCGTTATATATCTCTTTTACAGCAGTGATTTGGTCTTTTGTTAATTCAAATGGAAGTGTGTTTATATAGTTTTGTACATCTAATTTATTGCATTGTTTAGGTTCTTTTTTTGTATCTGTTGTCTTTAAGTATTTTAAGTAGTTTATTTTTAACATGAACAGAAATAATTCTTCATATATAAGTTTTAATTTAGCTTCTTTTATTTCTTGCAAGTCTATTGGGAAATGTATTTTTCTTATCGCATCCATTTTATTAATAAAGCCATATCTTTCGTTTAGATAGTCTGGTATGTAGTCTACAGTTTCTATATTCATGTCTAGTGCATTTTTGATTAGTTTTGAAAGAGTTTTATTGTTTAGTCCATTTGTAAGATGGTATACGCTTTCTATTTTGTTGTCTTCTATTTTTGATAATATAATGTTGTTCGCTACAAGAGTATTCTTTTTTTCGTCATATTTACCTAGAATAGTTATAGTTTTTCCTGGGGTAATGTTTCTTTTCATAAAAGCACGATTGTATATGCTAACATTAATTAATTTATTACTTGTGTATAGTCTAAATGATAGGATATTCTTTTTTGCACCGAAAAATCTTACTATAGGCACACTGTCTACTATGCCCTCAATTATTACGTTTTCATTAGATTTAACGTCATTTATGTTGTTTATTTTGTATATTTGATATCTATAAGGATAGTATGAAAGTAAGTCAGTCACGTCATATATCCCTACACTATTTAATAAAGAAATGTTTTTTGTACCAATTCCAGTAACTTTACTTAATTCCATAGCTTCTCCTCCTTATATATTTAGTATACTACAACACCAATTGTAAGTCAACCATTTGTTTGCTTAAATTTTGAGTAAATTTTTTAAAAAACGCTTGACTATTTTATCAAATTAGTTTAGAATATAGACTTACCAATTCACTTAAGGCGAATTGGTGCTAGTATCACACTAGCCAACCCCTTTTTATTCTTTTTTCCGGACTGCTTATTATGGCAGTCCTTATTTTTTGTGTGAATATCTTGTTTATACCTTATAATATTTAATATTATGTAAAATTGCTCTAATGTCTTTGACAATTTGTTTTTTTATATTGTATAATTTACATGAAGGGAGTTAAGTATGAATACGCAAGTCAAAGAAAAAGAATACAATGTTTATATAGATGAATCAGGTGACGAAGGAATACGAAGAGGTTCTAAATTCTTTATATTAACTGCAGTGTTGGTTAAAAAAGAAAAAGATTATAGTATATCAAAGTGCGTCGATTTTATAAAAGAAAATTTAGAGTTAAATATTAAAAGTCAATTACATTGGAATTCAGTTAAAGGTTATCCTAATAAAATCATGATAATGTCTAGCATAAAAGATATGGATATAACAATAATAAATATAGTTATAGATACATCAAAAATTCAATTCATAAACTCAAATGATATATATAATCATTTTTCTGGATATTTATATGAAAGAATATGTTGGTTTGTAAGGGATAAGCATGCCGTTGCAAATATCAATGTTAGTAGTCGTGGAGAGAGCCTTTCAAAAGATAATCTGATTAATTTTTTAAAAAGTCATAATAGTAAATTTAATATTGATTACTCGAAAATAAAACAATTAAAGATTTATCCTAATTCACAAAAAAAATTATTACAACTTGCTGATTGCTGTTGTAGTTCATTAGGACAAGCATTAAAATATAAAGATAAAACGCATTACAAATATATAAATTATATTAAAGAGAAATTCTATAAATACAAAAATAATTGTATTGGATATGGTTTAAAATATGTACCTGGTATTATAAATCCAGCTAACGAATTTAAAGATTTACTAGCCTATTTAAATATAAAATAAAAAATGTGAGTTTTCCCCCGACTAGAGGAACCCACAAGTCAACGCTTGCTGGGAAAGTAATCACAATCCCCTCCAGTAACTCGGCGAACTACTCACTCACTGACTAAATAATACCATATAAAGTACTATTTTGTCAATGTTATTTTATGATTCTTATTAAAAAAATATACTTTAAAATTGAATATTATTGATTTAAATTAGTTAAAATCAATTAAATAGATTCATTCTTAATTGACTACAAATGTAGTCAGCCAAAGCTTTTAAATACAAAGAGATTAGTTTTCACTAACCTCTTTTTTAGATACATTAATATAATAGTCATATCTTTTTTTAGCAGAATTCATGTTTATTTTGTATAGTCTTTCGTATTCACTTGGGTTTATTCTTTCTAAGTTTTTGTAACGCATTTCTTTTGCAAATACTGTTTCATATAAGTTGTAGTTTGGTTCTTTTGAGTCAACTGTAAGTTTGTCAGTGACTGGATTATAACGCATTAAGATATTGTAACCGCTTTCTACAAGTAGTTTTTGTTCTTCTATGCTATTAGAAAGGCCACCTATTATACCGTGTGCAATGCAAGGACTGTAGGCTATTATTACACTTGGGCCATTATGGTTTTCTGCTTCCATGAATGCTTTTATTGTTTGAACAGGGCTTGCTCCAGCTGATATAGATGCTACATAGCAGTTTGGTATGTTCATTGCAATTTGGAATAAATCTTTTTTAGGTTTTAGTTTACCACTATTAGAAAACTCTGCAACTGCACCAATACGAGTTGATTTTGAAGTTTGTCCACCAGTATTTGAGTATACTTCTGTGTCTAAGACTAGTACTTTTATGTTTTCGTTCATTCTAAGAGCGTGGTCTAAGCCACCAAAACCGATGTCGTAAGCCCATCCGTCTCCACCGACAATCCATACTTTTCTTGAAGGTATATAGTCTAAAAGTTCAGATAGTTCTTTAGGTAGTTCTACGTTTTTTAGTTCACTCTTAACTTCATTTGTTATAGTAAAGTCATTTATGTTTTCTAGCCATTTTTCATATAAAGCTTTTGTTTTTGCACTTACATCATTCATTGAATCAGTCATAATTCTTTTAATTTTATTTCTTTGATTTTTATATGATAAGTGAAGTCCTAAGCCGAACTCTGCATTGTCTTCAAATAGGCTACTTATCCATGGCATTTTGTATGGTGTGCAAGGCAAGCTTGATGAATAAATCGAAGAGCAACCTGTTGCATTAGAGATTACTATTTCGTCTCCATACATGCTTGTTAGCGTTCTTAAATAAACAGTTTCTCCACATCCTGCACATGCGCCTGGAAATAAAATTTTATTATCAGAGAAACCTAAAGCTTTAACAGTTGTTTTAGGCAAGTTTACATCATTTTTAACATTCTCTCTTAAGTAGTCACATAAAAGGTCAGTGTTTTCTTTAGGTTTATCCATAGTAAGGGCTTTTTGTTTGTTTTTACCTGGACATATTTTTGAACATAGTGTGCAACCTGTACAGTTATCTGTGTTTATTCCTAGATAGAAATATCTTCCGCCTTCAATGATTACGTCTTCTTCTTTTAGTGGAGAGTTATCAAATTCTTCTTTTGTCAAACTAAATGGTTTTATTACACCATGTGGGCAAATGAATGAACATAAATTACATTCTATACAATTTTCTTTGCACCATGAAGGGACTAAACTACTTATTTTTCTTTTGTCACTTTTACTCATGTTTCCTTCAAATGTACCATCTTTGTGGTTTAAGAAGTCGCTTACTTTTACCATGTTTGCACGTCTAGCCATCATTTTATCATAAATGCTATCAATTTTCTCTTCATTTTGTTCTTCTACTGTTAGCACGTGATTATCTAGTTCTCTTAGGTTATCTATACATAAATCTAGTACTTTTATATTATCACTCACTACATTCATGCCTTTATCTATATATAGTTCTTTTATGTTTTCTTTAAATCTTAGAATATCTTCGCCTGTTGCACCTAACATTTTTAAGATGTAGTATGACATTATGTTGTTTATTTTTCCTTTTAAATTAAATTTACTAGCAAGAGTGTCTGCTTTCGCAATAAAGACTTTAATGTTTTTGTCTAAGATTATTTTTTTTGTTGAGTTTTTTATTAATGAATTTAATTCTTCATCTGTTTTGTCTGTGTTAATAAGTAGTATTCCATTTTGTTTAATGTTATCTAATACTTCATATTTTCCTAGGTATGAATCTTTTGAAACTACTACTAAATTAGGGTCAGTTAGATAGAATGGGGCATTTATTAATTCGTTTGATAGTCTTAAGTGACTTATAGTGATGCCTCCACTTTTTTTAGAGTCGTATTCAAAGTAGCCTTGTACATAGTTAGTTTGTCCCATTACTTTTAGTATGTTTTTCGAAGCACTTACCATGCCGTCAGAACCGAAACCGAATACTTTTATTTCTTTGTATTTTTTTGATAAGTGGAAGTTTTTTACTTCTAGGTTTGTGTTTGTAACGTCATCAATTATTCCTAGTGTGAAGTGGTCTTTCATAGCGTGTTTGTCCATGTTGTCAAAAACAGCTTTAATCATGCTTGGAGTAGTGTCTTTGCTTGAAAGGCCATATCTTCCGCCTATTACTTCGATGTTTTCGTTTTTTAAAGCAGCACACACGTCTAGGTAAAGTGGTTCACATAAACTACCTGCTTCTTTTGTTCTATCTAGGACAGTTATTTTTTCAGTAGTCTTTGGTAAGACTCTTAAAAAATGAGTTAAACTAAATGGTCTATATAAGTGAACATTAATTAATCCAACTTCTATGTTTTCTTTTAGTAATTCGTCTATTACAAGTTTAATTGTGTCTGTTACACTTCCCATTGCAATAATGATGTTTTTTGCTGTTTTAGAGCCGTAGTAGTTAAATGGCTTATAGTCAGTACCCATTAGAGTGTTTAACTTATTCATATAGTCTTCTACTATATTTGGAACATTGTTATAAAATGAATTTCTAGCTTCTGTGTTTTCAAAGTATACGTCTTCAGTTTCTGATGTTCCTCTTGTTATTACTTTTCCTAAGTTAAAGCTTCTATTCTTAAATTCTTCTATTTCTTTATATGGAGTGATGCTTTTTAAGTCTTCGTCAGTTACCATTTTAATCTCGTTTATTTCGTGGCTTGTTCTAAAACCATCAAAGAAGTGCATGAATGGAATACTTGATTTTATACTTGATAAGTGGGCGATTAAGCCTAGAGTGTAGGCGTCTTGTACATTACTGCTTGATAAAATTGCGTATCCAGTAGCTCGGCATGCATAGATGTCTTGATGGTCTCCAAAAATAGATAGTGCGTGTGTTGACAAGCTTCTTGCGGCCACGTGTATAACTGACGGAAGCATTTCTCCTGCCATTTTGTACATACTTGGTATCATTAATAAAAGGCCTTGACTTGCTGTATAGGTTGTACTTAAAGAGCCAGCTTGAAGAGCACCATGGATTACAGCACTTGCGCCTGCTTCACTTTGCATTTCTATAACACTTACTTTATCTCCAAACAAGTTTTTCTTGTTCTCGCTACTCCATTTATCTATGAGAGTTGCCATTCTACTTGATGGTGTTATCGGATAAATTCCTGCTACTTCTGTGAAGTTATAGCTAGCTAATGCACAAGCCTCATTTCCATCTACTATTTTTAAATTTTCCATATGTTCCTCCTTTAAATATGTTGCATATTCTTAGTTATTTTAACAATTATAATTGTACCAAATTTCTAACGAAAAGTCATTAGCATAACATTAATTTATGTTTTTTTTAAATGTTTAATTTTACTTTAAAAGATGCTGGATTGTTGTTTGGAATGAGTAATAGTACTATTGATAAGTATTAGAAAGGTATTTTGAGTCCTGACTCTCAAACACTAATCAAATTTGCAAATGCATATAGAGTTAAAGCTATTTATTTAATTAAAACTTATAAATGTACTAATATGAAATTTGATTCAGTTAGGATAAATTAAAACACTAGGCAATTTTGTTACATTCCTAGTGTTTTGATTAAATTTTATTTATAAAACATATTCTATTTTCCTAAATAATCTTTGATTTTTGTTTGAGCTTCATTAACTGAATCCTCATTAGGTAACATGGTGTATAAATTTAGAGTTGGGAAAGTATATGTTGGACCCATTTGTCCTGTTCCTGTTAAATTAATACTTTCAACACTCCAACCACGCATGTCATTTAATTGCATTTTTACTAATTTTGAAATGTCTTTGCTGCTTATGTTCGTATCCATATTGTCACTTATACTGTTTAGTATTTGATCATAGTTGGAGATTAATGCTGTTGAAGAAGTTACTTTTTTTATTATTGCTTCCACTACTTTTTGTTGGTTTTTAACTCTTTGAATATCTCCCTCTGCAAATGATTTTCTTTCTCTTGCGAAAGCTAATGCTTGTTCTCCATTTAAATGATTATATCCAACTGTATAATGATATTTTCTAAATGCTCTTTCATAGAAATCATAATCGCTATAGACATCTACTCCGCCAATCGCATCTACTATACCTTCTATTGTAGAAAAATTAACTTTTACGTAATAGTTTATATCTGTATTTAATAGTTTTTCTACGCTTTTAACACTTTCTTCTATTCCATAATAACCTGCATGTGTAAGTTTGTCATATGCTTCTTCGCCTTGTAAAACTAAGTTTACATAATAATCTCTAGGTATTGATGTTAATAACACTTTTCTATTAACTGGGTCTATAGTCGCAACCATATTAACATCTGTATTAAATATAGCGTCAATACTTCCAAAACCATCTCCACCCGCTATGTAAACATTAAATGGAGTATTGGCTACATTTACAACTTTTACAATATCTACTTGGTCTATTGAAACTTTAAATTCATATATTGTTTTTAAGCTTATTTCCATGTCACTTAATTCATCTTTTAGTAATTTTTCTACTGAACCATTCATTATAACTCCAGATATTTTTCCATCTGTCAAATCGTTAAACATATTTTCTAAATTGGTATATTCTACTTTAGTAAACTCTATTTTTTTACTTAACTCATCACTTGCTTTTTCGCTATTTGTTGATTTGTAAATACCAAGATTTTTATCATTTAGTTCTTCTAACTTGTTATAATCGCTTGTATCTAACACTTTTACACTAAATTTTTCTTTTTGAAAGATGTCTTTATCTAATATGCTTAAGAAGTCAAATGTGGTATATAAATACTTAGTTCCAAAACCACCTATAACAGCAAATAAAACGAATATAATAATCGATGTTACTTTCAAACTTGATTTTACCTTTTTGTTAAATGCAAAGAATAACATTATTAAATAAATTAGTATTATTACTATAAATAGCGGTGCAAGGTATTTGTTAGGTATCATATTTAATTTTACTAACATAAAGCTGAATATTATAGTTATAATTAAACTTATTACTCCTATGACTTTTGCTATTAAAGTTAGTTTTTTATTTTTCTTTTTCATTTTATCCCCTCTTGTATAATTATACAGATTATTTAATAAAATTACAACTTATTCTTTGATAAATGCTATAATTTTTTGTATTCTACTGTTTTGATAATTTTAGGTTAATT
>OLGB01003959.1_pt1 | contig 13186 bp, 8 predicted proteins | sample 1605691 | NCBI WGS metagenome assembly OLGB01 (sample SAMEA3888925, study PRJEB22519) | human gut metagenome | biome: human gut; feature: human-associated habitat; material: faeces | place: Denmark | collected 2010 | reverse complement strand
GAATGGGTGTTAGCGAGCAGGAGAAAGCACAGCTTTTTCAGTGCGAGTGGCGAATGACGATCATGATCGCTGCAAAGCAGCTTCAGGCACCAGATGGGTCGATTAAGATATGATATATAGCATGCAATATATTATATACTATATATTATACCCCAAAATGTAAAGCAGCAAAAAGAATATAGGAGGGTGACAGTGGAGAAAGAACAGAGAGAGAGCAGAAGCGGTGAAAAATTTACTGAAGAGCTTGCAAATCTTGGAATAGAGTTGAATGAACATCAGAAAGAACAGTTCGATCAATATTATGAACTTCTTGTAGAATGGAATAAAGTAATGAATCTTACAGGAATTACGGAGTATGAAGAAGTAAACTTAAAGCATTTTACAGACAGTCTTTCAATCGCGAGAGTGAAGGATATGCATCAGGTTCAGTCGGTGATCGATATAGGAACAGGAGCCGGATTTCCGGGAATACCACTTAAAATAGTGTATCCGGAGCTGGAAGTTGTATTATTGGATTCATTAAATAAAAGAATTAAATTTCTTGATGAAGTGATTCGTACGTTGGGATTGGAAAAAATCCGTACAATTCATGGAAGAGCAGAAGATTTTGCAAAGAAAAAGGAATACAGAGAATGTTTTGATCTGTGTGTATCGAGAGCAGTGGCAAATCTTGCGACATTGAGTGAATATTGTCTTCCGTTTGTAAAAGTAGAAGGAGAGTTTATTTCCTATAAAAGTGGGGATTCTGATGAAGAGATAAGAGATGCAGAATTTGCAGTAAAAGTACTGGGAGGAAAGATAACAGATGTGGATAAATTCCAGTTACCCGGTACAGACATGGGAAGATCGCTTGTGAAAATCAAAAAAGTTAAGAATACAGCCGGAAAATATCCAAGAAAAGCAGGTTTGCCATCAAAAGAACCTTTAAAAAAGTAAAACACCAAGAAAGTTATCCACATTATCCACATAAGATATTCACATGATGTTGATATCTTATGTGGATAATGTGGATAACTTTTTACTTTTTGTGGAAAACTCATTTGAAAATCGCTTAAAATTACATATCTCATTAAGTATTGAGCGTATTAAATTTAAGATGCCAGGGTCTCAAGGTCATTCTACCACCAGTGTGCAAGCACACGTGGTTTCAGACCTTTTGACCCTGGCATCAATTTAATTATTGAGCATCAGATAAGAAAATCTTTACATCGCTAAAGAACTCTTCAGGTTTTTCCATATGTGGCATCTGTTTTGTCTTTGCGATTCCCTTAATTTCAATAGAAGGAAGATAATTCTGATATTCATTAGCTGCAAGAATATTTTCCGGGTTAGAATTTCCAACTATAATATAAATACTGTTCGTCAGTCTGGAAAGGCAGTGAACAATATTTGCATTTAAATATCGTGACTTTTGACAAGCATAAAGATATTTGGAATGCGTATGGTCTTTATGGGATGATTCAAAATAAGTCAGAATATCCCTTTCTTTAATATCATTTTGAGCATAATAATAAGAAAAGATAAATTTCTGAAGGATTGTCTTCTTATTTACATTCAAGTTGTAGATAAATGTACCAATAACCGGTGTAAAAATAAGCTTTTTAAATAATTTACTTGCTTTAGTAGGTATTTTGGCCATTTTTACAAGATTCGGAGGATTAATCATCACTACCTTATTAATAATAGAATCATCATTAGCACATGCCATCAATACAAATGGACACGATTCACCGGATACAATTACATCTGTTTTTTCTCCAATAATATGCTTGATAAAGTTAGTAATCAGCTCTACATAAAGAAAATTAGTATAAGTAAATGCAGGACGATCTGAACGACCACATCCCAGCAGATCTATCGAATATACAGTATTTGTCTTTGATAATTTGGAACAGACTTTTTCAAATTCGTAGGAAGAAGAACATACATTTAAATCATGAATCAGGAGAACGGGTGATCCTGATCCGGTCTTCTTGTAAGTAATTTTTCCAAATCTCCAATTATAGTAATCGTATTTATCATCTGAAAGCATATTATCCGCGGTAGAAATGTATTGAAAGATTCTGTTCACTACATGCATCGTACCAATTACTGTCCCGGTCAGTGCAGTAAAAAATGTAAGATTTTTCTTTAAACTCAAAATAGTCACCTGCCTTTATAAATTTAATGATGCAAAAATGATAATTTTGCCTGTAAAATGGTGAGCATCATCTGACATAATTATACTACATTTTGTAAAACAAATAAAGACATAAAGAATGTTTCACGTGAAACGTTAGTCGTAAATCATAAAAAGTTAATAAAGAATGTTTCACGTGAAACATTTTTTTGATTTTTAATAGATGATGTTATGGAATAATGAAAAGAAAGATGATATAATAATGAAGTGTCCGAAAGAAAGGAGTACGAAGATGGGAAGAATTATAGCAATCGCTAATCAAAAAGGCGGTGTAGGGAAGACGACAACGGCAATTAACTTATCGGCATCATTAGCTAGTCTTGGAAAAAAAGTATTGGCAATTGATATGGATCCACAGGGGAATATGTCCAGTGGTCTTGGAGTCGATAAAAATGAAGTCGAGAAAACAGTATACGATCTGATAATTGGAAATATAGGAATAGAAGAGTGTATATATGAAGAAGTAATTGAAAATCTCGATGTTCTTCCATCAAATATAGATCTTTCGGCCGCAGAGATTGAATTGATAGGTGTGGACAATAAAGAATACATTCTCAGGGATGAAGTCAACAAAGTAAAAGAAAAATATGACTTTATCATTATTGATTGTCCTCCGGCACTTAGTATGTTGACCATTAATGCAATGACAACATCTGATTCGGTCCTTGTTCCAATTCAATGTGAGTATTACGCATTGGAGGGATTAAGCCAGCTTATTCATACGATTGAACTTGTGCAGGAACGCCTGAATCCAGAACTGGAGATTGAGGGTGTTGTATTTACTATGTATGATGCAAGAACAAATTTATCTTTGCAGGTTGTTGAAAATGTAAAGGATAATTTGAATCAGAATATCTATAAGACGATCATTCCGCGAAATGTAAGATTAGCCGAGGCACCAAGTTATGGAATGCCAATCAATCTCTATGACCCAAAATCAAAGGGAACAGAGAGCTATCTGTTATTAGCAGAAGAAGTGATCAATAAAGGAGAAGAATAAATATGCCGGGGAAGAAAAGTGGATTAGGTAAGGGACTTGATAGTCTTATACCTAATAAAAAAAATGACATTTCTGATTCAAAAGTTGAAAAGAAGCAGGAAAAGGAGAATGATTCACCAAAATCGGGAGAAATCATGGTAAGGATCAATGAGGTTGAACCGAACCGGGATCAGCCCAGAAAAGATTTTGATGAAGATGCACTTATGGAACTTGCAGATTCTATCAGGCAATTCGGTATTTTACAGCCACTTCTTGTGCAAAAAAAGAAAAATTATTATGAAATTATTGCCGGGGAAAGAAGATGGCGTGCTGCAAAACTTGCAGGAATCAAAGAAGTTCCGATTATTGTAAAAGACTATACAGACCAGGAAATTGTTGAAATTTCTCTGATAGAAAATATTCAAAGAGAGAACCTGAACCCTATTGAAGAGGCTATGGCATTTAAAAGACTTCTTCAGGAATTTCAGTTAAAGCAGGATGAAGTTGCAGAACGGGTATCAAAGAGCAGAACAGCAGTTACTAACTCGATGCGTCTGCTGAAACTGAGTCCAAGAGTCCAGCAAATGATCATAGATGATATGATCAGTACAGGACATGCAAGAGCGTTACTTGCAATAGATGATGAAGAACAGCAGTTCATACTGGCAAATAAGATTTTTGATGAAAAATTAAGTGTAAGAGAGACTGAAAAGTTGGTAAAAGCACTTAAGAATCCTAAAAAGGAAGTTAAAAAAGAAAAGCCAGAACATACGTTCATATATGAAAATATAGAAGAGCAGATAAAGAATATTATGGGAACAAAAGTTAGTGTGAACCAAAAAGCGAATGGAAAAGGAAAAATCGAGATAGAATATTATTCAGAGGAAGAACTTGAGCGTATTTATGATCTGCTCATGACAATACCAAGGGGAGAATAAGTAAAAGGAGATGTATAAATAATGGGCGGAATACTAGGGAGTCTCGGGATAGATCCGTTCTACCTGTTTGTTATTCTATTTGTGCTGCAAGTGGCAATTATCGTATTACTATGTCTGGTTTATGATAAATATAATCGCTTACAGAACAGCTATAATGTATTTATGAAGGGGAAAAATGGAAAGAGTCTGGAAAAATCAATCTTTCGCCGGTTTGAAAAGCTGAAAAAAATTGAAAAGCTTGCAGAAGAAAATCGAGAAGAAATTGATAAAATCTATAAAAAGATGGAAGGACATTATCAGAAAGTTGGTATTGTAAAGTATGACGCATTTCATGAGATGGGAGGAGATCTCAGTTTTGCATTGACTATGTTGGATGAAAATAATACAGGATGGATTCTTAATGCAATGCATAGCAGAGAAGGATGTTATACTTATATCAAAGAAGTGATAAAAGGTGAAAGTTATATTGAGCTTTCTGAGGAAGAAAGAGATTGTTTGGAAAAAGCAATCTATCAGGAAGAATATGATATAAAAAGTTCTAAAAATTAAGTAAAGGGAATGAAAGGAAAGAATTATGTTAGATATTAAATTTTTAAGAAGCAATCCGGATGTTGTAAAACAGAATATTAAGAATAAGTTTCAGGATGAAAAACTTCCTCTGGTAGATGAAGTGATCGAACTGGATAAAAGAAACAGAGAAATCAAGCAGGAAGTAGAGGCACTTCGTGCAGAGAAAAATAAAGCCTCCAAAGAGATTGGTGCAATGATGGCTCAGAAGAAGATTGAAGAAGCAGAAGCACTGAAGAAGAAAGTTGCAGAGAGCAATGGACGTATCAATGAACTTTCAGAGGAAGAGAAAGAAGCAGCGAAAAAAGACATGGAGCAGATGCTGGATTATATAGATACCTTAAATGAACTGGATACCACCGGGATTGAACCGATGTCTCATGTATTTCCGGTGCAGAATGTATTCAGGGAAGATGTTGTAACAAATGGTGATAATAAAGAGAAGACGCTGGCAAATGCACCGCTTCGGAAAGAAGACAGCTTTGAAGTGCCGAAGACGATAGGTTAAAGGGAGTGAGATGAAGATGGATTTATTAAAACTTACAGCCCTTGAACTGGGCAGAAAAATAAAAGCCGGTGAGGTGACAGTCAGAGAAGCAGTCCGGGCAGTAATCGAGCAGGCAAAAGAAGTAGAGCCAACAATCAACAGTTATGTGACACTGGATGAAGAAGGGGCCTATGCACAGGCAGATGAAATTCAGAAAAAGATTGATGCAGGAGAACTGACCGGTCCGCTGGCAGGAGTTCCTGTGGCGATCAAAGATAATATGTGTATTGAAGGACAGCTTACAACATGCAGTTCCAAAATTCTTTCCGGGTTTAAGCCGACTTATACAGCACAGGCGGTTGAAAACCTGAAGAATGCAGGAGCCGTCATTCTCGGAAAGACGAATATGGATGAGTTTGCCATGGGAAGTACGACGGAGACTTCTTATTATGGACCAACGAAAAACCCTCATAATACAGCTCATGTTCCGGGAGGTTCTTCCGGTGGATCCTGTGCGGCAGTGGCTGCGTGCGAATGTTATTATGCACTTGGTTCTGATACCGGTGGATCGATCCGTCAGCCAAGTTCCTTTTGCGGAGTAGTGGGACTGAAACCGACGTACGGTACAGTTTCCCGTTATGGACTGGTGGCATATGGTTCTTCACTGGATCAGATCGGACCGGTGGCAAAGGATGTGGCAGACTGTGCAGCAATCCTGGAAGTGATCGCATCCCACGATGAGAAAGACAGTACGTCGATCGAACGGGATGACTGTGATTTTACAGAAGCACTGGTGGAAGATGTAAAAGGACTCAGGATCGGAATCCCGAGAGATTATATGGGCGAAGGACTGGATCCCGAAGTAAATCAGGCAGTCATGCAGGCAGCGAAAGTGCTTGAGGAAAAAGGTGCAATGGTAGAGGTGTTTGACCTGGGACTCGTAAAATATGCGATTCCGGCATACTATACGATCGCAGCAGCAGAGGCAAGTTCCAACCTGGAACGTTTCGACGGAGTAAAATATGGATATCGTACCAAAGAGTATGAGGGACTTCACAATATGTATAAAAAGACCCGTTCCGAAGGATTCGGAGCAGAGGTAAAGAGAAGGATCATGCTGGGATCTTTCGTATTAAGTTCAGGATATTATGATGCCTATTATCTGAAAGCGTTGAGAACAAAAGCCCTGATCAAGAGGGAGTTTGACCGTGTATTTGAAAAATACGATCTGATCTTGGGACCTGCTGCCCCGACAACAGCACCGGAGCTTGGAAAGAGTCTGGATGACCCGATGAAAATGTATTTGGGAGATATTTATACGATCTCTGTCAATCTTGCCGGACTTCCGGGCATGAGTGTGCCGGTAGGAAAAGACAGCAAAGGGCTGCCGGTGGGAATGCAGCTCATAGGAAATGTATTCGACGAAAAGACGCTGATCCGTGCCGCATATACTTATGAATGTGCGACAAAGAAAGTGCATGAGGTTCCTGCACAGATCGGACGGACAGCGGAAAAGGAGGTACAGTAATCATGGCAAAGCAGTATGAGACAGTGATCGGACTGGAAGTTCATATCGAACTGGCAACAAAGACAAAGATTTTCTGTGGATGCAGTACCGAATTTGGTGGGGCACCGAATACGCATACCTGCCCGGTCTGCACCGGTATGCCTGGGTCGCTTCCGGTATTGAATAAGCAGGTTGTAGAATATGCGATGGCGATCGGACTTGCAACAAACTGTAAGATCACGCAGGTATGTAAATTTGACCGCAAGAACTATTTTTATCCTGATAATCCGCAGAACTATCAGATTTCCCAGCTTTATCTTCCAATCGCACGAGATGGATATGTAGAGATTGAAAGCGGAAGCGGAAAGAAAAAAGTGCGGATCCATGAAATGCATATGGAGGAAGATGCAGGAAAGCTCGTTCACGATGAATGGGATGATACATCACTGGTTGATTATAACCGAAGCGGAGTTCCGCTGGTAGAGATTGTATCAGAGCCGGATATGCGTTCCGCTGAGGAAGTGATTGCATATCTTGAGAAACTCCGTATGATCGTACAGTATCTGGGAGCATCGGACTGCAAGCTGCAGGAAGGATCTATGCGTGCGGATGTAAACCTTTCTGTTCGGGAAGTTGGTTCGGATACATTTGGTACAAGAACGGAAATGAAAAACCTGAACTCCTTTAAAGCAATCGCTCATGCAATTGAGGGAGAGCGTCAGAGACAGATCGAGCTGCTGGAAGAAGGAAAAGCAGTGACCCAGGAGACAAGAAGATGGGATGATAATAAAGAACATTCCTATGCAATGCGTTCCAAAGAAGATGCACAGGATTACCGTTACTTCCCTGAACCGGATCTTGTTCCGATCGTGATCAGTGACGAATGGATCGAAAAAATCAGGGCACAGCAGCCGGAACTTCGGACAGAGAAGCTGGAGCGTTACAAAAAAGAATTTGACATCCCGGAATATGATGCAGAGATCATTACAGAATCCAAGCATATGGCAGATCTTTTTGAAGCGACGACTGCGATCTGCAATAAGCCGAAAAAAGTATCCAACTGGCTGATGGTAGAGACGATGCGTCTGATGAAGGAACACAGCATGGAAGCAGAAGATCTGAAGTTCTCACCGGTGAATCTGGCGAAGCTGATCGAGCTTAATGATGCGGGCACAGTAAATAGTTTTGTGGCAAAAGAAGTATTTGAACAGATCTTCCTGAATGATATTGAGCCGGATGTATATGTAGAAGAGCATGGACTGAAGACAGTCAATGATGCAGATGCACTCAGAACGACGCTGGAGAAAGTCATTGCTGACAATCCACAGGCAGTCGCTGATTACAGAGGAGGAAAAGAAAAAGCACTCGGTGCATTGGTCGGACAGACGATGAAAGCCATGAAAGGAAAGGCAAATCCGGGAATGGTCAACAAAATGCTCCGGGAAATGCTGGGATAATAACTGAAAATAGTTTTTCATCATTTCTAATAATAAAGTAAGGTGTTTATGACCTGTCTCAGATAATCCGATGCATAGGATATCAGGTCATAAGCACCTTTATTAATATACCAGTCTAATCAAATCCCTTTCACTAAACGGATGCGAGACAGATCCGAATAGTTCCGAATCAGACAAAAAACAGCAAAAAAATGTGGGGGGGGTGACAAGATTTGAGAGGAAAAAAGAGATACAATAAAGTAGGATGTATCTTAATATAAATAAGATACTCACGAAAATGGGAGGAAGGAGATAAGTTTCTATGATGAAAGGGAAACTAAAAAAAGCGGTTGCACTTGTGACAGCATTAAGCTGTGTGCAGATCTCACCGCTTGCAGTGACTGAAGTAGAAGCCGCACAGGATGCAGTCAGTGCTACGAAGAGTGGAAATATTGTGACCATTGGAAATGATAAGCTCAGCCGTGAGTTCAGTATTTCTGATGACAGGCTTTCCACGACAAAAATTGAGAACCTGCTTGGAAATTCAGTGTTCACACCGGGAGAAAATTCAGAAGAATTTGTGATTAAGACGCTGGATGAGACAAGTAACGGGGCAGTTTCATTGGAAGAATATACGACCAGTGAGGGAAATAGCAGTCAGATATTAGACGGGATTACCGATACAACAGGCAATTTCTGGTGTTCTAATTCGGATGATATGAAACTGGTAGTAAATTTTGGATCAGAAAAAGAAGTAAAAAAAGTGGTTTATACACCGCGTTATGATAATAGTGCGAAGTATAACTGTACCGGACGTCTGACCAAACTGAAGATCCAGTACTGGGATGGCAGTGCATGGCAGGATGCAACGGTTGGTGGAAATGCAGAAATTTCACTGACAACCGATGCAAATACAAAGCCGGATGCGATCGAGCTGGATGAAACAGTGACGACATCCAAGATCAAACTGGTTGGTATTGAGTCCTACCACTGGCAGGATGCAAACCGGAATAAGTTTATGAATGTCGGAGAACTGGATGTGCAGGATACAGCCGGAACAACTGTTCTTGACAAAGGTACACAGATTGCCGGAAAAGAAATCAAATCCAGTGAACTGACACTGAAATCGACTTCGATTGATGATACAACAGCAGTGATCAATGATGTCAATAAGACCGGTAAGATGATTACTTTTGAATTTGATCCGGTTCAGATGGGAACAGGCGAAGCCAATATTACAGAAAAGATTGTCATGTATGATGGGGATCATTTCATGCGTAAGTTCCTGGAGATTGACAGTGAAGATAAGGATGTCCGCATGGATTATATCGATGGCGAGCATCTGACAGTCACAGACAGCGATAAGACATGGACTGTTCCGAAGGGAGTCGGCGGTGTTGTAGAGATGAGCGAATATAAGGCAAATCTCGGACAGCCGATCTATATTGATGGAATGTTTGTGGGATCAGAATTCCCGGAAACTGATACACAGATTGAATCAGGTTTGGGACATGTACGCTACTATACAGGAAAGAATTTTACAGATTTTGAGAGAGACGGACAGCTGACTGAGGATGGAAAGTATATTTCCTGGCAGACCGTTGTTGGTGCAAGCCATAGTGACGGAAGTGATCAGGGAGTCATCCAAAGTGATTTTTATGATTATATCGACAGTATTGCAACTCCGTCAGATTTCCGTCTGCAGTACAACTCCTGGTTCGACAACATGATGAGAATTGATGATGATAATATCCTTTCCTCATTCATTGAAATCGAGAAGGAACTGACACAGACCGGAGTTCGCCCGATGGATTCCTATGTAGTGGATGATGGATGGAACAACTACAATGATACATCGGTTGTAGATTCCGTACGTTCAGGAACGACCCTGAATACAACAGGATTCTGGGAGTTTAACTCCAAGTTCCCGAATGGACTGACGACATCCAGTTCCCTGGTAAATAAACTGGGATCTGATTTCGGTGTATGGATTGGACCAAGAGGAGGATACAACTTCTTCGGTTCTCTGGCAGATATCCTGACAAAGAGCGGAACAGGAAGTAAATCCGGTGGTTCCATTGATGTTGCAGATGCAACTTATGTTCAGAAGTTTGAAGAAATGGCGATCAACTGGATGCACGACTATGGAGTGAACTACTGGAAGTGGGATGGATTTGCAGATGTTGCACAGTATAATGCATTCCCGTCAGGAGAAGGTGTTGTAGGATACAGTGAGGAACACCGCCATATGTATGGTGGACAGAATCAGATGTACCATGTGACAGACCTTTGGGAGAAATGGATCGTGCTGATGGAGAATATCCGTCAGGCTGAGAAAGATTATAATATTAAGAACTTGTGGATTTCCCTGACCTGTTATGTCAACCCAAGTCCATGGTTCTTACAGTGGGCAAACTCTGTATGGTTACAGTGTGCAGGAGACCGTGGAGAGATCAGTAATGGTACGCTGAATAATAAGATGGACAATATGCTGACTTACCGTGATGCGAACTACTATGAGTTTGTTCAGGTACACCAGTTTCAGTTCCCATTGGCAAATCTTTATAACCATGACCCGATCTACGGAAGTGAAGGAACAGGAATCGTAGCTGACTCCATGACAGCAGAACAGTTCAAGAATTACCTGTATATGATGGGAACAAGAGGAACTGCATTCTGGGAGCTTTATTACTCTGATTCACTGCTGGACAAGGATAAATATCTTGTAAATGCAGAGTTCCTTGAGTGGGAGGAAGAAAATTTCTCCAAGCTGAAGAATGCGAAGATGATCGGTAGCCATCCATCCAGTGCAACAAGACTCAGCACTTACAGAAATGGTGGAATGAGCAGCGGTGAAGTACAGAATCCATATGGATTTGCATGCTTCGATGGAAATGCAGGAATCATTTCCATGAGAAACCCGTCTGCAACAGAGAAGACGATCACATTTACACTGAATGATGCAATCGGAGTTACAAAAGCCGGTACTTACCACATGAGTACAGTACATACTTATTCTCCGAATGGAACGATTGCGACAGCAAAAGATACTTATACAAAGGGTGAAGAAGTATCCGTTACACTTCAGCCGGGTGAAGTACAGGTATGGTCTCTGAGCCAGGATGCAGATACAACTGCACCGACATTCAAGAGTCTGACAAGTGTTTCAGGAACAGAGCTTCGGGTACAGTTAAGTGAAAAGATCAAAGGAAATGCAATCCTGAAGGTCAAAGTAAATAATGAAGTTGTTGATAATGTGACAGTTTCAGAGTATGCAGACCTGCGTACATTTAAACTGACATTTGCTACAGCACTGAATGATGGCGATGTTGTAGAAGTATCCGCAGAGAGTGGAGCAGATGCAGCCGGAAATCAGATTACAGGAAAGATCTCAGCTCCATACTATGCAGAGAATAAGATTGCAGAGAAAGAAACTGTAGAGGGAAGCAACAGCGAGATCAGTGGAAAAGACCGCAGCGTAGAAGGAACCAACGGATTCACAGTAGCAGCACAGGTTCAGACAGCAGACAGAAGCGTTGTCCTTGTAAAGCAGGGAGATGCTTATGAACTCGGAATCAATGCGGAAGGACATCCGTATTTCACGGTAAACGGTGTGACAGCAACAGCTGATGCAGTTATTTCCGATGCAACAGAATCTATGATCGTTGGTGTAAAAGAAAATAACGGACTGGTTCGTATTTATGTAGACGGACAGATAAGTGCGTCTGTATATAATGCAGAGAACAAAGAGTTCGCAGTTCCTGCAGCAAAGATCGTTGGTAATGGTGTAAACGGAGCTGTGACAAATGTAGCAGTTTATGACAGAAGTCTTGGTTACGATGAAGTTCCGACATCAGGACTGGCAGAGACTGTGAAGAAGATCACAGCAGAAAAAGATAACTGGACAACAGAGTCCTGGACAGCAGCCAATATGGATACGCTTCTTTCCAATGCAACGAGTGCCATCTCAGGTGGAGATGCTTCAGCGATCCAGGCAGCAAAAGAGGCACTGACAGCAGGTTATGCAACACTTGTGCCAAAAGTAGTAGAGAATCTGGCATATCAGAAAAATGTAACATCTGCATGGGTAGACCCTGATGAGACAACAGATATGACCAATACAAGAAGTCCGCTTTCCAATGCAGTAGACGGCGTTTACAATAATTCTGATAAATATGCAATCTATGGAAAAGATGGAAAAGATAAAGGTTCTTATATTACGATCGATCTTGGACAACAGTGCAAGATCAACAATGTAAACTTATGGCGTTACTGGTCTGATGGAAGAACTTATAAGGCAACCGCACTGGTAGTATCTGATACAGCAGATTTTGCGAAGAAGACAGTTCTCTATTACAGTGGAGATTCTGATGTATATAATTTAGGTGTGGATCCGACAGATACATTATATGCAGAAACTTCAGCAGGAAAAGCATTATACAGCGGAGAAGCTGTGACAGGAAGATATGTACGTCTGTACGCAATGGGTAAAGTTGGAAGTAATACTACAAGCGGACATGAGAACCATATCGTAGAGATTCAGGTAAATGGAAGTGCAACAGATTCAGATCCATACGATCTGACAGAATACCGGAAGATATTAAAAGAAGCAAAGACAGAGGCGGCAAAGGATATTTATACAGCAGAATCTGTAGCAGCCCTGAATGAGCAGATCACAGCATCTGAAGCACTGATCACAGAACTTGATGCAGCGATCAATGCAGGAAATCAGCCGGATAAGTCCTGGTCTGAAGTAGCCAATGCGAAGGCAGCTCTTGAGGCAGCCGTAGCAGCACTGGCAAAAAATGACGGACCGGTTGTAGAAGAAGATGCAGATTATACAGCAGTAAATGCAGCAAAAGAAAAAGCTGCAGGAGTAGACAGAAGCAGATATACAGATGAGAGTCTGAAAGCACTGGATGATGCAGTTGCAGCGGTAGTAGAAGGACTGAAGAAATCCGAACAGAGCAGAGTCGATGCAATGGCAGCAGCAATTAACAATGCCTATGCAGCACTGGTTGAAAAAGATGCAGACTACACAGCAGTAAATGCAGCAAAAGAAAAAGCTGCAGGAGTAGACAGAAGCAGATATA
>OLGB01003956.1_pt1 | contig 13199 bp, 11 predicted proteins | sample 1605691 | NCBI WGS metagenome assembly OLGB01 (sample SAMEA3888925, study PRJEB22519) | human gut metagenome | biome: human gut; feature: human-associated habitat; material: faeces | place: Denmark | collected 2010 | reverse complement strand
CATCCGTTGCTCTTATCACTTAAATTTTTTGTTGCTTCACCATTTTCTGAATAATATACAATTGCAGTATTTTTAAGTTCATCTGGCAATGTTATTCCATCATTAGTCATTGTTGCAGTAAATGTTGAACCCATATCTGTTTTGCTTAAAGTGTACTTGTTATCTTTAAACGGTGTTCTACCAATAATAACAACATCACTTATTGTACTTGAATAATTATTATTTATTTCAACATCTATTGTTGCAGATCTCTTTTCTTTGCTTACAATTGCAATCTGAGGAGCTATAGCAACACTTCCATTATTATCATAATTAACAGCAACTTGATTTGTTAATAATGAATTTGGTGACATTAAAATCAATTCCGCACTTGTTTTATTAACAATTTCAGTTGTATTCAAATTACCATTAATGTCATATATATCTTCTGAAGATTTATAATAATCTGAAGCATCTTCATTATATGCATACAACTCAACATTTTCTGTTTTAGTTAATATTCTAGGATCCGCTGAAACTGTACATTTTATAACTATATCGAAAAATACTGCTTCATCATTTTCTGTTATTATTTTTATATATTTATCTCCATTTTCATCAGTATAAATTTCTTTACTTATAATATTAACATCATCTCTGCTAATCTCTACATCATTTATTTCAGCATCAATTATATCTTCAGGCAATTTAATTAAAAATATACCATTTTTCCATGCTTCTTGATTATATTTTTCTTCTTTAGCAGTTCTAATATTTATCTCCAAATTTTTTTCAGTTTCCTGAGTTGATATTGCTTCCTTATTAACTGAAATTCTAGCCAATGAATATGGTGTTTCATAAAATGCTTGATTTGTATCGGTATTTACAAAATTTTCATCAATATATCCTGTTAAAGTTGATTTAATATATTTTAAATTATCAAATTCAGCTCTAGAATAATTATTAGTAATATACTCATCATCTAAGCTCTTTACATTATAAACATATAATGATTTATTTTTTTCAGTAGTACTTGTAACAATTCTTATATGTTTTACTTCCATCTGATATTTATATGGCACTTCTTTACTGTAATTATTCCAATCATCTTTATTAAATTCGTGTATTAATTCATTGGTTTCATCATTATAAACTTTTATCCATCCATTTTCACCTAACATATCATTAGCATTTCTAAAATAAATTCCTATATTAGTTGTTAGCTCAGACATTGATTCAGTAGATGAATCTGCTTTTATAAATTCATCTGAAATTTGAGTTTCACCATCTTTAGTTTCCTTCATTGTAATTCCTTTAGATTGACCACCATTTCCAGTCTCTGCTTTCCATAACACCTCATAAGTATCATTTTTTTCTGTTGCAGAAACTCCATTATATATATTTAGTGGTTTTCTTTTAGAAACTATATATTTTGTAGAATCTACATATGTCCATTCTCCAACTCTAACATCGAAAATTGCAACATCTCCATTAGGTTTTTTATATGTTAAAACAATTGTACCATTTGCAGGTTCAGACCTATATGGATTTGTAAATTCAGAATTTTCGTTATTATATCCTTCATAGTAAGCACTTATTGGAATTTTTAATTCTACTGCGTCTGCACCAGTTATATTATATGCTTCCAATGGATATATAACTCTCACCTTAAATTTATTGTATCTCTTCTCATAATAAGAATTATCATAGCATTGTTTCTTCACAACACCATTCTCATCTAACTCTGTAAATTTTGATATAACAAACTTTCTAGTAGAATTATCATAAGCTATTTGAGCATTTGAATTTCCAGCATCAACTGTAATTGGATCGTAACCATTTAATTGAGGGACTTCTCCTTCTATACATGCTTTGGACAAAATCAATTCATTATTTAATTCTTGTATTCCAATATCAAATTCAAATACAACTTGATTATTTTCCTCATCAATGATATCAGTATTATCTTTTGATTGATTTAGATTTGGTTCACCATCAATATAGTTTGGTATCTCAGTTTTAGTAGTTCCATACCAATCCATATTAAATTCAACAGTCTTGTTTATCTGTGTTCTTGTTCCATCAGCTGCAACATGTGTACCAGTTAAAGTTACTGAATTAATTTTGCTATATTGGGTTGTATCATTTCCTATTGCAGCGAATTTTTGAGAATCATATGAATAATCCCCTGTTCTTACAATACCTGTTAATAACTTTTGTGTACCATTATTTATTTGATTTAAAGAAATTTGTTTTGCGTTATTTGAAATTACGTTATCTTTTACTTCGCTATCTTTTGGAATTGCAGTCTGTAAATAGAAGTTATCACTATTAATCGTTATAACCCCATTTTCTAAATATCCATTTGTAAGTACATTAAGTTCCATGTACAAAGTATCTCCTTTACCAACTTGCTTACACGTACCTTTTATCTTTTCTGCATATCCGTCATTGTTTATATCTCGCAAGAAAAACGCACCAAACTTAACATAGTCTGTACCATCTACACTTGAATCAGCATCAGTAAATTGATCATACGTCATTGCACGAGCCAACTCACTATCAGGTATAAATATCTTCTTTGTAGCTTCTCCTTTACTTGATACTATGGCAATAGCTATAATTATTGCCACCAATGCAATTGCAATTCCACCTGCAATTAATAAGCTTTTCTTTGTAATCTTCTCCTTAAATTTCTTTAACATAACCTTTTCTCCTTATAATCTAATAATTACTTATTATTTTAAATAGTTCTTAGATAAGGTCAATGTCACAAAATTCTAAAAAGGCACAAAAAAGGCAGTAAAAATTAGTCTATAAGACAAAAAATGGCTACAAACGTCTAAATATAAACATTTGCAACCATTTTTTTTATTATAAAACTCCATTTTTCACAGTTACTTATCTTTTTAATTACAATTCATCAACAAAACCTCAATAAACTAGCGGAAACTCTTATTACAATTTATTTAATTTCAAAACAATCCACAGCCTATTTTCCATCACTACAAAATAATCCACATCTATTAATGTCTTTTTCTAATTACATAAATTCCTGCTGTCATAGCAATCATAATCATTAAAATGCCTCCTGCAATTGCAACATATGGAATTTCACCAGTACCAACTGCTACAATTAAATCTGCTTTTGTTTGAATTATTATAGCTTTTATTTTATATCCTGTATCTGCAGTCATAATTATGTCTTTTTTACTTGGTTGATCTATTATAACAGTTTCATAAGGATTCATTAATTCTCCAGATATGCTACCGCCCTTTACTTGAGTAGTTGTTCCTTTTTCGTCTGTTTCCTCGTGAAGTTTTACTTCTGTAGTTATTTTAAATTCTTTTAATTTGTAATAATAACTTACAGTCGTACTTTCTTGTATAGTTCATGATGTCCCTGCTGTACTTGGGGTTACTTTTGTTTCACTATTAATTACAACATATCGTTTAAGTAGTTCTTCACTTGGTTTAGTTGTATATTTGGTTCCCTTGTAATACTCAGAAACTTCATCTTCCATTAACTTTGTTTCGAGTTTTTTACTAATTTTTATCCACAAAAAAAGAATAAACATTTCCACATGTTTATTCTTTGTATTATCATTTAATAAAAGCATTATATTATAACCCATCCTCCGTTTGGTGAGATTATTTGACCTGTTGTGAATTCGTCTTCTATTAACCAGTTGATAGTCTTGGCTATATCTATTGGTTTTCCTAGTTTTCCTAGTGGTGTTTCCATTTCTAAGACTGCTTTTTCTTCTTTAGTTAGTCTTGAGTTCATCTCTGTTTCTATGGCTCCTGGTGCTATTGAGTTTACTCTTATGTTTGATGGTCCTAATTCTTTGGCTAATGCTTTCGTTAGTCCATCCATTCCTGCTTTTGTTACTGAGTATGCTACTTCGCATGATGCCCCTACCATTCCCCATATTGAAGACATATTTATTATGCATCCTTGTTTTTCGTGTATCATGTGTTTTGATACTTCTTGTGACATTGCTATTGCTGAATAAAGATTAGTTCTTATTATTTCTTCTATTTCTGCGTCTGTTAAATCTGTGAATTGTCCCCAGATTGATATTCCTGCATTGTTTACTAGCACGTCTATGTGTTTGTATTTTTCTATTGCATATTCTACTAATGCTTTACATTCTTCTCTTTTTGATACGTCTGCTTTGTATATGTCTATGTTTATATTTTCTTTTTTTAGCTCTTCTTGTAGTTCTTTTGCTTTTTCTGCTGATTTATTATAGTTTGCTATTACTGTGTGTCCGTTTCTTGCTAGTAGTTTTGCTGTTTCTCTTCCAATTCCTCTTGATGCCCCTGTGATTATTATTACTTTTGACATATTTTCTCCTTTTTTATAGTAGTTTATTATTAATGATGCAATTTTATTTTGCTATTAAATTTTTTTCTATATTTGTATATTCTTTTTTATATAGAACAAAAGTGGACTATTTTTAACATTTATAAGAACGAGTCTTTGTTCGTGTGCGAAATTTGCAAATTTCTGTGCATTATTTTATATACTAAGAAGTTCGAAGGACTTTCTTAGTATATAAAAAAGCCAACAATTAAGAGTTTTCTCAAAACTGTTGACTTTTAATTGGAGCCACTTGTCCGAATCGAACGGACGACCTACTGATTACAAGTCAGTTGCTCTACCAGCTGAGCTAAAGTGGCATATTCAATTGGTGACCCCGACGGGAATCGAACCCATGTCTCCGCCGTGAAAGGGCGATGTCTTAACCGCTTGACCAAGGGGCCAGAAAATCTCAGATTAAAATCTGAGATTGGTGAGCTATCCGCGACTCGAACGCGGGACAACTTGATTAAAAGTCAAGTGCTCTACCACCTGAGCTAATAGCCCAAATTCATATCGCTTAACGCGACTGCTCTTATATATTACACTACTTTTCTTAAGTTGTCAACATTTTTTTTAATTTTTTTTATTTTTTTTCAAAAAATGTTTTATAATTCTATTTTTGAATACTTTATTGCTTCTTTTTCTAGAATCTTTTCTTCTCTATCTGAGCATGTGAATATTAGAATTTGTCTATTTTCTAGTTCTGAAAGGTATTCTAAAATTTCTGTCATTCTTTCTTTATCATAATATGCAAAGCTTTCATCCATTATGATTGGCATTGTTTCTTTTGATATTTCTTTTGCAGCACTAATTCGTAATGCTAAATATATAAGATCAACTGTACCTGAGCTTAACATATCTATTGGCATGTATTGTCCGCCTTCAATTTCTATTAATAAGTTATTTTCGTTGTCTAAATATATGTTTTCATACTTTCCGTTCGTGACTTTTTTTAGTATGTTCTTTAATTCCTCAATAAAATCTGGTGTTATATTTTCTTTCATTTCTTGGTATGATTTTTCGATTTGTTCTTTTACCATTTCATACATATTGTTTAATTGTAATAGTTCATCTTTTTTCTCATAAAGGTTTTCTAGCTCTTCATCAATTTCAACTAAATCTTCTAATTTTTTTATAATGCTTTGATTGTCTACTTCTATTGTTTTTTCTGTGATCTTAAATTCTGTTTGTTCTCTTTCTTTTTCGTCTATGAATTCCACAATGTTTTCATATTTTGTGGATAAAATATCTTGAATTGTTTCTTCATCGATTTTGTTTATGAAGTTTTTTATTATATTTTTTTCTTCTTGTTTTTGTTTTTCAAATATCTCTGCTTTCTTTTCTTCAATTTCTTGTTGTTTCTTTAAACATTCCTTTTTTATTTTTTCTAGTTCTTCTTCAAGATTTGTTTTTTCTTGATACATTTTTTTGCTATTTCTTTTAATTTCTTTTTTCTTCTTATTTTGAATTGATGCTGTTGTTATAAGTCCTATAACTGGAATAGCATTTAATGAAAGTATTAAATATTGTTTTATAGCTACTGCAAGTACTGTTATTACTATTATTGCCAAAATAGAAATGTAATATCCTATTTTATTTGTTTTTAAATTTTCTTGTCTTTCATTGTTTAGTTCTTCTATTTCTTTTTTAATTTTTTCTTGGTTTTCTTCTTCTTTTTCTAGTGCTTGTTCAAATATTTTGATTTTTTCTTTTTCCAGTTGAGTTTTCTCTAAATTAATTTTTTGTTGCCTTAGTAAATCTAGTATTGTTCTGTTTTCTTGTATGTCTGTTTTAATATTTTCTTTTTCATTTTCAACTTGATATTTTTTGTCTTTGTATATTTCAATTTGTTTTTTCTCTGCTTCTTTTTTCTCGATTTCTTCTTCAACTAAATTAAGTGGTCTTCCTGCGCTCCTTGAACTTCCTATTTCTTCTAGTTGTCTTTTGTTTAATTTGTCTAGTGTTTTTTTGTATGATATATTTTCGCTTCCGCTTGAAACAATATTACTTAATTTCTGTATTATTGAATTTTTCATATTGGATGAAAGCCTTACTCCTTCTTGTTCTGCAACACAGCTTGCGAAGAAGTTTTCTTCTGTTATTCCTGTTTGCTCTATAAAAAACATACTGTCTTTATTTTTGTCAATTGGATAATTTTTTGTTATATCATTCTTTTGTTCATCATAAATTATTGGGCTTTTCTTCTTGAATTCTCTATATACTTCATATTCTTCGTTGTTGTCTAGTGTATATGTAATTTTGCCTGAATATTCCTCTTTTCTCCAAGGTTTATATTTTTCAAAATCAGATATATTTTTACCATTTTTAGTTCTAGCTGTTCCATAAAACATTGATGTTATAAACTTTAGTAATGTTGATTTTCCTGCTTCATTATTTCCTTGAATTACATTTATCCCATTTGAAAAATTTATTTCTTTATTTTCTAATTTTCCAAATCCATTTACCTTTAAGTTCTCTATTTTCATTATAATACCTCTAATCCTATTTCTATTGCTTTTTCAATAAAGTCATCATCTAGGTTTTCTTTTTCTTTCTTTTCTAACATATTCTTTACGAATATTCCTTTTATATTGTTCTCGTTTGCTATTTGTTCAATATTAATTCCTAATTTTGTTTTATCTCTAATTTTAACAATATTTTCGGTTTGAACCATTTTTTTAATTTCATCTAAATTTAGTGGAAAGAATCTTTTTCCTGTTAAAATTATCTTATATAAATTGTTTTGTTTTAAGAATAATTTTTCAAATTCTTCTATTACTTCTTCATTTGAACTCATTTCTGAAATATCAATTTCTAGTTCAGCGTATTCTCTTTTATCTATTGTTTTGAATTCTACTTCAAGATTATCTTTTTCAATATCACAAACAAGCACTCCGTGTTTTCCTAATTCGTCAAATCCTAAGCTTATTGTTGAGCCTGGATAAAAAATCTTTTGATTTTTTTCTTCATTGTAGTATGGTTTATGAATATGTCCTAATGCAATATAATCAAATCCTAATTCTTTTAACTTAGTTTGTCGTAATGGATTGTACTCTCTTTGTTCATCGGAACCTCCATCCAATGAACCGTGAGTTATTAAGATATTTATATCGTCTGGTTCTTCAATCTCAATTTCTTCAATTTCTGAATGTTTACAATAAAAATCAGTAAATCCAAATCCGTATATATGTATTCCATTAAAATCGATTTTTTCGATATTCTCGCTGAAAATATGGACATTTGATGCCCATTTATATGTAGCATAAAATGAATTTTTTATATATGGATCGTGATTTCCTGGTGTTATGAAAATTTTTGTGTCTGGTATTTCTTCAAATATCTTGTTTATGTATTCTATACTTGATTTTCTTATATAATTTTGTTCATATAAATCACCTGAAATTAGTAGTAATTTTATATCATTTTCTTTAATATATTCTGCAACTTCTTTTATTGCTTTTCTTTGTTCCATTCTTCTTTTTTGTGGTAATCCATCTATTGAACTTAATGAATCAAATTTGGCATCCATATGCAAATCTGCTAAATGTACGAATTTCATTTTTCCCTCCATCAATACCTTCTAATTTAAGTTTGTGGCATTTGTATGCAAAAATTATCTTTTGCGCAAATCACTTGTATTCTAAGACTTTTTGCGTAACCTTTTTAAGGCAAAAAAATATTGACTAAATTATATCAAATCGATATTTTTCAGTCAATATTTTTTCAAAACATTTGTTTTTGTATTGTATAAATTCTATTTTTTTTATTAATCATTTTGTTTTTAATCTATGTCATTTAGTGTTCCGAATAATTCATCAAATTTTGCTTCCATTTCTTTTTGTAAATCTAGCTTTTCTTGGGTTGTTTGAGGTTCTACTTTAGGCTCTTCAACAGGTTCCATTGGCAACTCTGGTGGCATATCCAAACTTGATAAATCAAGAATTGGTTGTACATTGTTATTATTTTTTTCCTCTTTTGGCTTTTCTTCTTTCTTTGGTTCATTATCTGCAAATAAATCGTCTAATGATTCTATTTTTGTAGGCTCTGCGTTTTCTCTTTTTTCTTCATATGGATTATATGGATTATACGTTCTCCATTTTCCTCTATCTGTAACCTCACGATCGTTATGATCTACTCTAAAAGGTCTAATCTGTTTTTCTGTTGGATGATTAAAATAATAGTATTTTTGAGCTCTAATTGGCTTTAAACCTTTTTCATAAATAATACATTGATCTACATCTAGTCTTCTTAATTCATCTGGTGTAAGCAAAGCTCTTGCCATATTTTGTTCTGAAACACTCTTTCCTTGTTTCCAATCATTTCTATCTTTATTTATTGATTCACTTTCTCTAAATATTGTTTTTTCACCTAATGCTTTAGAGAAATATTCAACTGTTTTTTGTGAGTTACTTCCTAGGAATACGTGAGTATCACAGTTTCCTAAGATTGTTTCATGTGACTCTTTATAAACTGCTTCTAGCTGATCTAGGTTCTGCAAAATAACGCTAAATGATATTTTTCTACTTCTTGATGTTGATATTTTTTTATCGAAATCTGGTATTTTTCCTATGTTAGCGAACTCATCAAGTATGAAAAATGTTTGCACTGGTAATTCTCCGCCACATTCATCTGCGAAGTCATATAATCTTTGAATCATTTGTGAGAAGAATATTGTTAATAAGAAATCATATGCAGCATGTGTATCTGATGATATAACATATAATGCTGTTTTTTCTTTTCCAATTTCTTCGAAATCTATTGTATTTGTTGATGTTAATTCTGCGATTGCTTTTGAATCAAACTTACCTAATTTAGATTGTAGTGATGATAAAATTGATCCATATGTTTTATCTGATGATACTTCAATTGATCTATAGTTTGTTCTTGCTGGATGTTGATGTGGTAACTGATTAATCAAATTTGAAAGTAAGTTATCTCCACCATTATTGTTTGCTGCTCTTACAAGCTCTGCACAGCTGGCTAAATTTTGTTCTTCTGGTGGCCTAACTTCTCTTAAATAATATATCAAAGATTTTAGTAACATTTCAGCCATGTCATCCCAGAATGGATCTGATGAACTTGCTGCATCTTTTTGTCCTTTAACAATTGTGTTTGCAATTATATCAACATCTATCTGATTTCTAATGTGGTGCAATGGGTTGTATCCGTCACTTTTTTCAGGTCTTACTAAGTTTAAAACTTTAATTTTATATCCTTTTTCTCTTAAGAAACCTGCTGTTTGGTCGTATAATTCTCCTTTAGGATCTGTAAATACATATGATCCTAATTGTTGACATGCGTTTGGAATAACGTATGATGCAGATTTACCAGCACCAGAACCGTCCAACTACCAATACGTTTACGTTTCCTCTTTTATCAACTGGTAGGAATTCTTTTTCGGCTAGTATTATACCTTGTTTATTATTTAAAATTGAATATTCTTCACCGTTTGAACACCAATCACTTGATCCATTTTCTATTCCATCATATTCATGTTTTGGGGTAGCTTTTATAATTCCAATTATTACTGCTACTGCATAAACAAAGGTAAACCTCCATATTGTTGCCCAGAACATTCCATGTGATTCTCCTGCAATACATAGTCCAATTGCTTCCCACGGTTTTACGATATATGTTCCTAATGATTCAAATAGATTTGCCCATCTTTGTCCACTGTCTGATACTGAAAATGCATCTTTAACAGCTAAGCTCATAGGCGCAACAAATACTATGATTAAAATTAACCATAGTATGAAGCTTACTATTAACTTTGTTTTTATTTTTTTGATGGCTCTTGAAATTTTTTCTTGAAATTTCATATTATCTCATCCTTTTCTTTGGTTATTATTGCCTATCTTTCTGTTGGATTATTTTGTTCGTATTTTTCTTGAGCGCTTTTTTCAAGTTCTGCTCTTTCTCTTGCAGCTTTTTGTGTTTCATTTTCAGGAACTTGTTTTACTTGTTCTGCTCTTCCAATACGTCTGTCTACTACGATTTTCACACCGTTTTTGTGCATTTCGGCAGCAGTTACTGGAACAAGTGAATCTCCTTGCTGTGCAGGTTTAATTCCTTCTTTTATTTTTGCTGCAGGTTGAACTGTTGCACTTGTTACATCTTTATAACTTGTTTCAAATCCTGCTGGTGCAACTTCTCTTTGATTTGTGGCAATTACTATGCATTCATCTGTTACTGCCATTAATTTTTGTGCTTCTTCTGGATTTACATAATATTTTTTACTATTCTCAGTTTGAGCATTAGTATTTTGCATTTCCATAACTTTCCCCTTTCGCTAGTTTCTATTTTTCTTATCTGTAATTTCAAACATTACGTACGTTTTATTTGCTTGTAATGTACATTTTCCTTTTACTTCATTTGTTTTCTCGTCAAAATATAATTTTGGCTTTACTTCATCTGTAGTATCTGGGTCTATTATTGTTATTGGTCTTTTTAAATTTGGTGTATATTCAAAATCTCTAAACTCTGTTTCTTGTTCGTTATATAATGTCTCGAATCTCATTGGAACAGGAGTGTTTGAAACTCTGACTATATTTGTTTTTGTTTCTAAAAAACCATTATTTACAACTACTCTATCTTTTCCAAAAGAGAATATTACTAATTCATTTCCTTCTGGTGCTGGATCCATTAAAAAGAATGTTTTCTTTTTGTTGTTTCCAACAAATTCTTCCGAATATCTTAGTCTTTCAATTGTAAATTTTGGTGATTTGTCTAAAAATTCTTTTTCTGTTTTGTTTACTTTATATATTACTGTGTTTATAGATTGTGGTTCAGTAATACTAAAGTGCTTTCCAAAAATTTCTTCCATTTTACACCCCTTCTATACAAAATAATTTGTATTTTATCTTTCGTATAATCAAACATAGTTTAATTATACAACCTTTTATCTTTTATGTCAACAATCATAAGGCTTTTGCTTTTCTTGGATTAAAATTACTTATATCTTTTAATTTTTTTAGTAATTTCATTTCCTCTTCATTAATTGTGGTTGGCATCATAATTTTTACAACAACAACTAATTTTCCTCTTCCGCCTTTTCCATCTTTGTATCCTTTGTCATCTATTATTATTTTCTCACCACTTTGTATTCCTTTTGGAACATCAACCATCACTTCTTCATCTATTCCAGTTATTGCAACTTTTGTGCTAAGTGCTGATTCCCATGGTGTTATAGGCAATTCTGTATAAAGATCTATTCCATTTAATTTCAAATTTTGGCTGTCTTTTATTTTAATTCTTATGAATAAATCTCCGTTTTTTCCTCCATTTTTTCCAGCTTTTCCTTGGCCTAGAACTCTAATTTTTTCATTGTTTCTAATCCCTGCTGGAATTTTAACATCTATTTTTTTGTTTCCACCATCTACTGTTTTAAAGTTTAAAACTTTTGTAACTCCAAAATATGCTTCTGTAATTGTTGATGTTACTTCTGTGTATATATCTTCTCCTTTTTCTGGCTCTCCTCTGAATTTTACGTTTTGCGTTTCAGCAGATTTCTTTTCGCCAAAAAATAAATTCATAAAGTCTTTTACTTTTGCATCTCTGTATTTTTCATTTTGTTTATTTTTTCTTCCTATGTAATAATACCATAGTCTGTCGTATTTTCTTCTTTTCTTTCCATCTGATAGTGTATTATATGCTTCGCTTATGTCTTTAAATCTTTCTTCTGCTTTTTTATTATTTCTATTTACATCTGGATGATATTTTTTTGCTTGTTCTCTATACGCATTTTTTACTTCATCCAAGCTAACTCTACTATTCTCAAACCCCAATATTTTATAATAATCTTTTATTACCATTTAACATCCCCCAAACATTGGATAATTTCGTGGTTATTATATCATAGTATTATGTGAAAAGAAACTACTTTTTTTATTAAATGCTGAAAAAATAAAAAGAAATTTTGACGTGTTTTTATATTATAAATTAATAAGAACATCATATTTATTTTTCTGGAAAAACATGATATACTAATGTAAAATTGTTATGGAGGTAAACTTATATGTCTATTGAAAAGCAAAAGTTATATAATGAGATTGAAACATTGCCTGAAGAGCTTACAAATCAAGTTATAAATTTTATTGAATATTTAAAATTGTCATATATAGATACGGATGCACCAGATAGTGTAACAATAAAAAGCAAAAAAGATTTAAAAGAAAAATTACAAAAGGGTTTAGATGATATAAATTCAAATAATGTATATTCATTGGATGAGATTTTTTCAAAAATGGAGAATCTATAAAAAATAGGAGAAAAATATGAAAAAATATAAAATAGAATTTTCTAAAACAGCTGCACATGATTTAGAAAATATTATCTTTTATCTTCGTTATAATCTATCTGGAGATATTATAGCAGATAAATATAAACTTTTATTCAAACAAACTCTAAAAGATTTGGAAAATACGGCAAGTAGTTTTCCTATTTTAGATGAAAATTTAACTGGTCATAAAAATATTAGAAAAGTTAATGTAAGAAACTATTTAATATTTTATATTGTAGATGAAAATAGCTCTAAAGTATCTATATTGAGAATTGGGCATGCTTTTATGGACTGGGAAAAATATCTGAAAGATGAATAACCATAAAAGAGGACTCAATAATCCTTATAATTATTGGCCCATTTCTTCTTATTAATGCATCTACTGTCGTTGTGATATTATATTCTATTTGGTTTAATTAAGAGGTAACTTCCCGTTTTATGGGAAGTTACCTCTTAATTAAACCCAAAAAAATTAGGAGAATTAACTTACTGTTAATCTCCTAATTTTTTTTGATTTCTATTATTGACGTTTTTTCTTAATTACGTAAATTCCTGCTGTTATTGAAATCATTA
>OLGB01003952.1_pt1 | contig 13206 bp, 12 predicted proteins | sample 1605691 | NCBI WGS metagenome assembly OLGB01 (sample SAMEA3888925, study PRJEB22519) | human gut metagenome | biome: human gut; feature: human-associated habitat; material: faeces | place: Denmark | collected 2010 | reverse complement strand
CAAGAAATTTATGTGCAAGATGACGTAAAATCTGCAAGCAGATGAGGTGCTAAGGAAACGCTGAAAAACACGCTCGCTTCGTGTTTAAAACGATAAACAGCACAGTTTACTTACGCAAAAAAAGTCCGATGAAAGTCGGACTTTTTTATTTATCCAAAGCTTTTCGTTCCGAAAAAAGGTGCGTTTGTCGGGTCTGTGTTGAAAAAGCTCGGATTTGAGAATATTATGAATCGGAATATAAAGGAAACATCAACAAGTGCTTTTACCGTATCGATATCCACCGCACACAGCACACAGAGGGAATTATGGCTGATCTGAGATCATTTGGAAGATATTTATACTTTTTGCGCAAAAGCAGAAAGCTGACCCTGCGCAGGCTTGCAGAAATGATAAATGTTTCTCCGTTTTATTTAAGTCTTATCGAAAATGAAAAGAAAAGCAACCCCAGTCCCGAGATACTGGGTAGGCTTTACACCGCTTTGAAGCTGAGCAAGCCCGAAATGGAAACACTGCTCGATCTTCACGCCGAGAGAAACGGCGGCGTTAGCTATGACATTGCTCACTACATAATCAAAAACAAGGATATCAGGGAGCTTATCCGCTCCGAGCGCGACAAGGCGAAGGACACCGCCTATTGGGACGATTTTATCTCCGATATTACAAAGGAAAACATAGGACATTAAAGACGTAAACTCGTACATTTCTCAAAATGGCAAAACGAACGCTTCGCTTTAATCAGCTTTTTCCTAACCCGAAGCTTTGGACAGCGGAAAATCGTCCGAAACATTGACAATGTAAAACTGCGCCTGCGAGTAAAAAAACATCTGCTCTCACTCTGACGCTTCACCCGATCAAGTCCGAATCTCAGCTTCGGCATTTTTATTTCGCTATAATTTGACAAACTCCGTTATATTTGGTATACTAAAAGAAAAACATTATCGGAGGATCATATTATGAAGCGCAGAAATTCAAATAAATTTGCAGTATCGAACACGCCTGCTGCACCTGTTGCCGAAAAGGCTGCACCCGTTGAGGAAGCAAAGGTTGAAGCAACTCCTGCTGCCGAACCGACTACTGCTGTTGACGCTCCCGTTTCGGAAGTCAAGGAAACAAAATCCGCACCAAAAGCAAAGCCTGCCGCTAAAAAGGAAGAGGTCAAAAAGGCTGACGTTTTCGTTATCCAGAGCAACGGCAAGGAATATACCAATGATGATATTGTTGAGCTTTGCAAGGCTGCTTACAGAAACGGCACCCGCAAGCAGGTAAGATCCTGCGATGTTTACCTCAAGGCTGAAAACAACGGTCTGAGAGCATACTATGTTATCAACGGCAATGCCGACGGTTCGTTTATCGATCTTTGATCTTAATACTGTATTTTTAATGGCAGTACATTTTTCAATATGTGCTGCCATTTTTTATAGAGATATAAAAAAGTCCGACGTAATATCGGACTTTTTTCAATATATTCACTTTTCATCAGGAATCTTCAAAACGACCGATAGTTCAAACATTCCGTCCTTTATCGAAACAGCCATAGTACCGTCATATTTCTTGACAGTCTGCTTAATCGAAAGCAGCCCGAAGCCGTGATTTCTTTCATCTTCCTTAGAGGTTTTCATTATCCCCTCGGAATCTGCGCTGACGGTCGGATTTCTCATCGTCATTGTCCAGTAGCCCTGCCTTATCTGTGCAGCTATGGTTATTTTGCCTCTTTCGGGACATTTTTTGCAGGCTTCGACCGCGTTATCCAAGGCGTTTGCAAGGATAATGCAAATATCGGAATTTCCTATCTTGTCCGTAATACAGCCGTCGAATTCAATATCGGCAAAATCCTTGCAGTTCTCACTCTTATCCGTAAATATCACATCCGCAAGGCGGTTTCCCGTGTGGAAGATAGCTTCATTTCGGTGGGTTGATTCCGTAAGCTTATCAATATAGTTCTGCGCATCGGAATAAAGGCCCTCGCCGATCAAAGCATTGATACTGCTGAGGTGATTTATGTAATCATGTCTGAATGTGCGCATATCGCTGTTAAGTTTTTCGAGCTTTTCATAGTGGGCGATTTGTGCGCTGACCTGTTTTTCAAGCAGTGTGTTCAGGGCGGTGTAATAATTTTTGGATGCGACGTTTATTAAAAGAGAAAATATCATTATTAATAATGTTATCGTTACAATAATAATCAACCCAGTTACTATATTCTGTTTTAATATACTGACTTGTGGATAGTTATTAAAAATTGATAAAGTATCAATGCATATAAGAACTATAATAACAAAAATAAAAAACCGTTTAGGTATAATTTCTAAAGCACATTGAATACTTTCCAGTTTACCGCTTTTTAGATAATAAATCGCACATCCCAAATATATTAAACGTAAAATACCCAAAACAATCTTTCCAGATAAATCATAAGATAAAGCAGTAAACTGAAAAACAAATAATGCACCACATGCAGATAATAGTGTACATATAAGTTCGGCAATTAAAGCTACATAAATTTGCGCTGATGAAACTTTCCCAAATGCAATTTTAAATGCAAACAAAAACATAATTGGATATATAAACAGTGAAATATAATTTATTTTTAAAGGATATGAAATACAAATAACTGTAGCCAATAAAAAGCTAATTAAAACAATAACACTTAATTTACGTTTTTTGTTGATTCTACTGATTCCCAATGAGGAAATTAATAAAATCGTTGAAATGACCATAGTCACATCAGAGATAACAGATAGTATATATTGTGCTATCATCAATATGTGCCTCCAGCTTATATTGTTCGATTATTATACTTCATGATATAGTCCCGAAATGACTTTTTAAATTTTGCGGTATAAACTTTACCAATCCGTGCTCGTTCACCATTATCAAATAAAATTTCTGTATTTGTATGATTTTCTATATGAGAAAAGCCTGCAATATACGCCCTTTGACAACGACAAAATTTTTCCTCAGGCAATTGATCCTCTATTTTCTTTAAGTGAATATGTATCTCCAAAATTTTTTGCGTTGTCCTAATAATTGTATGCTTTCCGCTTGCTTCCGCGTATATAATATCGGACATTTTTATTTTCCATGTTCCGTCATTGGTTTTCAAAATCAATAAATTGTCATAATCGATCGACTTCAGATAATCATCGATCGCCTTAAATAATTTTTCTTTGTTTATCGGCTTGACAATAAAGCGAAAAGTATTTACTTCATAAGAATCAACCGCTATTTCGGGGTATGCACTTACAAAAATGATAATATTTTCATTGTTCTTGCTTCGGATAACTCTTGACGTTTCCATACCGTCAATATCATCCATCTGATAATCCATAAAAACTATTTCATATTCCCTTTCATTCAAAGTTTTTATAAGATCATGACCATTTTCAAATTTATCGACAGATATATCGATCTTTCTTAGTTTGCTATACTCATCAAGCAATTTTTCAAGCGCAATTTGCATTGGCTTTTCATCATCACATATGGCAACTCTCATTCTTTTCACCTCAACGGCTATATTTTACCACAAAATCACGTGATTTTCAATAAGAATTCTTTTATTCTAAAAAAAATATGCCTTATCCAATAACCATTGAGCATTTCTCCCAAATTTTCTAAAATGAATTCAGAAAATAACGGGAGGGATTACAATGACATGGCTTGATCATTTGGTACGTTGGATTCTTGGCTATTAATGAGGTTTTAAATGTACATCGTTGAAAAACAACAATTATGGTATGACAACATAATGTCCTACAGAACAAGGGTCGAAGAAAAAGATTTATCCCGGCTTTTAACCCATGTTGGTGTGGCGCTCGACGCATTGGAGCTTGAACAGAAAGGCGACATAATTTTCACCATTGACGAAAAGGTCGAAACCGAGCGCACAACAATACTCGGAGTTGAGCTTCTTATCCCGGTTGACAAAAAATTTGAAAGCAACAGCCGTTATGTATACAAATCCTGTTTCAAGCTTGAAAATGCAGTCATGGGTAAGTTCAACGGAAAGATCTGCGCGCTGAACGGCTTCGCCGCTGAACTTTGCAGCTATGTTGACAACAGCAACATCAAGCCGATAACCGATGTATACTATCTTGTGCGCGGTATTTGCGATGATGAATGTGTAGTTGATCTTTACCTCGGAACAAACGGAAACATACTGTGATCCTTCGCCCTGCAAAAGCAGTTCTCTTTATGGGGACTGCTTTTTGTTTGCCTTAATTACCTCTTATTGAGCCAATATGTTATTATACTGCATAAATCTTAGGTCTATATATTCTTATATATTAATCTTGTCGATATATACAATCATTTCTGCTTATCAAAAATATTATGTTTTTATCATATTTATTTATTAAGGAGTTTTGCGCCAAGTTTAAGACATTTTATTATTCCAACAAGAGGATTTGTTATTTCCTCTGCAAACGATTCCAATACATCAAGAGTTGATTCTCCCAAATCCAATGCGATCTTATTTACATCATCATCAGTTTTTATTAAATCACGCTTCGGAAATAAGTGCAACAAAAAATAAAAAAAGTATAGACTCAAAGAACAATCTCTGGTATAATGGAGTCACCACAGCAAGTTGAAAAATGAGTCTGTACACACATTTCAGCACAGAAGAGCGGAAATTGTCAATGGTTTTGAAGGCACAAGGCTACAACATAAGCCAAATTGCCAAAAAACTTGGAAAAAACCGTTCATCAGTCAGCCATGAATTTGCAAGGAATTCAAACAAAGACGAAAGAACTGCGGACGTAAGCCTATTCTTCAAACAAATGAAAACATAAAAAACTATGTCACAGAAAAACTTGATCTTTTTTGGTCACCTGAGCAGATAGAAGGACGAGCAAAGCTTGAAAATATCAGCATTTCCACAATTCTTTTGGAAGAGGGAAATCATAAAGGTACAAGGTTTTCACCTTTACCCAATATTATCTGAACTGCATAAAAAAAATCAACCATTTGTTGTGACAAAGTCTTATTAAATAATGGAAGAATACGAACGGAGGATGGTTATGGATTATTTCAGATTAACCGTTGAAAAGGCAATGGATGAGCTTGGAACGGTGAAAAACGGTCTTGCTCATGAGGATGCGAAAAACAGGCTTGCCGAACAGGGCACAAACGAAATTGCCGAGGGCAGCCGTGACGGTGTGATAAAGGTTTTCCTTTCGCAGTTTGCGGATCTGCTTGTGTTTATACTTATCATCTGCGCGGTGCTGTCGGCGGCGACGGGCAACGGTGAAAGCACGGCGGTAATCCTCTGCGTTATTGTGCTGAATGCGGTTATAGGCACGGTTCAGCATTTCAAGGCGGAAAAATCCCTTGACGCTCTGAAAGCAATGTCCGCGCCCCATGCAAGGGTTGTGAGAAGCGGAGAGGTATGCGAAATACCTGCGCGAGAGGTTGTCTGCGGCGATATTCTTTTGCTTGAAGCGGGAAGCGTTGCCGCCGCTGACGGACGGGTTATCGAGTCAGCAGGGCTTATGTCCAACGAAAGCTCGCTGACGGGCGAAAGCAACAGCATAGAAAAAATCACCGCACCAATCGAGGGCGATGGCGAGGTAATGTTGGGTGACAGGGTAAATATGATTTTCAGCGGCTCGCTTATTACCGCAGGTCGTGGCGCGATTGCCGTAACCGAAACGGGCATGAACACCGAAATCGGAAAAATCGCCTCCATGATAAACAAGGCGGAGGCGAAGAAAACTCCTCTCCAGAAAAGCCTTGACGCGTTTTCGCGCAACCTTTCAATTGCAATTCTTGTCGTATGTGCGGCGGTTATGGGCCTTTCCGTTATGCGTGGTGAGCCGATTCTCGATGCGATGATGTTTGCGGTTGCGCTGGCGGTTGCGGCAATACCCGAAGCACTCAGCTCAATCGTGACGATTTCCCTTGCAATCGGCACACGCAAAATGGCGGAGGAACACGCCGTAATCAAGGATTTGAAAGCGGTTGAGGGACTCGGCTGCGTAAGCGTGATATGCTCCGACAAAACGGGCACGCTGACAAAAAACAAAATGACTGTCCGCGAGGTTTTTTGGGACGGTGAGAATCATACCGCAGATGACAGCTGCCCCGAATGTCGTGCAATGGCTATGGCAATGTGCCTTTGCAGCGATGCTGTTTTCGGTACGGAGTCAACCATAGGCGACCCAACCGAAACCGCGCTTATTGAATTTTACGGCAAGGAATGCTGCGAAGAGATACGAAGTGCATACCTCAGAATTGGGGAGATACCCTTTGACAGCGACCGAAAGCTGATGAGTACATTGAATACCGTGGGAAAAGAAAATGTCATGTTTACCAAGGGCGCGGTTGACAATATGCTGGGCAGGCTCACATCGGTATATGAGCAGGGAATTATCCGCGACATAACCCCTGAGGATATACGCATTATAACCGAGCAGGGAGAGCGTTATTCCGAACAAGGTATGCGTGTGCTGTGTTTTGCAATGCGCAGGCTTTGGGGCAGCAGCGAGATAAAGCTTGCCGATGAAAACGACTTTACCTTTATAGGCTTGTGCGCAATGACCGACCCTCCCCGTGACGAAAGCAAGGCGGCTGTTGCGGACTGCATACGGGCAGGAATTAAGCCTGTGATGATTACGGGCGACCACAAGGTTACGGCAACGGCGATTGCACGTGAAATCGGAATATTCCGCGAGGGGGATATTGCCCTTGACGGCGCGGAGCTGGAGAGTCTTTCCGATGATGAGCTTATAAAAATTCTGCCGAAGGTAAGCGTATACGCAAGGGTGAGTCCCGCACACAAAATCAGAATTGTTACCCTTTGGCAGCAGCTGGGCAACGTTGTTGCAATGACGGGCGACGGCGTAAACGATGCGCCTGCGCTGAAAAAGGCAGATGTGGGCGTTGCAATGGGCATAACGGGTACCGAGGTCAGCAAGGACGCGGCTTCGATGATTTTAACCGATGATAATTTTGCAACCATAATCAAATCCGTTGCAAACGGCAGAAGCATTTATACCAACATCAAAAACAGCATAAAATTCCTGCTTACGGGCAATCTGGCAGGAATTCTCACCGTGCTTTATACCGCGCTGCTTGGGCTTGCCGCACCATTTACGGCGGTGCAGCTTTTGTTCATAAACCTGCTTACCGACTCGCTGCCTGCCATTGCGATAAGCATGGAAAAGCCTGACGGAGACCTGCTTGACGACAAGCCGCGGCGAAACGGCGAGGGGATTATGGATAAGCCGTTTATTACGGATACGCTGCTCATGGGTGGATTGATAACCGCGGCAACGATAATCGCGTATCACCTCGGACTTGCGCTGGGCGATGTCGGGGCAAGCACCATGGCGTTTTCCACCCTTTGTCTTGCGCGGCTTTTCCATTGCTTCAACTGCCGCGGTAAGAAGCCGATAAACGTTCTCGGTCTTGGCAGTAACACCTTTAGCCTGTGGGCATTTTTTGCAGGAATATGTTTCCTCGCGGCGGTGTTGTTTATTGCTCCGCTTCACGGTATTTTCGGGGTAACGGCGGTATCGGGCGCAATGCTTGGGGAAATAGTCCTGCTTGCGGCTGCGCCGACTGTTGTTATACAGATAGTTAAAAATATTGGCTATCATCGAAGCAATAGCATTGACAAAATGTAGAAACAACTATATAATATAAGGTCACCTCTAAAAACCATAATCAACTAAATCAGTAATGCAGGAAAAGCACTCACATTGCATAACAATGAAAGCACAAAGTAAAGCTTTTTTTGAGAATCTGTTTCTGCCTGTTTTAGCGGTAGATTCGGGAAATTCCGATAAATTGAGATTAAGGAAAGCTTGTCATAAAATTGAGCTTTCGGTGCAGATGTGAAAAGTGTGATGTCCTGTAAAATTTCTTGGCGATAGATAACAGCCAACCCCTTTCGTGTGGTTTTGTTTCCAATTTAATAATACCAAAGTTGGTTGGCTGTTTCTATATATTTTAGTGATAAAATTATTTTTTATGTCCTGCAAATCCGCTTCTTTTCTACGTTTGCGGTGTTTTGCTCAGGGCTACACCCAAAAAGTAAGGAGTATTATCATGTCGGATATTAAATACGAAATCAAAGAGACTATTGGCATTATTTCTACATCAGCAAAAGGCTGGGTTAAGGAACTAAATCTTATTTCCTGGAATAATGCTGCTCCCAAATATGACATCAGAGAATGGTCGCCCGATCATGAAAAAATGGGTAAGGGAGTGACACTATCTCAAGAAGAAGCCAACACTCTTTACGAACTTTTGAAAGTAATATTAGGAAAGTAAAAATATGCGGCACTGCGAAATACACCTCCCAAAATCTGCATTATCTCCAAACCGCAATATCCTCAAATATGCATATTTTTATTTTATCAACGCCCCATTTTATGCATAACTCTTGATTTCCTGCACACAATATGATATAATATCTAAGGAAAGCGAGGGCTGAAACTATGCTGAAAAGGAAAATGTATAGCTTTCTTCTTAATTGGAAGAAAAATAAGGGCAAGGAATGTCTGCTTATCAAGGGTGCAAGGCAGGTGGGCAAAACTTATCTTGTCCGACAGTTTGCAAAAGCCGAATACGATAGCTTTATTGAGATAAATTTCCACATGCAAAGCAGTCTGAAGGTTATTTTTGAGGGTGACAAATCCGCAGATGAAATTTACAAGCGAATGACTGCAAATATTCCGAATATCAAGCTTATACCGGGAAAAACCTTGATATTTCTTGATGAAATTCAGAAATGCTCAAACGCTCGCACCGCTTTGAAGTTTCTTGCCGAGGACGGACGCTATGACGTTATTGCATCCGGTTCGCTGCTTGGTCTTTCCTATGGCAAGGACGATGACAAGGAGGTTGAACCTGTTGAGTCGATTCCTGTTGGCTACGAAAAGCCTGTGATGATGTATTCACTTGATTTTGAGGAATTTCTTTGGGCTTATGGATATGGATCCGATACTGTTGGTTATCTAAAAAGCTTTTTTGACAGCAAGGAGAAGCTTCCCACTGAAATCAATCAGCGGTTTGAGTCCATTCTCCGTGAATATCTCGTTGTCGGCGGTATGCCCGAGGTTGTAGCTGATTTTGTTGAACATAAGGATTTCGGCAGAGTTCAGGAGATACAGAATAAAATTCTTGCGTCCTATGCCGATGACATTTCTCAACACGCCAAGGGTGCCGAAAAGGTCAAGGTCAGAAGCTGTTATGACAGTATTCCCCGACAGCTTGCAAAGGAAAACAAAAAATTCAAGTATTCGGAAATTGAAAAGAAAGCAACCGCAAGAAAATACGGTGACAGCGTTCAATGGCTTCATGATGCGAATATGGCATACATCTGCTGCAACACAACAACACCTATCCTCCCCTTAAAAGCCTATGAAAAGGAAAATGAATTCAAGCTGTATATCAATGATACGGGACTTCTGCTTGCTTTGTTCGGTTTTGCCACAAAGCAGGCTCTTTTGAATGGTAATCTGAAAGGCTTTGCCAAAGGCGGCATTTACGAGAATTTTGTTGCCGAAACGCTTATCAAAAACGGCTATGCCATTCATTATTATAAGCCCGATGATAATACGGCACTGGAATTTATAATCGAGCGAAACGGCGAGGTTGTTCCAATCGAGGTCAAGGCAGGAAATGCACCGACAAAATCACTCAACAGATTTATTGACGAGTTTTCTCCCTCCGTGGCATTTAAGCTTATCAGCGGAAATATCGGAGAATCCAATGGAAAGATTTCACTTCCGCATTATTTGACTATGTTTATATAACACAGTAAAAACATCTAAAATTTCAAATGCTCTAATCGCAAATATATTTTTCAAAGCAAAATTAAAAGAGATTGACTCACGATGAATCAATCTCTTTTAATTTTGTTGTAATCAACCGCTTTGCAGCAGCTTCTCTAATAAAAACTATCGACCCGTGGACGTAAACAAGGCGAAAAAAGACACCTTACGCCAAAGCAGGAAAAAGAGATTTTTTCTATGCTGATAGATAAGAATCCAGATCAACTGAAACTCAAAGGCTGTCTGTGGACGCGTGATAATGTGCGAGATCTGATACGTCGGAAATATGGGATTGATATGCCCATTCGAACCGTCGGTGAGTATCTGAAACGTTGGGGATTAACCGTGCAGCGTCCTGCGAAAAGAGAAATGGAGCAGAAGCCTGAGCAAGTCGAAGCATGGCTGAATGAGCAGTATCCCTCTATTCACAACGAGGCAAAAGCCGAAAAAGCTGTGATTTTCTGGGGAGATGAGACTTCTGTACAGAATACGGCGAATTATGCCAGAGGTTATGCACCGAAAGGAAAGACTCCTGTTGTGAAAGTAAAAGCGAAGAAAATGCACATCAATATGATCAGTGCTATCAATAATCAGGGAAAATTACATTTTCTCCTTTATTCTGATGCTATAAATTCCGAAAGATTGATGTCCTTTATGGAAGCAATCATAAAAAACAACGATGGGAGAAAGGCATATCTGATACTGGATAACCTAAAGGTTAATCACAGCAAAGCAGTTTCAAAATGGGTCGATGAGCACAAAGGAGAAATCAGACTTTTTTATCTCCCACCCTATTCACCGGAATACAATCCTGACGAATATCTCAATAACGATCTGAAAAGGAATCTGGGAACACAGTCTATGGTAAAAAGTGTTGAGGAGCTTGAGGCAAACACTTCACAATTTATGGAAAAGCTTTCTGACGATTCCGACCATGTGAAATCGTATTTCAATCACACTGCTTCGGATAAATATAAGCTGGATTGATTCAAATTATTTAATTGCCGGAGTAATAAAATCCACTTGTAGGATATAACAAATCCCCGTACAGATCAAGCTGCACAGGGATTTGTTATATCATTCTTCCGCACTGAGAACGGGTGCGGCTTTCTTTTCTTTGAAAATTGCTCCGAAAATCGCTCTTACAACAGGGCCTGCAAAGAATATCTGCCAGCAAAGAGCCATTGGGAAATTCTTCACTGTGGTCTCAAGCCATACCGCTATAAACTCACTGCCTGCATTCTTGAAAAGCAGTGTTGCCGCAAGGCTCATAAGAGGGCACATAAAGATCACGGACACAAAGGATATTGCAAGGACAAGATGAAAGGGATTGTCCTTTTCGATGTTCACCATTTTAAAAGCCTTAGCCTTTGCGATCTTACCGACAATGAAAAAATCAAGGACAAATGCGATAGGTCCCATAATAACAAGCTCGTGGAAAGCCGAAAGGAAAACCTCGTTCTTCATTCCCCCGATGTTCAGCGAGATGTTGTAGCATATCATCGCATACACCATAAAGAACACCATTATCACTGTAAAAATTACCTCTTCAAATTTGTTTTTGGGCATAAAAAAATCCTCCTGTAATGATAACTTCAACTAAAAATGTGTTGTTCGTTAATCATTACGGAGAATGTAGCGTTTCCAATTTAAACCAAATATTCTGTTGTGATATTATTTTACCATAAATCCGCCCTTAATGTCAAGGCATTTGCAACAAAAATCATCGACAAAATTTATGCATAACACACATTGGAATTTAGTCAAACCTACTTATTTATAACTGCTGCCGCAATGTTCAGATACGATGCAAAAAGCACCCACAGAAGATACGGGATATTTAACGCCGCCGCCAACGGTGACACCTTTTTAAAGCTAAGGACGCGCTGAATAAATCCCTCTTCAAAACCACACAGTACCCGAAATTCCGTCCAAATGAGCATTTCTACGAAAATCAAGTCAAAATCAGCGTTAAATCCTCACTTTTCTACCCCAAACAGGGCTTTTACCCTCAAAAGGGTATAGTTATCCCGCAATCGGATGGAAATCTTTTTGAACACGCTTCACCATTAACAGATTTGCACAGGCAAACAGCACGTTCAGCTTATTGAAATTCTTTGCAAGTCCCTTGTATCTTACCTTTCGGAAATTGAATGTATCCTTGATATATTTGAATGCGTGTTCCACCTTGCAGCGTACTGCGGATTTTCTGTAATCAATATATCTTTCCCAATCAATTGCATTATCCGATACCTTCGGAAGGCTTTTGGGACGGCGGTTTATGCGGTATTCTACGCTTGACAGATGTTCGTCATTTCTGATTTCTTCACGCTTTTCTATGCCGATATATCCCGAATCTCCGTAAACTACCTCATCATCTTTACGTATCAGCTTATGCGCTTCTGTGATATCGTGAACATTTGCTGATGTTGCTGTAATTGAATGTACCAATCCTGTACCTGCATCTACGCCTATATTACACTTCATGCCGAATTTCCATTCGTTGCCTTTCTTGGTCTGATGCATTTCGGGGTCACGTTTCTTTTCGGCGTTTTTGGTGGAGCCAGGGGCATTTATTATCGTTGCATCTACGATTGTGCCGCCGTGCATAATATGCCCTGTCGCTTCCATTACACGATTTATTGCTTTGAAAAACTCTTCTCCGAGATGATTCTTTTCAATCATATGACGGAATTTCAGAAGTGTGGTTGCATCGGGAACCTGTTCGTTCATAAAGTCTGTTTTCATAAATTTGCGGAAGGCATAGCTGTCATAAATTGAATCTTCAACGCCTTCATCGGAGAGGTTGAACCAAGTCTGAAGCAGATACATCCTGAGCATTTTTTCTATTCCCTTTGCGGGTCTTCCGCGCTTTCCGGCAGGATAATACTGACGCACAAATTCCACCCATTCTTCCCCCATTATGTCGATAAATTCTTCTCGCTTTGTGACTCTCTTTCGGTTGGAATATTCTATATCGCTGAATGTGGTCCGGCTCATTGCTTTTTTCTCCCGATTTCCTGTGATTTTCTTCTTTATTCTATTATACCACATTTTTTGATGTTTGGGTAGATTTAATCAGTGTTTCCTTAGAATTATGGAGAAGAAATCGCCGCAAAAGCTTTGATATATGCGGTTTTGTGGCGAGAGATTCCCATAATTCAATGAGTGTTTAGTATTTGCACCCTTTTCAGTGTCGGAAAACAAGAAATTCTTCCTGTCAATAACAAACGGCTTCACAGTTCTCTCCGCAAGGTTGTTGGTCATCTCAGCAATTGGATAATCAAGAAATACCATAAGCTCCTTTTTCTGATTTTGGGCATAGTTCACCGCCTCGTAAAGATGCGAGCCTTTGCCCGGATTCAACGAGCCGATAAATTCATAAAATTCTTCAATGACCGGCTTTACTTGTTTTCGCCGCAGCTCAAGC
>OLGB01003951.1_pt1 | contig 13206 bp, 11 predicted proteins | sample 1605691 | NCBI WGS metagenome assembly OLGB01 (sample SAMEA3888925, study PRJEB22519) | human gut metagenome | biome: human gut; feature: human-associated habitat; material: faeces | place: Denmark | collected 2010 | reverse complement strand
CTATGAGGTTCCACCTGTTCCCATTCCGAACACAGAAGTTAAGCTCATATACGTCAAAAATACTTGGTTGGTGACGACCCGGAAAGATAGATAAATGCCGATATATTTAAAGCCGAAACGTTTTGTTTCGGCTTTTTTGGTAACCGTCCGTAACCGTCCAACGTCCCCCTAAATACAAACCGCCCAAGAAGTGCTACAATAGAGAAAAAGCACAAGGAGGACGGAACCATGACACATGAAGAAAGAATAGTGGAGGAATTCAAGACTCCAATAAGGAAATCAACGAAAGAACGATATCAAATGTAAAAAAGCGAATACACTCAGAGAAACTAAGCCGACACAGTCAAATTGCGACTGCATCGGCTTGGTTTTTGTCTTATTTGCTTAAAAAGCGGAAAACGTTGTGTTCTTTGTCGCCGCTTTTGAGCTTTTCTATGATAGTGTCTGCATATAATCTCGGCGCAGGGTCGCTGATCGATCCGGCGGCAAGCTTTTCAAAAATGCTGAGGGCTTTTTCCGCATTTCCGAGGTGGAATTCTCTTACAGCATCACGGAAATCGTCCTTTCCGGCGGTGCGCTCGGTTCGGCGGTCGTCGTCAAGACATTCAAGCACCTCGTAAAGTGCTTTGACTTCGTTTACGCCTGCGACCTGAACCATACCGAGATAGCGCATATTAAGACTGTCGGGAGAGGACATTCTGTCGAGGGTGTCCTTTGAGATTATCATTGCGGCGCTGTACTTTTTCGTCAGCGATTCAAGACGCGAACTGAGATTTACTGTGTTGGAAATGACCGTTCCCGACATTCTTTCCTCTTCGCCGACTATGCCGACCCTCGCCATACCCGAATGTATGCCGATACCTATATTTATCGAGTTCATTCCGAGTTCAGCGGCTACCGAGGGGTCAAGAACTATCTTTCGGTAAAGCTCTATTCCTGCATTTACGGCATCGTCGGCGTTTTCAAACAGCGCCATTACTGCATCTCCGATGTATTTATCAACGAATCCGTTATGCTTTCGGATTATCGGACCTGCTTTTCCGTATATCTTATTGACAAATTCAAAATTTTCCTTTGCCGTCATCATCTCGGAGTTGAGCGAAAATGCTCTTATATCGCAGAAAAGCACGGTGAGGTCGGCACTTTCTGCATCGCCGAGCGAAAGGTCGGTGAAATCTTCCTTGTGAAGAAGCTCACGGAATTTTTCGGGGACGAATTTGTAATAGAACTGCTCGTTTCTGTCCTTTGCTTCAAAAAACTTTTCGAGCTGGCTTGCCATTTCGTTTACGCCCGTGCAAATTTCGCCTATCTCATCTTTTGGGGCATTTTCTATCCTTGCGGAAAAGTCGCCGCCCGCGATAGAGGTAACGGCGTTTTTCACCTTGCGGAGATGTCCTGCGCTGATATATGTTATAGACACAGCCGCGCCGATGAAAGCCGCAAGAAGAATAACTATCCGTATCAAAGCCTTTTTAAAGGCAGCGTTTATATCTTTGTTGAGGTCGCTCGTGTTTGCCTGAAGTTCGTAAAACGCTATCTGCTTTCCCTCTAAATTTAAGATAGGCGCAGAAGCGCACATATATGTATCCGTGATGCTTTCCGTTTCATATACGGATATGTATGAATAGTCGGAGGAGTTGCTTTCATCGTAGGTGGACAATGTGAAAGGCATATCGTAATTATCGCCCGAAGCAAGCATAAAGTGCATACCGTCAGTGCCGTATAAAAAAATATAGCCGTAATACTTGCTGCTCCATTCGCTTATGTTCGAGCCGATAAGCTGTCGGAGTTCATCGTGAAGCTCGTAAAGAGAGCCGTCATCAACACATTCGAGGGTCGTCATTTTTTCAATTTTATCACCGCTGATCGACCTGACGGAAAGCTCGATAATGGCTTCCATACGAAGCCTGCATTGGGTGAGATATTCATTGCGTATGCTGTTGAGAAGCGAGATTGTAATTGTCGCAGCCATTGCAATGACCAAGGGCAGCGTCAGAAGAAGCTGTTTCGACAATATTGACATCTGCCAGTGCATAAGGCTGCCTATCACAGAAACAAGTCCCCACAGTATCAGAACGGCGGAGATGAATGGCAGGACTGCTTTTACCAGCGACAAAGACGCATAGCGCACGGGCAGTCTGTATCCTCCCTCCTCACGAATAAAGCCGTCGGGGGAAAGCTCGGTTATGTATCCGCCAATATCAACGGCAGGCACATCATTGCTTCGGTAAAGCGAATAGAACGACCAATAATAATCATCGGGGTCATCGTCTTCCTCCGCAAGCTCACGAGCGGTATAGAGAAGCTGAGGTTCTTCGCCGTCATAAAGCGAGTAGATATTTTTCTTGTTCAAGCCCTCTATAAGAATGATATGGTCGTCAAAGGCAAGTATGTCCTCGGGGAGAAATCCGTTTTCGGGGTCATTAAGGTCAAATGCACTTTTGTAAAGCGCTTGGTAAGTTCCGTCGGGAAAGGCACGGACGATATCGCCGTTCACAAGAATCATGCAGTAGCTTCCGTCGGGCGAAGCGTCTGCAATGCTGAGGTCATTGTATTCGCCAAAATCGAACCTTGATTCCTCAATAATGAGAGGGTCGGTCTTGTCTGCCGAAACAAGGCTTATCGCGCCGCTGTTGTCCTTATAAATGTATCTGATATTATTTTCGGTAACGTTCAGGGCCTTTATGGGATTGAGCTGCTGAGGAGGAAATTCATCGTCCCGATAGTCGTATCGGCATATCTCGCGGATAAAGCGTCCGTTTTCATCAAATGCAAGGATAAGAGTCATTTCGGTAAGATACGCGTCACGGCTCATTACCGCAACGCTGGCGTAAAGCTTTCCCTGCTCGTCAAAAACAGCCTGTCTGAATTCCGCACGGCCGTCAAAGCCGAGCTTGTCCGCTTCAAGGATATATCTGACCTTTTCGTCATTTTCAATGCAGTAAAGCCGAGTGTAATTATCGCATACGGCTTTCAGTGAGCCGACCTCGGTATTGTCGGCGGTGTAAAATGATGGCATCGAAAACCAGACTTCCGAAAGACCGCCGTAATTATGGTCGGACATTAAGAAAAAGCTTAGCGCGGCAATAATGCCTATAATAAGCATCGCCGCCCCGAGCTTGTAATTCTTTAATATCTTTTTTAATGACTTTATCAATTTCGCCCACTCCAGTATCATTTCATAATCTTTTGTTAAAATAATTATAACAAAAGATTGTTTTGCTGTCAATATTTTTGTAAAATTGAAAAAGTTGAGTTCTATTGACATAATTGTTATATGAGTTCGATTTTTGAACGAAGCCTTTATGCAAAACTTCCTTTGACACAGAAAACAAAAAGTATTATAATAAAATCAAGATGAGTGGCACTATGCGTAAATCCGATCGCATAGTGCCGCTTTTTTTATTACTTTTGAAAGGAAGAGGAAAATGGAAAACATACGGCAGAATAAAATGTCGGCTACACCCGTAAAAAAACTTATGATATCAATGGGCGTTCCGATGATAATCTCAATGGTCTTGCAGGCGGTCTACAACATTGTTGACAGCGCGTTCGTTTCAAATATGCAGCAGAACGGCGAAGCGGCGCTCAACGCACTTACGCTTGCATTCCCTTTGCAAATACTTATGGTCGCGGTCGGTATCGGAACGGGTGTCGGAGCGAACGTGCTTACGGCGCAGAACTTCGGACGAAAGGACAGCGAAAATGCGAACAAAGCGGCAGGAAATGCAGTTTTTCTTGCGCTTGTGATCTACATTGTTTTTCTGCTGTTCGGTATCTTCGGTGCAAAGTCTTACATCGGCTCGCAGACGAATAATCCGCTGATCTTGGCAATGGGGACGGACTATCTTTCGATATGCTGTATATTCTCATTCGGAATGTCTTTCTTCGCTGTATATGAAAAGCTTCTTCAGGCAACGGGACATTCGCTCTATTCAACTATTGCGCAGATTGCAGGTGCGGTGACTAACATCATTCTCGACCCGATATTGATCTACGGTCTTGGAGTATTTCCCGAAATGGGCGTAAAAGGTGCGGCTTATGCGACCGTTATCGGACAGATAGTGTCGTTTGTACTGGCGCTGATATTTCATATAAAAGTGAACAAAGCGTTTTCAAACAAGCTTCGTTATTTTGTGCCGTCGCGAAAAACTATTTTTCAGATATATGCGGTCGGACTGCCTGCTATAATCTCACAGGCGCTCATTTCGGTAATGACCTACGGTTTGAACGTAATTCTTGGCGGAATCGGCGAAAATGCAGTAACGGCTTACGGACTTTTTTATAAGATACAGCAGTTCCTGCTCTTTGCGGCGTTCGGTATGCGTGATGCGATAATGCCGATAACAGCGTTCAGCTTCGGAATGGGGGACAATGGCAGGATAAAGGACTGCGTTAAGTACGGACATATCTATACGGCAGTGATAATGCTGTTCGGATTCGTGCTTATCGAAGCGCTGGCTGTTCCTTTCACGGCTATGTTCGGACTTGCAGGCGAAACGAGTGAGCTTTGCATAAGCGCGATGAGTATAATCTCTTTCAGCTTCGTATTCGCAGGGATAAACATTGCATTTCAGGGTATTTTCCAAGCTATTGGCGGCGGGATACAGTCATTGATAATTTCCGTGTGCAGGCAGGCTTTGTTCATATTCCCGTTTGCAATATGGTTTGCTCAGACAGCAAAAGCTTCGCACGAAAAGACATTTCTGATGTGGTTCATCTTCTCGATAGCGGAAGTTATGACGGCGATAGTTTCAATTTTTATGTTCATACAAGTTTACAAGAAAAGAATAGAAACAATTGAGGCAAACAAGGAATGACTTGCCCCAAAAAGCTTGATTTTTTGCCCGTTTAAAGTTATAATTACAATAATAACTTTATTAAGGGTGAAAAACAAAATGAAATTTTTCTATCATTTCGTAATAATAGCATTTATCTTTGCCTCGGGGTGCATTATCGGCTGGGGAATAGAAGTTATTTACCGACGGTTCGCTCCGACGAATAAGGAACACGTCTGGATAAACCCCGGCTTCCTGACAGGTCCGTATCTTCCGCTTTACGGCTTCGGGCTGACGGCGCTTTACCTTATGGCAAGCGCGGAAAAATACATACACATCGAGTCGCCCGTCGTGCGGAAGATAGTGCTTATCCTTGTGATGTCGGTCGCAATGACGGTGATAGAGTATATTGCAGGTGAAATTTTCATCGTGCGTATGCGAATAAAGCTTTGGGATTATTCGACGCGGTGGGGAAACTACAAGGGCATAATCTGTCCGCTGTTTTCGTTCTTCTGGGCGGTGCTCGGAGCGGCTTATTATTTCTTTATCCACCCACATATACTGTCAGCGCTGGAGTGGTTCTCACGGAATCTGCTGTTCTCGTTCTGCATCGGATTTTTTTACGGAGTTTTCATCATCGATGTTTGCTATTCGTTCAATCTCGTGGCGAAGATCAAGGAATTCTCCGAGGAAAACGAGATCGTCATCAAGCTTGAAGAGCTCAAGCTCCACATTCGCCGTTCGGCAAAGGAGCGAAAGGAAAAATACAACTTTATGCTTGCGCTCGCTTCGCAGACCCCACTTTCCGAACATCTCCGTACATATTTTGAAAAGCTTTCCGAAAATGAGAAGCTTGCAAAACTGAACGAAAAGGTCAGAGAGAAGATTGAAGAGAAAAAATCGGAGAAGAAATAAAAAAAGGAACGCAGCCGTCCCGAATATGGGGCGGCTGCGTTTTTATGGTTTTTCAGTCAGAGCAGGTTAGGACAGTCATAGGTTATGACTTCATTCCTGTCTTGTAAGCGTCGATCATCTTCTTGACCATCTGACCGCCGATAGAGCCTGCTTCACGGGAAGTGAGATCGCCGTTGTAGCCGTTGCGGAGGCTTACGCCTACTTCGTTTGCTGCTTCCATCTTAAACTTTTCGAGGGTTTCTCTGCCCTGCTGTGTCATTGTGTCTTTCATTGTTTTAATCTCCTTAATTTTTCGGCGCACAGCTTCTTTTTCCGTTTAAAAAGCTGTGCGCCGCGGAGAATGTCCGAGCGGAGAGCTTTTTATATGGGATAAAAGAAAGGTCTGTTCGCTTTTTGTTTTTGGGGGTTTGCAGTAATAGTATTATCTTCGATGAAAAAAATATAAGCGGTAATTTTTGCAGAAATTTTTGATTTAAAATGAGAATTTGGAGGGGGATTTTTTCGGTATAATATAGTATCGGAGATTTTTCTGTGTTTATCCGTGCAGAAGCGGTTATTCATCAGCCGATGTTGTTTTTTGACGGATCACTGAAAGCGGTTTTTAGGCAGAGAAATGATATTATAATAGCAAGCCTTATAAGCATTTGCATATCCGCATATTTCTCAAAATCTGAAAAAATATGATACGAACAGTCTTCCCGGATCGATGTCGGTAGATTTTTGGGTATTTGACGTGTCAGGGTGAGCCTTTTTGACTTGTTCGATATGATTCCGCTTTTTCTGACCCGTTCGGTCTGTCAGTTCGCTTATCCTGCTGCTGAACATATCTACAACACTATCCGAAAACATATATGGTCTGTTGTGCAGATCAAGCTCCGTTTTCTTCGGAAGAGTATGCAGATCCATTATCGCAGTTCTGTCTGTATTTTGCGGCACTTTTTTCAGTTCGCACTGTTCACCGAACACAATATATGAAACAAAATATTCATCAGGAACTTCTAAATACTTTGACAATGCGTTTATATGATACTTATTTTGTGTCATTGGGTTAAAAAACTGATATTTCTGTCCGTTTGCATACGTTTGCGTCCACATTTGTTGTTTTCACTCCCGAATATCCAGCCGCTGTAATTTTTACATTCCACATCAATATTTTAAGGCAAGAGCGGCTGCAAATTCACCGATGCCTCCCTTTAGATTTGATTTAAATTCCCTATATTTTTTGTTCAGCACGTTGAATATGTTTGATTCCATTTGACCACCCTTTTTCTGTTAAATAGGATTTTTATTATCATATCATAATTCCATTATTTGTCAATGTCTGTTTGCTGTATATGGTAATTTTGCTTTACAGGTCGGAACAAAAATAATGGGACGTTTTAATGAATTATCCGCGTTTTGTTTTGGAATGGTATCAACAGATCAAAAATAACAACTGTTGTTGGCAAACTTGCTTGAAACTTGGCAGGAACATATTGATTTATGCTAAACACCAATTAAAAAATATAAGGGAACCTCTAAAAACCTCCCTCACGGCAAATTTTCTACGACTTTGCGCATCTTCTGCGTTAGCGAAACTTGAAATACATTCGGAATGTATTCCGTAGTATTATACTGCGTTTCGCTGCCTTGAAGCTGCGCAAAGTCCCAACGAAAATTTGCGAATAATACAAAGTATTATTTTGTTTCGGTTTTTAGAGAACCCCATTAGTATAAAAGTATTGGAAGACTTCATTCAATATGAACGGAACAGTTCTGTCATACGCATAAAAAACAGCCGAGGGCGAAAATGTCCTCAGCTGTCTGCAATTTAATCCTTTTTCGATCTTCCACAGCATTTTTTGTATTTTTTTCCGCTTCCGCATGGGCAGGGATCGTTTCTGCCCGGTTTTTGCGGTTTTTGGAGAAGGCCGTTTGCAAGAGAACCTTGGCTTAACATGCCCCTCATTTTTCTGAAATTATTGATCTGGTTATCCATCTGTTGGTATCGTTCACGCTCGTGCGAAACGCTGATGTGAAGCTCGGAAATATAAAGCGAATCGCTCGAAAATCCGAATTCTTCACGGAGCTTTTCCGTTTCGGCAGGGGTATAGCCGTTATTTGCCTGCATTCGTGTATTATTGTTCAGCTCCGTATAATAAGGCGCAAGCTTCTGCACCCTTTCAAAGGTGAGATCCAGACCGACTAGCTGAAGCTCATCGAGAAAATTGTCAAAATTATGATCTTCAAGCTTGAGTGTAAAAAATGCATCGTAAATTTTGCTCTCGGATTCTATGAAGTCAAGCTTGAATTCGTCTTTCAGAAAACCGATGACAGAATCAAAAGCCTTGGTTTTTTCAATATATAATTCATCTTCGTATTTTTCAAACTCTTCTATAGGAGGAACATACCAGGGCTTGCCCTCTTTCAGTGACAGCACCAGTTCATAAGCATCGTCAAATTCGACGAATGGATCAAATGCGAGAAGCCTGTCCATCGGTTCGGAGGCGGGAGAGGTGTCCTCCTGATAGTATTCTTCCTTGCCGAAAATATAGAAATAGCTCTTCTGTTCATAGCGGAAATATTCGCAGAGGTCAAGGAACGATTTTTCAGATATTTCCATACCGTAGTTATCGGTGAGTATCTCATATATTTTTCTTATGGGGATTATACCGTATAGATTTGCAAATGCATAAAACAGTTTTTTGTAATATCCGATCTGTTCTTCCGACAGCGTTTCCAAAACCTTGCTGTAAAGCTTCTGAAGTGGCTCGCCCTTTAGTTTCTGAGGAAATTCGCTCATTTTTTTGTTCTCCTTCTGGCAGGGATTTTTTGATATTTTTTATTATATAGAAATATGTGCGGAATGTCAATGATCTTTGAGAGCTTTTGTGAAAATATTAAATATTCTACACTTGTCTGTTGATAAATCTGTTATACAGCTGTATAATGATATTCAAAGGAATATTATACACTTGTGTAATAGGGAGAAAACTATGAAACTGAGCGATAACGATTTTGAGATCATGAACATCATCTGGGACGAGGGGGAAGTTACCGCGCTGGAAATTTCGCACCGTCTTGCGGAGAAAAAGGGCTGGGAAAAACTACCGTTTATACTAAACACCATTTAAAATTTGGAAAAAATCAAGCCGACAATCTCAAATATATTGGATTTCGGCGCAGATTTTTTCCTGTATTTTATTGGTGTTTAGTATTACACCCTTATCGACCGTCTTATCAAAAAGGGTGCTGTTGAGCGCAGTGAACCCGATTATGTGTGCAGAGCGCTTATCAACAAGGACGATGTAAGGACGAGCGAAACGGCGGGACTTCTCGAAAGGCTCTACAACGGTTCGGCAAAGCTTCTCGTTTCGGGATTTATTAAGGAAAAACAGCTTTCCTCGGAGGAGCTTGAAGAGTTGAGGAAGCTTATAAATGACAGCATTGAAGAGAACGATCGGGGGGGGATGACGATGTTATCCGTTGCAATAACTTCTGCACTTTTAGGCATTGCGGCAATAGTGATAAGAAAGCTTTTCGGGAACAGAACGGGCATAAAGCCGTTCATAATTATGTGGGCGATCGTGTTCATAAAGTTTGCCGTTCCTGTTGAATTGCCGTCGCATTTGTCGGTGATGAATCTGTTCGCAAGGTCGGCTTCAACGGCGGAAAGCGTTGATGAAACGCCTGCGCAGAATGATTATTTCCCCGAGGAAAATGCTGAAATTTCCCCGGCGGAAACGGAAAGTGCCGTTCATTTTGAGCAAAGTGACATTTCTGTAAATCATACTGCGCCAACTTCGGCACAAGAGCCGAGCATAACGCCTGACGAAGAATCAAGAAGCATTAAGAAAATATATCAAAAAGGTAAAAGTTGAACAAAATTTATTGATTTAAAGGTAATGTTATGATATAATATAATAAATCAATAATAGATTTCTGCGTCTTTGGGGCGGATATCTTATGAATTTCGGAGGCGGTTTTATGAAAGAAAGAAAGGCGGTTGCAGTCTGCGTCACAAGCTATAACTGGGAATATGAGAGCAGAGTCGTTGAGGGCATCCGCGAAAAATGTGCTGCCGATGATATCGATCTGCTCGTTTTCTCGAACCTTATGACAAGACCCGAACTCGGTTCGGACAGAGTTATGCCCGAAAATATTATGCGCGGCGAGATCGAGATATACAACCTCATAAATTATGATGTTATAGACGGCATAATCATTCTCGGCGATTCGATGATAAACGATGATGTCACGCATAATATCGCCGAAAGAGCAAAGGAACATAACGTTCCGATCGTCAATGTGAACGACCCCGAAAATCTCCTTGACTACAATGTTTTACTCAGCGACAGGGCCGCTATGGAGCTTGTCGTAACGCATCTTATAGAAGAACACGGACTTAAAAAGATAAACTTTATCGGCGGCTTTGAGGGTAATTTTCAGACCGAGGAGCGCCTTGCCGCATATAAAAAAGCACTCGAAGACCACGGCATACCTTTTGATGAAAAAAGGGTCGCTTACGGCTGCTTCTGGAAGAAAGCGCAGGAGTGTACAGCCGAATTTCTCGACTCGGGTGATATTCCCGAAGCTATCGTCTGTGCGAGCGACACAATGGCTTTCTTCTGCATGGACGAAATAAAGTCGAGGGGACTGCGCATACCCGAAGATATTGCCGTTACGGGCTTTGACGGAGTTGCTGACTGCGAAAGATACAGACCGACCCTGACGAGCGTCCGCCGTGCGTTTCTTCCTGCAGGAATTGAAGCTGTTTCTATACTTGAAAAGGTATGGAACGGGGAAAAAGTTCCGCAGGTGACCGAGGTCGAAGCCGAATTTGTGATAAACGAATCCTGCGGCTGCAAGGTCAAAGAGGACGACAATACTTTCTACAATAAATTTTACGATGAACGCGACCATACACATGAATTTGATTACCGCGTTGTCGAAATGAACACGAAAATTTCCGAAGCTGAAACCTCGGAGGAGCTTTTCGCAAGCACCAAGAACATCGCTGCATTTTTCGGCTTGCTCGAACTCTATGTATGCGTCTGCGAGGACGTTGAAAAAGGCAGGATAAAATTCCGCCACAGTTCGGTTTATGCCGGACTTGGCGAAAAAGCCGTTTCGATGCTCACGTTTGGTCACGATGTTCCGACGGGAACTGTCTTTCCCGTAAAGGAGCTTATCCCGAATAAGCTTTTCGGCAGGGAAGAAGCTGTATTTATGGCATTCGTGCCATTTTATTTCCGAAACTGCTTCCTCGGATATTTCGCATTCCGTCCGATGAAAGTCGAGGGCAGCGGCGAACTTTTCCTCACCTGGACAATGAATATTTCAAACAACGCAGGAACATTCTATATGAATAAGGAGCTTCAGATCATTGCTGATGAGCTCCGAAATATAAATATGACCGATCCGCTGACGGGAATATGCAACCGTCGCGGGCTGAATGAATTTGCTCCCGAAATACTTAACAGCAAAAGCGGATTTATCACGGTCGTCTGTGCCGATGTTGACGGTCTGAAGCCGATAAATGACACTTACGGTCACGAGGGCGGCGACAATGCCATCATCGTCACAGCGAGAGCGATAAAAAATTCGATGCCGAAAGGCGCTGTCTGCGCACGAACGGGCGGAGATGAATTCTGCGCCGTTTTCTGCAGCGCAAGCGCCGATGAAGCTGCGCAGTGCATTGCTGATGTCGACAAATATCTCGAAACATACAACGAGATGTCGGGGCTTCCTTACAAGGTAGGCTGCAGCTGCGGCTATACGACCGTTCCCTGCGGAAACGTTCTTACTATGGAAGATATGATAAAATCCGCCGACAAAAATATGTACGGCGTTAAGCGTGAAAGAAAAACTGTCAGAAGATAACATTTTTCATCTTTTTCAAAACTCATTTTGGCGGATATTAACATTTATATCAGCAGAACGGACTAAAATTCTGTTATAAAAAATATGAAAAAAAGCTTTTAATTTTCTGCCGTTTGTGTTATAATAAATATTGGCGTGTAGTTTCTTGAAGAAAGTTCGCCTATACATATTTATACAGTGATCTTCACGGGCATTTTGCTCGGTTTTATATATTCGGTAAAAATGGGAGAGAAAAAACTTGGAGAAGTTTGTTATAAAGGGCGGCAGGACTCTTAACGGAGAGGTTGAGATAAGCGGCGCGAAGAACGCTGCCGTTGCGATCATCCCTGCTGTTATTCTTTCGGACGAGGCTTGTGTACTCGAAAATGTTCCGCAGATAAGCGATGTTTCAATCAGCCTGCGCATACTTATTGAAATGGGCGCAGACGTTAAATTCCTTGATAAAAATACCGTAAGGATCGATGCAACGGGCATCACAGAGCCTATCGTTCCTTATGAAATGGCAAAGCATATGAGAGCGTCCTATTATTTTCTCGGAACGCTCCTCGGCAAATTCAAGCGCGCAAGAGTTGCTATGCCGGGCGGCTGCTACCTCGGCGACCGTCCTATTGACCAGCACCTTAAAGCTTTTACAGCTCTCGGTGCAGAGTGCGCACTTGACCACGGCATGATCGATATTCAGGCAGAAAACCTTATCGGCTCGCAGATATATTTCGATATGGTAACTGTCGGCGCAACGATAAATACAATGCTCGCCGCTGTAAAAGCAACGGGTATGACCGTTATCGAAAATGCGGCAAAAGAACCGCATATCGTTGACCTTGCCAATTTCCTCAATTCAATGGGCGCGGATATTATGGGCGCGGGCACGGACGTTATCAAGATACGCGGCGTGAAGAAGCTCAAAGGCGCAACTTACGCAATTATCCCCGACCAGATAGAAGCAGGCACATTTATGATAGCCGCTGCCGCAACAAAGGGCAACGTTCTTGTAAAGAACGTTATCCCGAAGCACCTTGAAAGCATCACGGCAAAGCTTGAAAAGATAGGCGTTACCGTTGAGGAATTCGACGACGCTGTCAGAATTTCCGTGGACGGTCCTCTCGTTAAAACGAGCATAAAGACAATGCCTCACCCAGGCTTCCCAACCGATATGCAGCCGCAGATATCGACTCTCCTTTGCCTTGCAGAGGGAACGAGCATCGTAACGGAGGGCATCTTCGACAACCGTTTCCGTTATGTTGATGAGCTTCGCCGAATGGGCGCGAACATCTCCGTTGACGGAAAAGTTGCTGTTATCGAGGGTGTTGGTTCGCTTATGGGCGCACCCGTTACAGCACCCGACCTCAGAGCAGGTGCGGCGCTCGTCATCGCAGGACTTGCGGCAAAGGGCGTCACCGAGATCGAAGATATCTACCATATCGAGCGCGGATATGAGTGCTTTGAAGAAAAGCTCCGCAAGCTCGGCGCGGATATCGAAAAGAAGTCTTTCCCCGGAACATCGGTGAGAAAAGTAGCACTTTGATTTACGAAGTAAAATTTACAGCGAAAGATGAAAGCAGAATTTTCGGTCAGCTCCGTCATTCTGCTTTTTTGATAAAAGGGAACCTCTAAAAACCTCCCTCACGGCAAATTTTCTACGACTTTGCGC
>OLGB01003948.1_pt1 | contig 13208 bp, 14 predicted proteins | sample 1605691 | NCBI WGS metagenome assembly OLGB01 (sample SAMEA3888925, study PRJEB22519) | human gut metagenome | biome: human gut; feature: human-associated habitat; material: faeces | place: Denmark | collected 2010 | reverse complement strand
CCGGCAGAGTGCCGCCTTGCCAAGCGTGGAGAAATTTCTGACGAAATGGCGAGTTCGAGCCTCGTAATCCGCTCCACATTAAAAGCGTCAGGGCAATAGTCCTGGCGTTTTCTTTTTTTATCAATACGAATCGGTGTACTCGAATTTACTCCTACCGGCAGAGTGCCGCCTTGCCAAGCGTGGAGAAATTTCTGACGAAATGGCGAGTTTGAGCCACGTGATCCGCTCCACATCATAAAGCGTCAGGACAATAGTCCCGGCGTTTTCTTTTTATATTTTGAATTTGGTCGGTGAATGTTTCGCCGACTTTTGTTTTATATGGAAAGTGTCAATTGTAGGGGCGGATTCTATATCCGCCCGAGTTTGCAGAAAATATTATATAGTTTCATCCGGAATAAAAAGAACATTTTCATAGTCCTTGACATAATAACGGATATTCTTCCTGCCTTTTTGGATAATGGTGTGACCCTCTTTTTCAAGCAGTTCTTTCTGCTTTTCAATACCCTCGGGATATTTCTCGTTCAGCTCGCCGTTGGCTTTGAGAGTGCGCCAATATGGCGTTTTGTCCTCGGTGCGCTGATAGCTCGCCCACGCTGCGATAGACACAAAGATTCCTGCTGTGATAGGCTCTGTAAAGTCCGCACCCGATTTTCCGGCGAAATATTCCCTTATTTCCCCTACCGTGATGACTTTGCCGAACGGAACTTTTCTCATAATTGTATCATAGTCGATAGGCGGAGCAAAATACATTCTGTTTCCGCCATATTTTTCAATGCTTGCATCATCGGTGATGATCTTGAATTTCGGCATATCCTTGCTGTCGTGTAACATTGCATTAAAATCTTTCCTTTCTTCGCCTGCCATTTTTAACCTCCAATGTGTTTTTCTAATTATAACACTGTTTTTATGGCGATGCAATGAGACTGTTTTAAAAAATAAATTTTTTATAAAAAACAACCCGAGCAATGCGTACATTACTCGGGTTGAAACAGCATCATCATTATATACATTTTTTCTGTAGCTGTCAATAAAAAGGTATTTCCCTCTTCAATCACACTTTCTTAAAAAAATTCCCAAAAACCCTTGACAAACCGTTTTAACGGTGATATAGTATTATTGTACTAATCAGATAATACACTTGACAGGAGGAAACATTATGGCAAAGGTTCTGGAAGTCCGTGAGCTTTCCAAGAAATATCCCAAAAGGGACGTTTTTTCGGCTGACAAAGTTTCGTTCGATGTTGAAGAGGGCGAGATTTTTGCTCTTATCGGCCCTAACGGTGCAGGAAAGACCACTACTATACGAATGATATCAACACTTATCGAGGCGACTTCGGGCGATGCGCTCGTTGCAGGTCACAGCATCGTCAAAGAGCCTGACAAGGTTCGCGAGAACATTACATATCTCCCCGACGAAGCAGGCGCTTACAAGACTATGACAGGTCGAAAGTATCTTTATTTTATGGCAGGACTTTTCACCGCCGATAAAATGACTATCGAGCGCTATGTTCGCACTGCTGAGCAGATTTGCGGCTTGGGTGAGCGACTTGACGACAAGATCGGCGGCTATTCAAGAGGTATGATAAGAAAGCTTCTGCTTTCGAGAGCCGTTATGACCGAGCCTAAGCTTGCGATAATGGACGAAGCTACTTCGGGACTTGACGTTATCAATGCGCTCGAGATACGAAACACTATCAAAAAGCTTGCAAAGGAAAAGAATATGGCGTTCCTGCTTTCTTCACATAATATGCTCGAGATCGAGTACCTCTCCGACCGTGTGGGAATTATGACGAACGGCAAGCTTATGATAACGGGCACAGTTCCCGAGCTTAAGGAGCGTTATAACGCCGTGAACCTTGAAGAAGTTTTTGAAAGGGTGGTGCTTGAACATGAAGTTCGGTAATCTTCTTAAAAAAGAGCTTGGTGAGCTTATCACGAAGCAGGCTGTCATTAGTATGGTCTTTGTGCTTGTGCTTTTCGTTTTTATGGGTCAGATAATGGGTCATTCCATGGAAGAGGGTTTCGACACTTCAACGCTCAACATCTGCATCAAGGACGACTCCGACTTTACGAAAAACGTTATTGAACGCATCAAAGCTGACAAAACGACAGAGCTTAACATTGTTGACATTCAGAGTGACAATTATTATGACGAACTTGAAAGACTTGACCTTAAATATGTCGTAATTATCCCCGAGGGTTACGGCGATACTATTGTGAATGAAAAGAAACCGGGTCAGCTTATCTTCGCGAGCAAGGTTTCGCTCGGATTCAGCGCGGCAATGTCCTCTATCTCGTCGAGCGACGCGGTAAGCACTATCGTTGATCACTCCGCTGACGAGGCAATGGAGAGCATCTATGGACTTACTGCAGAAGATATTGCGCTCATCACCTCCCCTGCCAATACAGTCGAGTTCTCGGCGGCAAACGGCAAGAGCGTTGAAATTTCCGCGGCGGCTGTTTCCTCTATCGTTATGATGGAATCGATGATAGCTCCGTTCGCAATTTTCTTCCTGCTTCTTCTCGCTTCACAGATGATAATGACAGCTATTTCGACAGAAAAGATCGACAAAACGCTTGAAACTCTCCTTTCGACACCTGTTTCAAGAATGACAGTTTTAACGGCAAAAATGGTAGCGGCAATAATCTCCGCACTTCTCAACGCAGTATTTATGATAGTCGGCTTCGGCGTCTATATGGTAAGCATTATGGGCGGCGCAATGAGCGGTGCAACAAACGGCGAGGCAAACATATCCGACCTTGCAGGAATGACGAGTGTTCCCGATGCAGGAGCTTTAACAGACGTGCTTTCAACGGCTGACGCTATCTCACAGCTTGGCTTCTCGCTCAGCGGCGTGGATATCCTCCTCTTCGGCTTGCAGCTGTTCCTCACGCTTGCAATAGGTCTTTCAATATCGCTTATCCTCGGCGCAACGGCAACGGACGTAAAGTCTGTTCAGACGCTTGTAATGCCGATAATGATCGCGGTAATGATACCGTTCTTCGTAACGATGTTTATGGACTTCGGCGAAATGCCTGTTGCCGCAAAGGTAATAATGTTCCTTATCCCGTTCACGCACAGCTATATAGCCTTGACAAATCTTATGTCGGGTGATATGATAATGTATTGGGGAGGACTGGCATACCAGATCGTGTTCTTTGCCGTTTGTATGTTCCTTGCGGTAAGAATGTTCACGAGCGATAAGCTTTTCACAATGTCGTTCTCTTCCGAAAACAAGACCAACAAAAAGCTTTTGAAGAAATAAAGGACGATGCGCATTGAAACTCAGGCAGGAACGATATAAACCGAAAAAAAGACGAAACCCGATGCTCACAGCGTTAATGGCACTGATGATAGTGATGCTGGCAGTAATGTGGCTGAATAAAGCAAGGTTCGGACTTGATACGGGCGATATGCTCATAGCAACGGGCGCAGTGCTGATAGTATTCAGCATAGCGAATATGAACCGTCGAATGGAGAAAAACATAACCGTTTCGGATAAACAGCTTGAAGAGATGCGCGACAAAATAGGCAAAGACGAATACAGTACATCGGCAATTTATTTTGATGAAAAAGATAACGGGGATTCAATTCGTAATTCGTAATACGTAATTATTTGCATAGCTTACATTTGTCTGGCGCTGCGAAGCCAACTAAAGTTTACGTCCACGCTTTTTAAAGGGTGGCAGGGGTTGAGGGGACAGCGTCCCTCATCGCTCTCCGCAGAGAGCGAAACTTCCTAAACTAACAAATAACGCTTTGCCTCAATAGCGTAATCACTAACAAATCAAAAGGCGCAATTCACACCAAAAAGGATAAACGAAATATGAGAAATAAATTTTGTAAAGCCATAAAATGTGAATTGCGCCTTTCCGTTTTCCTAAAACAAACTGTCCTTGGAGCGTAAATACACGAACGAAGTGAGTGTATTTACGCTCCAACTCAATATGAACAGCTATGGGATATGAACGTGAAAACAAGCGAACGTATGTGAGCGAAGTTTTCACACAACGGAACAACTGACAAATCACGGCTGAAAACAAGAACATCTATAAAAATATTAACCGTTGCAGAATAGAAAACATACATTAAAAATCACCATAATTTTGTGGATTGCTGACGGGCGGATATAGAATCCGCCCCTACCGAAATTTGCGATTTTACATTTATATTTCACAGTTGTACCAACGCTCAAAGGTTGTCAGTGTGAAATGAGCGGAGGTGTTGTATTGGTCTGCCAAAGATAATGTTCAGCCGAATTCATACAGCGTTGCAGGTCATATATACTCACTTCGTTCGCATATATGACCTGCAAGGATAGTTTTTCTGTATATAAACTTTGCAAAATTCCGCATTCCTAATTCCGAATTTAACTCAAACCGCCCCGAAGTGGCTCATTAAAGCCACAATAATCACTCCGGGGATACCGAGTATCAGCGACAGTACAGCTGTGAAAAAGTTCAGCGGCACGGAAAATCCGACATAGCCACCGAAAAAATGAAGCAGAGTGAGGAACGCCGCTCCCGAACTCATTCCGAAAAACGCAGTTTTTGCAGGCTTGGCGCTTCTAAGATAATGCACTGTCATCGCTATCGCCGAAACGATGACCGCTATGTAAAAAATGATATTCCCTATCTCTTCCGTGTTCATTTCAGCACCGTCCTCCCCGTTATGCCCTGCGCACGCGCACGTTTCATCAGATACGCATACCGCGAGCGAAGCGCAAGCTCCTCGTATATAGCCGCCTCGATGAGGTCGCTGTCCGTGACTAAATTGAATATCCTGCGGCAGTGCGAAAGCTCGCTCACTATCTCGTCGATATCGGCGAGGATCTCCTCGCTGTCGTTCGGTTCGGGCGTCTTCCCCGTCAGAATACAAGAAACTCGGCTGAAAAATTCTTTTGCTTTCGACATTTATATCACGTTCCTTTAAAAAATTAGGAAAAAGCTGATCAAAGTGAAGCGTTTGTTTTGCCGTTTTTAGGAAAAAGCTGATTAAAGCGAAGCGTTCGTTTTGCCATTTTGAGAAATGTACGAGTTTACGCCTTTAATGTCAATTTGACATAAACATTTTGAAAAATGGCAAAAACGTATTAATCAGCGTTTCCTTAGAAATGGCAAAATGTATTATCGGCTTATCAGCGTTTTCTTAAAATAATATATACAGCAATGCCAATATAAGCTTTGTATCGGCTTTTTCTTTCACAAGCACTGCGGCGAGCGCAGCTATGAGAGCGGTATCGGAGTCTATCGGTATCGGCAGGAGCGAACCTTGCTTGTTCGGCTCACGGCTCGGCGGCTTAGGCGGCTCGGGGCTTGGCGGCGGAGCGAACTGCTGAGGAGGCCTTTGTCTGCTGTTCCCTACCGCTTCAAAACGCGGCTTCTGCGGCTGATTCGGGGCGTTCATTTGCATATTCCGAGGAGGATTGTTCCGAAACGGAACATTTTGCCGCTGAAGCTGAGCGTTCGGCATAGAATTCTGCATCGGAATGTTCCGATTTGGAACATTCTGCGGCATATTCTGCCGAGGAGGTGCAGACGAGCGGTCCTGAAACTGCTTATCCTGCGCAGAGGGACGATTCTGCGCAGACTTCGGCTGATTCCTCTGCTGAAAATAGCGGTTGCTTTGTTCAAGAAGTCCCTGCGTCAACTTATTCATCTCCCCGACCCGTTTTTCCGCCATTGTGATGCTTTTATTGCTGTTTTCCATAGGCATTTTGCTCCGTTAGAAAAGATTCCCGAGCGCACCGCTCTCTTTAAGCTCCGAATAAATATTATAAAGCCGCAGAAGCTTGACGGCTTTGTCAACGCGCGGCTGTTTGTCCTCTGAAAGGAGCGGTTTCAATGCGATGAGCAGGTCGCAGTTCTTGTCGTTTTTGGAAAGTCCCGACATCAGGCTCATCAGCGCCGCAGGATTTATCGGCATATCGCCGTCCGACTGCGGCGGCTTGCTTTCGGGCGAAGCTTCGGACGTATCGGAAGTGCCGCCGAACATCGCCGCAAGCTCCTTTATCTGCTGCATACTTTCCTCATCGGACAGCAGCGATTGGATCTTTTCGCTCATATCGTCCAAAGCAAGCACCTCCCGCGTCTTGATCTTTTAGAAAAAATAAGTATTATTTTCCGCCCGTAAGCTTGTTGTAGAGCGCCTTTGCCTGCGGACTGCTCATAAACTGTTCGAGAACGGTCGGGTTGCTGATGATGCGGTTGAACATTGCTTCATCGGCAGGCTTCATATTTTTCAGTGCGGAGTCGAATTTTCCTGCTTCAAGTTCGGCACGAAGCTTATCTTTCGGAACGCCGAGCTTTCGGCTCACAACATCGAGAAGTTCGTTCATATTTTTCTTGTTGAAATCGGTCATAAAAAGTTCCTCCAAAGACAAAAGGGTTCTCTAAAAACCTGAACAAAATAATACTTTGTATTGTTCGCAAATTTTCGTTGGGACTTTGCGCAGCTTCAAGGCAGCGAAACGCAGTATAATACTACGGAATACATTCCGAATGTATTTCAAGTTTCGCTAACGAAGAAGATGTGCAAAGTCGTAGAAAATTTGCCGTGAGGGAGGTTTTTAGAGGTTCCCAAAAGAATAAATTTACGGATTGCTCTTTATTTTCCTTATATTTTATGTTATAATTTATTCTGATAGAATAGCCGCTGAAAATCAGCATGCTGAAACTCGGCTGCTGAATTCAGCATTTTTATATTATTGTATGCAAAGGGGAGAAAAATTGTGAGGATAGTTGTAATGTCCGATTCGCACGGAAAAACGGGCGCTGTAAGTGATATCGTTGACAGCAATCTCGGAAAAGCGCAGATGTTCATTCATCTTGGCGACGGCGAAAATGAGACCGATTATATTATGGCGGAATATCCGCATATCGATATGCGCAGGGTCGCAGGCAACTGCGATTATTGCAGCAGACTGCCGCTTTCAACAGTTATCGATGTGGACGGTGCAAGGATCTTCGCCGCGCATGGTCATTCCTACGGCGTAAAAGGCGGACTTGAACATATCACCGCCGCGGCAAAGCAGAACGACTGCAACATTGTCCTCTTCGGGCATACGCACGAACGCTTTCTGCATTATGAGAACGGGATATATTATATGAACCCCGGGAGCTGTGCACAGCCACGTGACGGGAAAAATCCCTCTTACGGCTATATTGACATTACGGACAGCGGAATTTTTACCGCTATAGTCGATCTTAAATATTCTTGGGAGAAATAATTATGAACAAACTCAGATTAACAAGCTTTTTAGCCGCAGCCGCTATGTGCGTTTCGCTTTTTTCGGCTTGTGGAAACAGCGCAAATAACGCAGAGCCGACAGAAAACGCAGAAACCGCTCAGACAACCGAAGCCGTAACTTTTTCCTATCCATTGATAGAGGACGATGCGAGCCTTTCCGAGGCTGAAAAGCAAATGCTTTCGACTTCGCTCGTTTCGGTCGGCAATACGCATAGGCTCAACGAGAAGCTCAAAACGCTCGAAAACGGCGGAGAGATAACGCTTGGCTTCATCGGCGGCTCTATAACCTACGGTTATACCGTTCAGCCCGATGAATGCTTCGCAAGCAAAGTTACCGATCTGCTCAAAGAAAGATATCCGAGCGGCACGGTGAACTACGTCAACAAGGGCATAAGCGGAACGCCGTCCATTCTCGGAAATCTTCGCCTGAAGCGTGACATTCTCGACAACAATGCGGATATAATTTTCGTCGAATATGCCGTTAATGACGGTATGGAAACCGACTATAAGGAATCCTATGAATCCCTCGTCAGAACCGCGCTCGAACAGGAAAACGAGCCTGCTGTTGTGCTTATTCTCAACCGCACGAAAGAGGGACACTCCGCGCAGGAGTATATGAAAAATATCGGCGAATTCTACTCGCTCCCGATGATAAGCACCGCTGACGCTCTCACCGAGGCTCTCGACAACGGCACGATAAAGTGGGAGGACTACTACAACGATTCCTCTCACCCGAACCCGAACGGTCATACGCTCTTCTGCAAGCTTATCGCACACGCCTTTGACGAGTCGCTGAAAGTGCAGTCGGACGAATATGTTCTCCCTGTGGAAAGTATATTCGGCGCGCCTTACGAAAATGCCGTTCTTATCGAAGCGGACTATGACGGCTCGAACAGCAATTTCACAATGGAGTCGCTCGGAAGCTTTACGAATTCTTCGTCCGCGGACGGCTTCACCAAAGGCTGGTCGTTCGATAAATCAACTAACGAGCCAATGAAGTTCAGGGTCAACGCAAACGGACTTTTCATAATATGCCGAAGAAACAACAACGCTTCAATGGGCAAATTTGAGGTCTATATTAACGGCGCAAGGGCAAAGGTAGTAGACACGAATCAGAGCGACGGCTGGGGCGACCCTTACGCATTTAAAATAATAAAATGGCAGGAAACAAAGGATATGGAGATCGAGATCCGACCTGCCGAAGATTCGTCCGATAAGAACATCGATATCCTCGGAATAGGATTCAGCACAAATTAAACCAAAAGGACAGAGATCACTATGAAAAAATTCAGATCAACATTTATTGCATTTATTGCGGCGCTTGCTTTGTGCGGCTGTACAGCGACAATTTCAAAGCCAAATTCGGAAACTGCCGCAGATACGACAATTTCAAAAGCGGAGGTTACCGAAGCTTCGTCCGAAGCGGTATCGGAAAACGAAAGCGCCGATGAAAATACAGATGAAACGGACACCCCCGAGGACAATATTACAGACGATGCCGAAGAACCGAGCGGTGTGCTTGATTTCTCATCTGCCGAAGCGCTCCTTGCTTCGATGACGGACGAGCAGAAGGTCGGTCAGATCATCTTGGGAAGATTCCCGTCCGAGGGCGCGGTCGATACAATGAGCACCTACCACCTCGGCGGCTATACGCTCTATGCGAGTGATTTTCAGAACGAATTCCCCGACACAATGGCGGAAAAGACGGCGAAGATACAAGCTGCCGCTGATATTCCTGCGTTCCTCGCGACCGATGAAGAGGGCGGAACTGTAGTGCGCGTTTCAAAGTTTCCGCAGTACCGTTTAAGTCCGTTCACTTCGCAGATAGTCCTTGCCCGTGACGGTGAAGACGCTGTTCGTGATGAAAATATCGAAAAAGCGGAGCTTCTGCTTTCGCTCGGAATAAACTTTAACCTCGCACCCGTTGCGGATATCACCGAGAATCACGGCGACTATATCTATGACCGCACATTCGGCGAAAACACCGAAAACACCGCAAAATATGTTGCCGCCGCAGTTGAGGGCATGACCGAGGGCAGCATTATGAGCTGTCTGAAGCATTTCCCCGGCTACGGACCGAATGTTGACACTCACACGGGCAGTGCGAATGACGACCGCTCCCGTTCAAGCTTCGAGAACACGGATTTTCTCCCGTTCCAATCGGGAATCGATGCAGGCGCGCCTGCTGTAATGGTAAATCACAACGTTGTTTCCGCGTTCGACAGCGAATCTCCTGCTTCGCTCTCCGCGGAGGTACATTCCGTGCTCCGTGACGAGCTCAATTTCGAGGGAATAATCCTCACGGACGACCTCGGAATGGACGCGATAACGAATTTTGCCGCCGAAGCTGACGAAAGTCCCTATGTTCTCGCCGTAAATGCAGGAAACGATATGCTCTGCACCTCGGATATCGAGAGCGCATACAATGATGTTCTTGCGGCTCTTGCCGACGGAAGAATCGATTCCGAACAGCTTGATGCAAGCGTATTGAGGATACTCAAAGCCAAGGGCAGATTTGGGATAATTGAGTTTGAATAAAAATAAGCTTTGCAGATACTTTTATGGGTATCTGCAAAGCTTTTATATTGATGAAAAATCCCCACAGACCGGTACTCTGTGGGGATTTCTTTTTGGTGAAACGTATGGTTACACTTCCATAATCTTTTCTGTGATTATTGTATTGCATTAAGATAATATTGTCAAGTACAAAAATTTTATTCTTCCGATGTTTATCTTATCATACTGTGTTGAAGCGTATCTATGTTCACTTCGTTCGCATAGATACGCTTCAGGGACAGTTTGTTTTAGGAAAACACAATGGCGCAATTCACATTTTTTAGGTTTACGAAACTGATTTCTCACGTTTTGTTTTACCTTTTTGATGTGAATTGCGCCTTTGGATTTGATAGTGATTTCGCTGTTACGGCAAGTTCTGTGCTGTTAGTTTAATACTAAGGAAACGTATTATCAGCGTTTCCTTAGCTTTGCAAAAATTATGCATTACGCATTATTCCACGCCCAGTACAGTATATTCCTTATCTTCGACAGCTTTCTTCAAAACGTCGTTCGAAACGTCCTTGGAGAGTGTTACAACTGCGTTCTTCTTCTCGTGTGAAGCTTCTGCGGACACAACTCCGTCTACTGCTTCGAGAGCTTTCTTTACGGTTGCCTCGCAGTGCGAACACATCATTCCTTCGATCTTAAGTGTTTTAGTCATATTTTTTTCCTCCTGTTTATTTTTACCGCCGTGGTTATTGTTATGGCGGGATTTATCGTGTTTAGGGTCGTAAATTTTGGTGAGGTTAAGGCGAAGCGCGTTCGTTACGACGCAGAAGCTTGAAAGGCTCATTGCGGCGGCGGCGAACATCGGGGTCAATGTCAGTCCGAGCGGTATAAACACGCCTGCGGCAACGGGGATTCCGATGCCGTTATAGATGAATGCCCAGAAGAGGTTCTCCTTGATATTCGTCAATGTGTTTCGGCTGAGGCGAATTGCGGCGGGGACATCTTCGAGTTTGCTCTTCATAAGCACAACGTCTGCCGCGTCTATTGCGATGTCCGTTCCTGCGCCTATCGCGATGCCCGAATCGGCTCTTGTGAGGGCAGGTGCATCGTTGATGCCGTCGCCGACCATTGCGGTTCTGCCGCTTTCGCAAAGCTTCCTTACTGCGGCTTCTTTCTGGTCGGGGAGAACGCCTGCGATGACGTTGTCGATGCCTGCCTGAGCGGCAATTGCACGGGCAGTCTTTTCGTTATCGCCCGTCAGCATTACGACGTTAAGACCCATATTTTTGAGTTCCTTGACAGCCTTTTTGCTGTCCTCTTTTATGACATCGGCGGCGGCAAGTATGCCGACAAGCTTTCCGTCATAGGCGAAGAATATCGGCGTTTTGCCCTGCTCGGCGAGCGCTTCATACTTTGCGCCTGTTTCGCCGTCAGGTGGACCAAACTGTGTTATAATAAACTCAGCTTTTCCGCCGACGGCTTTCTTTCCGTCAAGAGTTGCTTCAAGTCCGTTGCCCGAGAGGATTCGGAAATCCGTTGTTTCGGCAAAAGCTATGTTCCGCTCCTCGCCGTAAGCCGTAACAGCGGCGGCGAGAGGGTGTTCGCTCTTCTTTTCGAGTGAGCAGGCAATGCGGAGAAGCTCTTCCTCCGAAGTGCCGTTGAGGGGGATAACATCGGTTATCTTAGGCTCGCCCTTGGTTATAGTTCCCGTCTTGTCGAGGGCGATGTTCCGGATTTTGCCCGTTTCTTCAAGCGAAGCGGCGGTCTTGAAAAGTATGCCGTTCTTCGCACCGACACCGCTTCCGACCATGATTGCAACAGGAGTTGCAAGTCCGAGCGCACACGGACAGCTTATAACAAGCACGGTTATCCCTCTTGCGAGAGCGTAACCGGGGGTCTGTCCGAGCAAAAGCCATACAATGAATGTAACGAACGCAATTCCGATAACGGTCGGAACGAATATGCCCGAAACCTTGTCGGCGATCTTCGCGATAGGCGCTTTCGTTGCGGCGGCGTCGCTCACCATTTGGATTATCTTTGAAAGCGCGGTTTCCTCGCCGACATTAACGGCTTCGCACTTCAAAAATCCCGACTGATTTATCGTTGCCGCCGAAACCTTGTCGCCGACCTTTTTATCGGCAGGGATACTTTCGCCCGTGAGAGCCGATTCGTTGACGGCGCTTTCGCCCTCGGTGACAATACCGTCGGCAGGTATGCTTTCGCCCGGCTTTACAACGAAAATATCGCCCTTGACAACGTCCTCGGCAGGAATAGTAACCTCTGCACCGTCACGAAGCACGGTCGCGGTCTTAGGAGCAAGCGCCATTAAGCCTTTGAGAGCGTCCGTTGTCTTGCCCTTTGAGTGCGCTTCGAGCATTTTTCCGAGCGTTATGAGCGCAAGTATCATCGCCGCAGATTCAAAATAGAGATTGTGGACGTAGGACATCTGATCTTCCGCAACCGTCATCGCGAACATTTCATAAACGCTGTAAATGTAAGCCGCAGACGAGCCGAGAGCAACAAGGCTGTCCATATTCGGCGACCTGTGCCACAAAGCCTTGAAGCCGCTTATGAAAAAGCGCTGATTTATTACCATTACAGCCGTTGTGAGCAAAAGCTGAATGAGCGCAAGGGCAAAGTGGTTGTGCTGAAGCACGGTCGGAACAGGCCAGCCCCACATCATCGCACCCATTGAGAAATACATCAGCACCGCAAGCAGTATAAGCGATGAAACAAGGCGCGCAATGAGCTTTTTTTCGCCGTTGTCGGTCGGAGCTTCGTTTTTGGGGTTCTTTCCGTTCTTTGCGGAAATACCGTAGCCTGCTTTTTCAACAGCGGCGAAGATATCCGCCTGTGAAGCCGTTCCCTCAACGCCCATTGAGTTCGTCAGTAGGTTTACCGAAACGGACGAAACGCCTTTGACCGACGAAACAGCCTTTTCGACCCTCGCGCTGCAGGCGGCGCAGGTCATTCCCGTGATATTGTACTGTTCCATTTTCTTTATCATTCCTTTACATCAATCTTTTGATTATGGAGATAAGTTCGCCGACGACTTCATCGTTGCCCTCGCGAATGTTGTTCACAACGCAGGTGCTTATGTGATTTTCGAGCAGTTCACGGTTGAAAGCGTCCACCGCCGCACCGATAGCCGCCGATTGGGTGAGAATATCGGTGCAGTAAGCATTGTCCTCGAGCATCTTTTTGATGCCCCTCACCTGCCCCTCGATGCGGTTCAGGCGGTTCATAAGTTTTTTGTACTCTTCGGGCGAACGCTCCTTTGTTTTTTTACATTCCGAGCATTTGCAGCATTTTTTATCCATAACGAAATTATCTCCTTAATCTTTCGGTTTATTCTATTATATACCCCCTTGGGGTATTTGTCAAGAGGGAAGATAAAAAAATTAGGAATTCGGAATGCGGAATTATATATATTCCGTTTGTTTGTAACGAAAAC
>OLGB01003943.1_pt1 | contig 13231 bp, 13 predicted proteins | sample 1605691 | NCBI WGS metagenome assembly OLGB01 (sample SAMEA3888925, study PRJEB22519) | human gut metagenome | biome: human gut; feature: human-associated habitat; material: faeces | place: Denmark | collected 2010 | reverse complement strand
CCTAAGGGGGGAAATCGAAATCCCCCCTGGCCCCTCTGGCCCTAGCGGAGCGGGCCGCTTGCCGCTCTACCCGCATCGGCCTCACCCCGCATACGCGCTCCAAAGCGCAAAAGATAAAGGGCGTAGCCCCCGGAGGCGCACCCCGCCAAAGAAGGCGCGCCGCCCGAGGGCCCAGGGCCGCCCCCTGTTAAAGGGACGCCATCAGGATAACGCGATAGCAATAGATGATGATGGCTGTAAACAGGATGCTGTCCAAACGGTCCAGCATGCCGCCATGGCCGGGGAAGATGTGGCCGAAGTCCTTCACCTTGCAGTGGCGCTTGACCATGCTGGCGAACAAATCGCCCATCTGCCCGGCGCCGCCGCCAAACAGGCCCGCCAGCATATCGCCCCAAATGGGGGGGAAGCCCGCAAAATCCGGGAAGCACCAGGAAAAGATGCGGCCCGTGAGCACCGCGCACAGCACGCTGCCCACCAGCCCGCCGATAGAGCCGGCCACGGTTTTGTTGGGGCTGATATGCGGGCACAGCTTGGGCCCGCCAATGGCGCTGCCCACAAAGTACGCAAACGTATCGCCCCCCACGGCGATGGCGAATACCAGCACCAGCAGCAGCGCCTGCAAGCTGCGCGGCTGCGTATCCAGAATGCCAAACAGGCACATGCCGGGCAAAACCACCGTGAGCATGGGCAGCACGCTTACCATGATATCAATCAAATCCGGGTTTTCGCGCCGCATCACAACAAAAAGAACGCAGAAGGAAAGCAGCGTCAAAATAGGGATAATTAGCAGCGACGAATAGGACATCATCAGCGGCACGGAAATGGCCAGGCCCGCAAAGCTGGTCCACCATACGGGGTGATGCCCATAGCGGGAAAGGGCGTTAAGCTCCTCGCAAAGCGCCATCGACAGGGCCAAAAACGCCATCGCGGCAAACAGCCAGCCGCCCACGTACAGGACCAACGCCAAAACCGCCACCAGCACCGCGCCCGTAGCAATGCGCTGCATCATGGAGGTTTTTTTGGACTCGTTCTTCTCGCTCATGGGGCCTCCTTTGTTTTTTATTCCTCGCGGCCGCCAAAGCGCCGCTTGCGCGCCTGAAACTGCGCGATGCACTCGTGATATTGCTTCAAATCAAAATCCGGCCAAAGCACGGCGGGGAACACAAACTCCGCATACGCGCACTGGAACAAAAGAAAGTTGCTCAGCCGCATTTCCCCGCTGGTGCGGATAAGCAAATCCACATCCGGGAGGCCGGCGGTGTACAGGCGGTCCGAAAAGGCCCGCTCGTCAATCTGCTCGGGAGCCAGGCGTCCGGCGGCCGCATCCTGGGCCAGCAGGCGCGCAGCGCGCACGGCCTCCGCCCGCGCGCCGTAATTGATGGCGATGTTCAGGCGCAGGCCGGTGTTGTTAAGCGTGCGCCGCTCGGCCTCCATCAGCGCGTCGCGCTGCCTGGGCGGCAGGCCCTCCTTATCGCCCAAAATGGTGATGCGCACGTTTTTGGCGTCCAGCTCGTCAATTTCGGACTGGAAAAAGTCCAGGATCAGCTGCATCAGCGCGTCCACCTCTGCCTGGGGCCGCGCCCAGTTTTCCGTGGAGAAGGCGTACAGCGAAAGCGCCTGTATGCCCAGGTCGCTTGTGTTGCGGATGATCTCGCGCAGGGCTTCGGTGCCGGTGCGGTGGCCCAGGGCCACCTTTACCTTATGCTGCTTGGCCCAGCGGCCGTTGCCGTCCATAATCACGGCCACGTGCCTAGGCAGGCGCTCAAGGTCTATGGGGGCGTAAAGCGGTACGGTCATAACGCACTCCTTTCGCGGGGATCGCCCGTTAAAAAACGCGAAACGATGAGCGTGCGCCCATCGTCCTGTACGGCTATCACACGGGTGGACGCATAGCCCCGCGCCTCACCCTGCGGGGTGCGCAGGGCGTCCGCCGGGGAAGGCGCGCGGCGCGGCGGCGCGGCGGTGGCTACCACCGCCACATCCGTAATGCCGCTTGCGTGTAAAATGGCCAGCGCCGCCGCCGTGGGCAGCCCCAGCAAATGCTCAAAGGTTTGCTGCATGCTTCCGCGCTTAAACCTCCATAATCTCCTTTTCCTTCTTGGCGCACAGCTCGTCCACGCCCTTGATGGCGTTATCCGTAACTTCCTGCATCTTCTTTTCGGCCTTTGCGCGGTCGTCCTCGGTAATCTGGCTATCCTTTTCCAGCTTTTTGAACTGGTCCATCGCGTCGCGGCGGATGGAGCGGATGGCTACCTTGGCCTCCTCCGCGCCCTTGCGCACCAGCTTGGTCAGCTCCTTGCGGCGCTCCTCGTTCAATTCTGGAATGATCAGGCGGATGATCTTGCCGTCGTTGGAGGGGTTCAGGCCCAGGTCGCTCTTGAGAATGGCCTTCTCAACCAGCGGAATGGCCTTTTGATCCCACACGTTCACAACCAGCATGCGCGGTTCCGGCGAGGTGATGTTGCCCATCTGGGTAAGCGGCGTCTGCACGCCGTAATAATCCACCGTCACGCGCTCCAAAAGCTGCGGGTTTGCGCGCCCCGCGCGGATGGAGCGCAGATCGTCCTGATATACGGCGGTGGTTTTTTTCATCTTCTCGGCGGCGGTGTCGATAACCTGTCGATACACGAAAATTCCTCCCTTACGGTTGAAAATCTGATACTGGTAAGGGTATTGTAACGCGTTTCCCTGGAAAAGGCAATGGGCATTTTGCCGCCATTGACAGCCGCGCGCATCCGTTTTACAATGCCCCCAGGGGGTGACCCCCTGGACCCCCGCTCTGCGCGCCTATGGCGCGCAGGGGTTGGGCGCGGGCGTTTGGGGCTGCATGGCAAGGCCGCCGGAGGGCGGAAGGCCCTCCGGCTCGCTTGGGCGGTACGCCGGCCAAGTCGCTTGTGTGGGAGGCTGCCCGCTTCGCGGGCCTTGCCTCCGGGGGCCGGGTGCCGTTTGCCGGACTGCTCGCTTGGCTGGGAGGCTGCCCGCTTTGCGGGCCTTGCCTCCGGCAAAGGGCCTCATCCAAACGGCGGCCTGGCCGCAATTATCAACAAGGAGTTTTTCGCATGACCATCATCGATACCCACGCACACATCTACCCCGATGCCATCGCCCTGCGGGCGGCCAAATCCACCGGGGATTTCTACAACATTCCCATGTGCATGGATGGCACGCTGGGCCAGCTTATGGCGCACGGCGCGGCGGCGGGCATTTCGCGGTTTCTGGTGCACAGCGTGGCGGTCACGCCCAGCCGCGTGCATTCCATCAATGATTACCTCATGCGCGTATCCGCCGAGCATCCCAGGGAGCTGATTGGCTTTGGCACGCTGCACCCGGGCTATGAGGACGTGCCCGGCGAGCTGGACCGCATTGCTGCGGGCGGGCTGCGCGGTATAAAGCTGCACCCGGATATTCAACAGTTTTTGCTGGATGACGAAAGCGCGGTAACGATGTTCCGGCATATGGCGGAGCGCGGCCTGCCCGCGCTTGTGCACACCGGCGATTTCCGCTATCCTTACAGCCAGCCCGAGCGCATGGCCCGCGTGCTGGACCGGGTGCCAAACCTAAAGGTGATCTGCGCGCATCTGGGCGGCTGGTCCGTGTGGAGCGAGGCGTGGAAGGTGCTTTCGGGCAGGCCGGGCGTGTGGGTGGATACCTCCTCCAGCCTGTACGCAGTGGCGCCGGAGGAGGCCGCGGGCATCATACGCCATTACGGTGCGGATCGCGTGTTCTTTGGTACGGACTATCCCATGTGGAAGCCCGAGGAGGAGATTGCGCGCTTTATGGCGCTTCCGCTAACGGACGCGGAGCGGGAGCGCATCCTTCATTTGAACTTTGAGGCGTTTCTAGCCCATCTGGGGGAAGCATAACCAGGAATTCGCGCATCATATAGCCGGCGTAGCGGCCGTAGCGCACGTTCCACCACAGCTCGCTGGTTTGGGCCAGCACCTCCACGGTTTCGCCTATGGGCACGCGCACAAGCACCGCCGCGGTTTTGGAGGGGCTGCGCCGCAGGTTTACGGTTCGTCCGCTGGGCGCGGTCACCTCGGCGTAAACGGGGCCGGGCCCGGGCGCGCTGCCGGCGTAATCCACGGCGTTAAGGTATCCGGCGCAGCGCCATTTGGACAGGTCGCTATCGATGCGCACGCGCGGGGGCGTGGCGTTGATAATTTCCAGCGGGCGCACGCTTGTTACCAGGCCCATGTGGTAATAGTCGCAGGGCAGGGCGGCGTCATAGTAGCGGCCGCCCGGCTTATATTCGGCCTTCAGGCGGCTAAGGTCTTCGCGCGCCTTGAAAATGGCCATGCCCACCTTCAGCTCATCCACGCTGGCTACGCGCCGCACATCGTGGCAGAATACGCGGATGATGCGGTTGGAGCCATGGTAGATGGATTCGCCAAACTGGCGGTAGGCATAAACAAACGCGCCGGAACAGTCGATGCCGCGGGAATCGTTAGAACCGGGGGTGGCGTAAGGCCAGCCCAGCATGGAGCGGAAAACCGCCGTTAAGGCGTTAACGGGTATCATGGTATCATCCCTTTCGTGCGTGGGAAAATAAAAAGCTTTTTGGGAAGGGGTATTTGGGGAGCGTCCATGCCGGGCGTTCCCCTTTGTTATCCTTTGTTACCCCCGCGCGGTCCGTCCGCCCCAGGCCAGGCAGCCGAGCAGGCTGGCCAGCGAAAGGGCGGCGTACACGCCGAGCGTGAAAATGAGAAACAGCAAAATGAGCAAAAGCCACGCGGCGGGCGGCAGCAGCGCCAGCGTGAGGGCGGATACGCCCATCAGCGCCAGCGCGCCTATCGCCGTGCGCAGCGCCCGCAGGCACACGCAGCGGCCGTATTCGGGGTTTTGCCGCAGCGGGCTGGCGCTTACAAACGCCGCAATCCACAGGCACAGCGCGCCAAAGCCCGCGCCCAGCGCGGGTATAAGCGCGCCCGGCGTTAGCAGGTTCAAAAACGCGAGCACCGTGAGCACAATGCCCGCAAGCAGGCTCAGGCCCACGATGGCCGCTTCACGGTATCGGTTCCAAAACATGGTGATTACGCCTCCTTAAAAGGTTGCCACGCCATCCACATAGTGGTTGCTGGTACGAAGGATGAAGTGGCGGCGCCCCCGGCGGCCACGGCCGCCGTCAACGCGCAAATCCTCCGGCAGCACAAAGCGCACGCCGGTAACGGGCATATCGCGGCAGCCACAGCCGTCATGCGCGGGCACGGTAACGGCGCGAAACCCGCGGGCATATTCGTTGCCGTCCTCATCCACCTCATACAGGGCCATGCCAACGGCCACGCGCTTGCCGGGGCAAACGTTGCGCAGCATCATGCTCACATCCAGGGTGCGGCACATGCCGGTTTCGTTGTCGCACGCGTCGGATATGGCGATGGCCTTGTTTTCGTCGCAGGGCTCAAAATACACATGGGTTTCACCCCCGGCGGACTGCATGGCCGCGCCGTTTAGGCGCACGGCTGCGCCTTCGCCCAGCACCGCGCCAATCTGGTTCATCTCTATGGGTTCCCTCATACATTTGCCTCCTTATGGGGCCTTATTTGCGGGAAAAAGAACGCCCGCATAATCAGCTTATGCGGCGCGGGAGGGGAGGGTTCCCGGCACGGGCCCTCCGCGGCGCCGCCTCCGGCGTGGTTCCGTGCATAAAAAAAGCCCGCCTGCCCATAGGAAAGGCAAACGGGTTAACAGGGCTTGGCCGCTGTTTCAACCTTTGTTGAAGGGGTAGCGTATAGGTTTACGGTTCTTTTCGTCCTGCCAGCCTAGTAGGATAAAGGCTCTTGGGTATGCTGGCCTTCCCCCAAAGGCATGCCCGGGAAAGCCCGTTGCGCCCGCCGCGCTACGGCAAAATACGCAGGGCCCCCGCCGCCAGGTACAGCCCGTAGGCGATCATCAGCGCGCCGCCCAGGCGGCGTATCAGCAGCTGATGCAGCCTGAGCCAGCGCAGCGCCCCCTTGAGCCATTGGTACATAAGCATCACCGCCAGCATGGGCAGGCACAGCCCCAGCGCGAATACCGCCAGCGACGCAACGCCCGTCCACATGGTGGCGTTATCCGCGCTGGCGGCCAGCACAAGCGCGTTGGCCAGCACGGGGGTAAGGCAGGGCGTCCAGGAAACGGCGATGAGCAGCCCAAATAAAAACGAGCCGAAAAAGCCGCTCATGCTGGGCTGGCGGCTTTGCAGCCAGCCTGGCATGGCCGGCGTGGGGATATGGATGATATCCAGCATCCATACGCCAAAGAACACCATCGTCACGCCGGTTACCAGGTTAAGCGTGCTGCGGTCGGCGTTTTTGAGCAGCGCGCCCAGCGAGCCCGCGCCCGCGCCCATCAGCGTAAACAGCGTAACAAAGCCGCATACAAGGCCCAGGCAACGGCGCGCCACCCTTAGGCGGCCGGGCGCGTCCTTATCCCCGCCCATCAGGTACATAGCGTACACGGGCAGCATGGGCAGCACGCAAGGCGATACAAAGGCCAGCATCCCCCCGCCCAGCATGGCCCACAGCGACATGGCCTGGGGCGCCGTGTTCAATAGGCCGGTCATTGCGCGTCCGCCCTTCTGGCAACGCCCATTTCGTCCAGCTGGGCGGAAAGCTGCTCCCAGCTAAGCGCGTAGTTGGCCCCGGCGGCCAGGGTGCCGTCCTTGTTTACAAACAGGCTGGCGGGGTAGCCCTGCAAACCCACCAGGCGGGAAACCAGCAAATCCTCGTCCTCAAAAAAGGTCAACGCCTCCAGGCCGTGGGCCTTTTTCACGCTTTCGGTGTTGGAGGCGTCCTCGCCGTCCCACACATGCACCAGCACGATTTGCAGCCCGTCGGGGTCGTAGGTATCGTACATGGTTTTGATATCGGGCATCTCCTGCATGCAGTAATAGCACCATTCGGTAAAAAAGTTCAGGAAGATGGCCTTGCCCTCGTAGGGGGAAAGGTCCAGCCGGGTATAGGTTTTCATCAGCTCAATCACGTTGGCGGGCGCGGCTTGCTCCGCCTCGGCCAGGGCGGAAACGGGGGCGAGCGGGGCCATGAAGCACATAAGCAGGCACAAAAGCCGGGCGACGGTTCGTTTCATGCGGGGCGTCCTCCTTGCGCAAAGTTTAGTACTTTCATCATACCATATTCCGCCCCGTTTGAAACAGAGGAAAATGCTGCGAATTGTAAAAAGAAAAATGCAAATTTTTTGCTTCAAAAATTCATTTTTAGAAAAAATAGCGGGAAAGCCCGCAAAGCGGGCGCATTGCACTTTACGGCGAAAAATAAATATGATATAATCATGCCTGCGCCTGCGGAAAATGTCCGCGCCGTTTCGCGGGGCTTGCGGAATTTGCAGGATGAACGCCGGTTTTTTTCATTTGACGGGCCGTTTGGCCCTGTGGGGGAGGAATTTGCCATGCCGCTTGGAATTTCCCAAAAATGCAGCGCGATCGCGCCGTCCGCCACGCTGGCTATGGACGCGCGGGCCAAGGCGCTGCGCAGCGAGGGTGTAAACGTGATCGGCTTTGCCGCGGGCGAGCCGGATTTTGACACGCCCGAGCCTATCCGCGACGCCGTGAAGGAAGCCATGGACAAGGGCATGACCCGCTATACGCCCGTGGCCGGAACGCTGGAGCTGCGCGACGCCATCATCCGCCGCCTCAAGGAGGATCACGGCCTTACCTATGGGCGCAATGAAATCATCGTGTGCAACGGCGCAAAGCACGCGCTTTACAACGCCTTCCAAACCATTCTGGACCCCGGCGACGAGGTGCTGGTGGATAAGCCCTGCTGGGTAAGCTATCCCGAGATCGTGCGCATGGCGGGCGGCGTGCCGGTGTTTATCAACTGCCCGGAGGAACAGGGCTTCCTGCCCTCCATGGAGGATTTTGAGGCCGCCATTACCCCGCGCACCAAGGCGTTTATTTTGAACACGCCCTCCAACCCCAACGGCTGCATCTGGACGCGCGGGCAGCTGGAGGCGCTGGCCAGCCTGGCCGTGAAGTACGATTTTTATATCATCGCCGACGAAATTTACGAAAAGCTCATCTACGACGGCCGCAAGCATGTGAGCATCGCCACCCTGGGCGAGGAAATCAAAAAGCGCACCATCCTAATCAACGGCGTCAGCAAGTCCTACGCCATGACGGGCTTCCGCATCGGCTACGCGGCGGGCCCAAGCGATATCATCAAGGGCATGACCAATTACCAGAGCCAGGCCACCTCCGGCCCCAACGCGCCCGCGCAGCACGCCGCCGCCGTGGCCCTTACCATGCCCCAGGATTGCGTGGAAACCATGCGCCAGGCCTTTGAGGAGCGCCGCAACGTGCTCGTTTCCCTGATCAACGCCATTCCCGGCCTTAGCTGCGGCATGCCCCACGGCGCGTTTTACGTGATGATGAACGTCAAGGGCCTGCTTGGCAAGCGCTTTGGCGATACCGTGCTTGAAAACAGCACCGTTATTGCCGAGTGCCTGCTGGAACACGCGCACGTGGCCGTGGTGCCCGGCGCGGCTTTCCTGGAGGAGGGCTATTGCAGGCTTAGCTACGCCACCTCCATGGAGAATATCCGCGAGGGGCTGGGCCGCATTGCGGCCTTTGTAAAGGAGCTGAGGGACGGTGCTTGAATTCAGCAAAAAAACCAACCAGCTTATGCAGTCCAAATACCAGTACGACTTGCAGGACGTTGCGCAGCCAAACCTGTACCGCGAGATTTTTGATTACCAGTCCATCCCCAAAATCGCCTTCAACAACCGCCTGGTGCCCGTGAACATGCCCGCCGAAATCTGGATGACGGATACCACCTTCCGCGACGGGCAGCAGAGCGTAAGCCCCTTTACGCCCAAGCAGATCGAGCATCTTTTTAAGCTGGAAAGCCGCCTGGGCGGCCCCAAGGGGCTGATCCGGCAAAGCGAGTTCTTCCTCTATACGGATAAGGACCGCGAGGCGCTGGAGCGTTGCCAGGCCCTGGGCCTGCGCTATCCGGAGATTACCACCTGGATACGCGCCAACGAGAACGATTTTAAGCTCGTCAAGGCCGCCGGGGTCAGGGAAACGGGCATCCTGGTTTCGTGCAGCGATTACCACATCTTCAAAAAGATGCACCTTACCCGCGCCAAGGCCATGGACAAATATCTGGGCATTGTGAAAGCCGCCCTGGCGCAGGGCATCGTGCCGCGCTGCCACTTTGAGGACATCACCCGCGCCGATTTTTACGGCTTTGTGCTGCCCTTTGCCGAGCAGCTTATGCGCCTGGCGGTGGAAAGCGGGCTGCCCATCAAGGTGCGCGCGTGCGATACCATGGGCTACGGCGTAAGCTATCCCGGCGCGGCGCTGCCCCGCAGCGTGCCCGGCATCATCTACGGCCTCAACCACTATGCGCAAATCCCCTCCGAGCAGCTGGAATGGCACGGGCATAACGATTTTTATAAGGTGGTATCCAACGCGGGAACGGCGTGGCTGTATGGCTGCTCCAGCGTAAACTGCTCGCTTTTGGGCATTGGCGAGCGCACCGGCAACTGCCCGCTGGAGGCCATGGCCATTGAGTACCAGGCCCTGCGCGGCGACGCCGGCGGCATGGATTTAACCGCCGTTACCGAAATCGCCGAGTATATGGAGCGCGAGATCGGCATTGAAATCAGCCCGCGCCAGCCGTTTGTGGGCCGCCACTTCAACGTGACCCGCGCCGGCATCCATGCCGACGGCATGCTTAAGGACGAGGAAATTTACAACATCTTTGATACCTCGGCCCTGTTAAACCGCCCCGCCAGCGTGGCGGTGGACAGCCACAGCGGCCTTGCGGGCATCGCCCACTGGATGAACAGCTACTTCCGCCTCAAAGGCGAGCATGTGCTGGATAAGCAGGACGCGCTGGTGACCGCCGTAAAGGAAAAGGTGGACGCCCTCTACGCCCAGGGCCGCAACACCGTAATGGGCGACGAGGAGCTGGAAATTATGGTGCGCGATTCCGATTTGGAGCGCTATGAGCGGCTTTTGTTCCATAAGAGCAGGTAAAGCCCCGGCGGCCGCGTGCAGGATTGCATGCGGCCGCTATATTTTTTCATTGAAATGGAAGAAAAATGGTGTTAAACTGTTACAGTTATAAAATCGCTTGCCAAAACGGAGGGGGTTCGGGTATGTCCTCATAAAAAAGCTCATCCAAACATCTTTTCATAACGGCGGCCATTGCGGTTGTGGGCTTTGTGCTGCTGTTCGCGCTGCTGAACTATGCGCAATCCTCCTACGCCATGAAGCGCCAGCTCACCAACTCGGAAACAAAGCTGGATATCGCCTGCCAGCGCATGGAGCAAAACGCCAACGACGCGGAAACGGATTGGGATACCTACGACCGTTTCATTATGGCGCAGGTGGATACCATCGCCTTTCTGCTGGATAACCCGCCCGCGGAAGGCGAGCCCGACCTCAAGGCCATGGCCGGCGAGTGGAACCTGGCCGTTTTGTACCTGACCGACGCTACCGGCAAGGTGACCGCTTCGGTAAACGGCAGCGCCACCGATTTGGAAACCGACGGGTTTGCCCGCCTGCTGGCCTATCAGCGCGGCGAGGATCCCCACCCCTTCGTAACCATCGGCGATATATGCTACTACCTGGCTGTGCGCAAGGACGGCTCCTTTGTTGTGGGCGGCCGCGAAAGCAGCCAGATGATGGAAAAGCAGGACCCGCGCTTCACGCCCGCTTATTCGCTGCGCACCGTCAAGGTGGGCACGGGCGGCTATGTGGCGGCTGTGAATACGGTGGATAACACCATCGCCTATGCCCGCGACGAAAGCCTGATTGGCCAGCCCGTAAGCGCGCTTGGCATGAGCGTGACGCCCTCGGAGGGCTTCTCCGGCTGGGTAACGATAGATGGCGCGCGTTGGTTTGCCAACTGCCGCCAGGCAACGGAGGAATACCTCTTTATCGCCCTGGTAAGCGAAACCGAGCTGATGGACGCGACCACCACCTCGGTATGGGCGGCGCTCGCCGTGTTCGTCATCATCGTGGTGCTCATCATGCTTTACGGCCTGTTCATCCGCCAGGACGCCGCGGCGGGCCGGCTGGATAACCAGCAGTATGTGGATATTGGCAAAAAGTACTGCGCCAACCGTTCCGTGCTGGCGAGCGTGCGCAGCGTGGCGGTTGTGGGCATCATCCTGATCTTTGCCCTTACGTATTACACGCAGTTCCTGGCCGCCATTTCCCGCCAGCGCGTGATTTCGGAAACCAAGCTCAACGATGTGGAGCAGATTTTGGCCGAGAACGACGCGCGCATTGAGGAGCTCACCAGCGATTTTGAAAGCGAGTATGCGCGCCGCGCGCAGAACATCGCCTGGAGCCTTGCCTACAACCCCGCCCTTGTGAGCGGCCAGGGCGTGACGGACCTGGCCGAAAGGGCGCAGGTGGCCGCTTTGTACGTGTTTGATAAGCGCGGCCGCACCGTGGCCACCAACACCGTGTATAAGGATTTTGTCCTCAGCACCGAGGAAACCGACCAGTCCTATGAGTTCTGGAACATCCTGAAGGGCTACAAGGACATTATCGTGCAGGATTTGCAACAGGATGACACCGTGGAGCATAACCTGATCCAGTACGTGGGCGTTAAGCGCCTGGACGCGGAAGGCATGGTGCAGCTTGGCCTGCTGCCCAGCAGCCTGGCCGAGCGCCTGCAAACCACGGGGCTTAGCAACGTGCTTTCCACAATTGCCGTGGAGAACGGCGGCATCCTTTTCGCCGTGGATAAGGAAACCGGCGCCATCGTTTACTGCCCCGACAAGGCGCTCATCGGCAGCCCCGCCTCCGACTATGGCCTGACGGAAAGCGCCATGGTGGACGCCTATACCGGCTGGCAAACCCTCAATGGCGAAAGCTGCTTTGTCACCTCCCTCAAGCATGGCGACACGTTCCTATTTGTGGCCGTGCCCGACCAGGCGGTAAACGCCAGCTGCCTGTCCATGACGGTAATCGCTACGCTGTCCAGCCTGGTGGTGTTGATGATTATCGCCGCGCTCACGGTGCGCATCCCCAAGGATGAAAAGCCCGCTGAAAGCAAGCCCGCCCCAACCGCCGCGCGCAACGCGGCCTATTATGAAGCGACTACGGAAAGCGGCCGTAAGCGGAAAACGCAAACGGCCTCCAGCCGGTGGGGCGGCGATGCGCTGCCCTGGAGCGAGCTGGGCGCCGCCCAAAAGATGAAACGCGTAATTTACGCGGTGCTGGCCATCGTAGCCGTGGCGCTGTTCTGGTGGATTAGCGCCAACCGCGGCACGTATGATTCCACCTCCATCCTTTCCTATATCCTTTCGCAGCGCTGGGAAAAGGCCCCCAATATCTTCTCCGCCTCCTATGTGCTTACGGTGCTTTTGGAGATTGTGGTTATTTCCACAGTGCTTCGCATGGCTATCCAGGTATCCACGCGCAACTTTGGCGCGCGTATCGAAACCATTGGCCGCCTGCTGGAAAGCTTCATCAAGTATGCGGCAATCGTGGCGGGTATCTTTTACAGCCTGCAGTTCTTCGGTGTGGATTCCGGCGCCATCCTTGCCTCGCTGGGCATTTTGACCGCTATCATCGGCTTGGGCGCGCAAAGCCTGATCGCCGATATCGTGGCCGGTATCTTCATTGTGTTTGAGGGCGACTTCCGCGTGGGCGACATCGTAACCATTGACGGCTGGCGCGGCGTTGTGGAGGAAATTGGCATCCGCACAACCAAGATCCAAAGCCCGGGCAAGGATGTGAAGATCTTCCGCAACTCCGCCATCTCCGGCGTTGTGAACATGACCCGCCAGTACTCCTACACCTCGTGCAATATCAGCGTGCCCAGCGGCGAATCGCTGGAGAAGCTGGAGGCGCTTTTGGAGCAGGAGTTTAGCCGCCTGCGCGACCGCCTGCCCGATATTGTGGGCGGCCCCTACTATGAGGGCATCGAATCCATGGGCGGCGACGCGTCCGTGGTGCTGCGCGTGACCGTGCAGTGCAAGGAAAGCGACCGTACCCGCATCACCCGCGAGCTTAACCGCGAGATCAAGCTGTTCCTGGATCGCTATAAGGCGGAAAACCTGGGCAGCGTGCCGCCTACGCCCGAGGAGAAGCGAATCGCGGAGGCGTTTGCCGCCTCCGGCATGGAGCTGGACGAGGCCGGGGACGGCCGGCAGGAGCCCGCCTCCCCGCAATCCGGAACCTTTACGGCCTAACGGCCGGATGAATGCGCTTTGCGGCCGGCATATGCCGGCCGCAAAGCTTTGAAACAAACCGAAAACCTGCCTTGCA
>OLGB01003941.1_pt1 | contig 13243 bp, 8 predicted proteins | sample 1605691 | NCBI WGS metagenome assembly OLGB01 (sample SAMEA3888925, study PRJEB22519) | human gut metagenome | biome: human gut; feature: human-associated habitat; material: faeces | place: Denmark | collected 2010 | reverse complement strand
TGGGAGGTGGCAGCATCCTGTTGGTTTTACTTCCGTTTCTGAGCTGGATCACGGTTGCGGGATATGATGTGAATTTTTTTAAGATGGCATCTGGAATAGAAAAGTTAAATGATTTTCTGGGAGCTTTTTCCACGGATGATGTCAGAGTTATTCAGGGGATTTGTATCTTTATATGCTGTGTTATGCTTGGAATTGCGGTTGTGAATGGAATTGCGGCATATTGTACTTTGCGTAGTGGAAAGACAGGCTGGATTTATGGAGGAACAATCTATGGTATGGCAGTGTTCGGAGTTCTCTGGCTGTTCGTTCTTTACATCAATATGAAGCTGAAAGAAGCTTTAGGCAGTTATGGTGATTATATTAAGTTTAAGATGACTTTTTCGGCGTGGCTGGCAGTGATTCTTGCTATTGTGCTGTGCGTTCTGAATGCAAATCGTGAAAAGCTGGAGCGTAGTTTTAAAGGAGAGACTTTGGCGGGAGCAAATGCTGTGAGTGGGACAAATCAGGGGATATTGCCGATTACAAATTATTATCCATGGGAAGAACTTCAATTGTGTACGTTACATATGACGGGACATGCAGTGAGAAATATCTGGATGGATTATAAATATGTAGGATGTGCCGGAGAAGTAGATAGGAAATCCGCACAGATTGTTGCTGATATAGTCTTTAAGACGACAAAGGGAGTTTTTATTATTCCGGGAATAAGCTGGTTTATCAGTCAGATACAGAGACAGGGAGAGACAGAAAGAAAATCATTTCAGGCAGTTCCATTTTCAGCACAGGACGTGATCAACGTAGAATGTATGCTGCGGACAGTAGAAGTCGTGGGAACGGAAAAGAAAATCATTTGTGATGTGAGTGTGGATTCCGGACTGGATTGTAGGGAACTGTTAAATTATCGTGGGCTGTCAGGCCGGCAGTTTGCAGTATGCAAAGAACAGGAATTGAAAGCAGGCAAGATAGATAGCGAGGGAATGTATTGCACATATTAGGAGGAAAAAGGAATGTTTTGTAAGTATTGTGGAGAGAATAATGTAGATGGGGCAAAGTTTTGCAAGAATTGTGGCAAACCATTAATGACGACATCAAGTGCAGACGGTACTGCTGCAGGATATAATCCGGGAATGACTCCGGGATATACACCGACATCACAGCAGAACCATAAAAAGACTGGGATTATAGCAATCGTGGCGATTGTGGCAGCAGTGCTGATCGCTGTAGCAGTGATTTTTTCAATTTTCCATGCGGTAAAAGGACGCAGCCCGGAAAAAACGGTAGATCAGCTTGTGACATCGGTGTTTAAACTGGATGCGGATGGCATCATCGATACATTTCCAAAAGAAGCGGTAAACAAGTTAAAAGAAGAAGGAGACTGGGATGATGAGTATGACGACCTTGTAAGTGGCATAGAATCGCTCGCACAATCCGTGGGAGATTATGTTGACCTGGAAAAGATGTGTTCTTATAAGATCACAGAGACAAAAGATGCCACAAAAGAAGAGATAGCGGAAATTCAGGAAGATTATGACGATGAAGGAATTGATGTAAAGATTAAGGATGCAAAGATAATCACAGTTGAACTCACAATCAATATTCCAATTTATGGTTCGGAGACAGATTCAGAAGATTTCGTAGTGATAAAGATCGGAAATAGTTGGTATATTGATCCAATGAATTTCAGTCTGTAGTTGTAACTGTTGAATTTTGGATATGCAAAAAGAGCCGGTGATTTCAGTATAAAGCTGAGATGACCGGTTTTTTAACTGTCTGGCACAAGAAAAAAAGATCCAGTGAATCTTGTCAGTTATCAAGTATGAGCTAAAATGGTTCGTCGGCTTTTTGTGAAAAAATTATCATTTAAAAAATAAGGAGAAAGAGTGACAAATTTCAGAATCTGTATACGAAAATATACAAAGAAGGAGTCCGGTCATACTGGACTTTTGTTATTTTTGGCGATATAATATGGATACATATGAAAAAATTATACTTTCAGTGTAAATTTCAAGGAGGAACAAAAAATGGCAAGAAAAATGAAGACCATGGATGGCAACAACGCCGCCGCGCATGTTTCTTATGCGTTTACCGACGTTGCTGCGATCTATCCGATCACGCCGTCTTCCGTTATGGCTGATGAGACCGATAAGTATGCTGCTGCCGGCAGAAAGAATCTTTTCGGCCGTGAAGTACGCGTAACGGAGATGCAGTCTGAGGCCGGCGCTGCTGGTGCAGTTCACGGTTCTCTGGCGGCTGGTGCTCTTACCACCACCTACACCGCTTCTCAGGGCCTGCTCCTGATGATCCCGAACATGTACAAGATGGCCGGCGAACTGCTGCCGAGCGTTATCCACGTTTCCGCTCGCTGCGTTGCTACCCACGCTCTGAACATCTTCGGTGACCATTCCGACGTCTATGCATGCCGCCAGACCGGTTATGCAATGCTGTGCTCCAACAGCCCGCAGGAAGTTATGGACCTCGGCGCTGTGGCTCACCTTTCCGCTATCCACGGCAAGGTTCCGTTCCTGCACTTCTTCGACGGCTTCCGTACCTCTCATGAGATTCAGAAGATCGAAGTATGGGACTACAAGGATCTCGGCGAGATGCTCGACTGGGATGCCGTAAACGAGTTCAGAAGACACGCTCTGAATCCTGAGCACCCGGTTCTCCGCGGCCAGGCACAGAACGGCGATATCTTCTTCCAGGCTCGTGAGGCTTGCAACAAGTACTACGATGCGATTCCGGAGACCGTTGTCGATTACATGAACAAGGTCAACGAGAAGATCGGCACCGATTACAAGCCCTTCAACTACTATGGCGCTCCGGATGCGGAGAAGGTCATCATCGCTATGGGCTCTGTCTGTGAGACCATCGAAGAAGTTGTCGATTACCTCGTAGCAGCCGGCGAGAAGGTTGGCCTTGTTAAGGTCCACCTTTACAGACCGTTCGTTGCGAAGTACCTGCTTGACGTGCTTCCGGAAACCGTTAAGACCATCTCCGTGCTCGACAGAACGAAGGAGCCGGGCTCCATCGGCGAGCCGCTGTACCTTGACGTTCTGGCTGCTATCAACGGCACGCAGTTCGGCTGTGCTAAGGTTCTCACCGGTCGTTACGGCCTCGGCTCCAAGGATACGAAGCCGGCTGACATCATCGCTGTTTACCGCAACATGGAAAAGGGCGACGATGCGAAGAAGAAGTTCACCATCGGCATCGTGGACGATGTTACGCACCTGTCCCTCGAAGCAAACGAGCACCCGGATACCGCACCGGCAGGCACAAAGTCCTGCAAGTTCTGGGGCCTCGGTTCTGACGGTACCGTCGGCGCAAACAAGAACTCCATCAAGATCATCGGCGACCACACCGATATGTACGCACAGGGTTACTTTGACTACGACTCCAAGAAGTCCGGCGGTCTGACAATGTCCCACCTGCGTTTCGGTCATACGCCGATCAAGTCCACCTATTACATCTCCCAGGCTGACTTTGTTGCATGTCACAACCCGGCTTACCTTGGCACCTATGACATGGTCGAAGACCTGAAGAAGGGCGGCAGCTTCCTGCTGAACTGCCAGTGGACGCCGGAAGAGCTTGACGAGAAGCTCCCGGGCAAGGTTAAGAAATACATTGCTGATAACGATATCAACTTCTACACGATCGACGGCTTCAAGATCGGCAAGGAAATCGGCCTTGGCACCAGAATCAATACGGTTCTCCAGTCCGCATTCTTCTCCATCGCGAAGATCATCCCGGAGGAAGACGCAATCCGCTACATGAAGGATGCGGCTACGAAGTCCTACTCCAAGAAGGGTGACGCCATCGTTAAGATGAACCATGACGCTATTGAACGCGGCGCTAACGGCTACGTGAAGATTGATGTTCCGGCTTCCTGGAAGGACGCTGTGGACGATTCCACGAAGCACGTTGCAACCGGCGACCGTCCGGAGCTCGTGGACTATGTAAACAACGTGGTTATCCCGGTTAACACCTTCCACGGTAAGGATCTGCCGGTTTCCACCTTTGAAAAGTATGCAGACGGCACCTCCCCGCAGGGCACCGCTGCTTACGAGAAGCGCGGCGTTGCAGTTGACGTTCCGACCTGGATCCCGGAAAACTGCATCCAGTGCAACTTCTGCTCTATGGTCTGCCCGCACGCGGTTATCCGTCCGGTGCCGATGACAGATGCAGAGCTCGCGGCGGCTCCGGCTGCTGTGAAGAGCAAGGCCATGACCGGTATGCCGGGCATGAACTTTGTCATGACGATTTCCACCCTGGACTGCACGGGCTGCGGCTCTTGCGTACAGGTTTGCCCGGGCATGAAGGGCAACAAGGCTCTCGCAATGTCCCCGATCGACAACGAGCGCCCGGGTCAGGAAGTATTCGATTACGGCGTTAAGCTGGATCCGAAGCCGGAAGTTCTTGCTAAGTTCAAGGACACCACGGTCAAGGGCAGCCAGTTCAAGCAGCCGCTCCTCGAGTTCTCCGGCGCATGCGGCGGCTGCGGTGAAACTCCGTACGCTAAGCTCGTTACCCAGCTGTTCGGCGACAAGATGTACATTGCAAATGCTACCGGCTGCTCCTCCATCTGGGGCGGTTCCGCACCGGCAACGCCGTACACCGTCAACAAGCAGGGTCACGGCCCGGCATGGCAGAACTCCCTGTTTGAAGACAACGCTGAGTTCGGCCTTGGCATGACGCTTGCACAGAACGCAATTCGCGGCCGTCTGGAGCAGCTCACGAATGAGCTCGTTGCAGAAGAAGGCGCAAGCGAAGAGCTGAAGGCAGCAGCTGAGAAGTGGGTTGAGACCATGGCTGACCGCGCTGAAAACGGTCCGGCAGCTGAGGCTTACATCACGGCTCTTGAGGCTTCCTCCTCCGAGAAGGCAGCCGAGATTCTGAAGGATAAGGATTATCTCGCTAAGAAGTCCATGTGGATCTTCGGCGGCGACGGCTGGGCATACGACATCGGCTTCGGTGGCGTTGACCACGCTCTGGCTTCCGGTGAAGATATCAACATTCTGGTCTTCGATACCGAGGTTTACTCCAACACAGGCGGACAGGCTTCCAAGTCTACCCCGGTCGGTTCTGTTGCACAGTTCGCGGCTGCAGGTAAGTCTGTGAAGAAAAAGGATCTGGCTTCCATTATGATGAGCTATGGCTATGTTTATGTTGCGCAGGTCGCTATGGGCGCCGACATGAACCAGTGCCTGAAGGCTATGCATGAGGCTGAGAGCTATCATGGCCCGTCCATCGTTATCGCTTACGCACCGTGCATCAACCACGGTATCAAGGGCGGCATGGGCGTTTCCATGAACGAAGAGAAGAAGGCAGTTGCAGCAGGCTACTGGCATACCTTCCGCTTCGACCCGCGCCGTGCTGACAACGGTGAGAACCCGTTCCAGCTCGACAGCAAGAAGCCGTCCGCTTCTTACCGTGACTTCATCATGGGCGAGGTTCGTTACAACAGCCTTACCCGTGCATTCCCGCAGAGAGCTGAGCAGCTCTTCGAGAAGGCTGAGAAGTACGCAGAAGAGAAGTACGAGAAGTTCGCACACATGGCTTCTGAGGAGGAATAATTCCGCAAGGAATTTTCCGCCTGTACCGAACCGTACGAAAGCGGCGTAAACCGCTGAAATAAAGAGACCCCCGATTTGCAGCAATGCAGATCGGGGGTCTTGCTATATTGAAAAACAGGCATAATTGTTGAAAAGCCCAACGTTATAATGTGCGGTACTGGCATCACATCGGTGCCGATCTTGTAGGGATAATCGCGAAAAAGAATATATCCGAAAACAATACAAAGCTGTGTCCAGTGATGCAGATGGATCGTTTGCAATATCATAAAACCTTTAATAGAGTATGGCGATGAAGTGAAATTGGAAAATAAGATAAAATATACTCGACAAATGTTTGAAAAAATGATATAATATGAATGAAATATCTGCGGTGCGGAGGCCGTGGATTTTCTCGATTACCTCCTTATTGTAAGCGGCTCTTTATATCGGTAAAACTGTACAGTCGGCTCCGAGTTTGCGGCGCAAGATATTGTAGCCTAAACTTATGCTGAAGCTCCTGTATACCGACTGCCGCATGATGCTTTTACAGTTTCCAATCGTGAATTATGTAATTCCGGCATAAACACAGGCTGATTCTTTATGTTTTCACTAATAAAATTTATCAAAAGCTTAATTTTGTAGGAATAAAAGAAAAAATTGTTTGTTTTCAATATTCTTCAGACATGATATTCTATAATCACTTCCATAAAGGAAAAACCATTATTTTAAGGAGGAGCAAAAGTGGCTGTGCGTTACAATCCCAATCCTGCAAGAATTACGGAGCCGTTGTATAAAGTTGAGGAACTGGAAAAATCTCCTTTGTACACTGTGCTTTGCGGCGGAAAGGAGCTGACGGTTTACCACACGGATAGTTTTGATTACGTAATTCCGGTTGTGGACGACGATTCTCCGCTGAGTTTTCAGGTAAAAGTGTCCAAAGATTTCCAAAAGGCGGTTTTCCGTCCGGCCAAGACCAATGTTCAGGCTCAGATTTCCGGCCGAGAGTTGAGCTTCCGGCTGGAAAAGCCCAGTAAGGTCACCTTGGAGTTAGATGGCAATTTGAAGACACCGCTCTTCATCTTGTGCACAAAGCGTGTCCCGAAGCCCGAAAAAGTGGATCATCTTTTTGAGAGTGGGAAAGTCTACAATGTTGGCACGTTAGAGGTCAAAGCGGAAGAAACGGTTTTCTTGGAAGAGGGCAGCGTTGTCTGTGGTTGCGTGAATGCTTTTTTCGCCCACGGCATGAAAATTTTAGGAAACGGCATTCTGAATGGTTGTGTATGGCATCCGAAAGAAGAAAACGGTGGCGGCAGACCAATGATTCGAATGGTGTTTTGCGATGATGTGAAGATTCAAGGCATCACCATGGTGGACGGTGGTTCGTGGCACCTGGTTCCTGGCGCTTGCCGAAATGTGGAGATTGAGGATGTAAACATCATGTCTCGAGTTTGCACGGGTGACGGCATCGATATTGTAGGCTGCGAAGACGTAACCATGCGTAATTCCTTTATTCGCGCTTCGGATGACTGCGTGTGCATCAAAGCTGCAAGTTATCCCGACCCTGCTGCCAATAGGGATGTGAAGAATATTCTGGTAGAACACTGCGTTTTGTGGAATGCAGAACCCGGTAACGCCGTGGAAATCGGATATGAAGTGCGCTGCGATGAGATTAGCGACATCACATTCCGAGATCTGGACATCGTTCATTGCGAGTATGAGGGTAATCAGTCTGGCGGCGTGCTGACCATCCACAATGCAGATCGCGCTCACATTCATGACATTGTGTATGAAGATATCCGCGTTGAAGATGCTCAGGAAAAGTTTGTCGACATCAAGGTATTGGATTCCAAGTACTCATTGGATCGAAAACGCGGAAGTGTCGAAAATATATATTTCCGTAACGTGGAAATTCTGAATGGTAATTTCCCTGTTTCTATTATTCGCGGTTTTGAGATGCATACGGAAATGAGTCGCCCCCGAAATATCTATTTTGACAATGTAGTGGTTTTAGGCAAACAAGTCGAATCTCCCAGCGACTTGCATATGGTGGTGGAACTCTCTGATGATATTTTGTTTAATGGTACGACACACGCAAAAAGAAATCCATTCTAATTGATATGCAGGAGTCCCGATAACTAGGAAAGAAAGACAGCGCCTTTTAGGTGCTGTCTTTCTTTTTATAAAGAGACCTGCTTGCTGGGCAAGTGGTTCTGGTTTCATAGGGTATCTCAAGGAAAAAGCGGTTCATGATGAATGAATATCGGGATGCATGGCAGAGCAGTAACAATTGATTCCATGTGTTGATGAGCGTTTAAATTCTTTTTCAAAACAAAAAGAGGTATAATTAGAGAAAAGCTCAACATATAATGCAGCACAAGTATCACAGACAAGGGTGTGTTACGATGAAGCAGAATGTTGAGGACAGAGCCGCCATGCTGGGGGAGTATATCGTAGAGAACAAAGCTACTGTGCGCCGTGCCGCAAAGCAGTTTGGCGTGAGTAAATCCACCGTACATAAGGACGTTGCCGAGCGGCTGCGCAGCGTGGATATGGGACTTTACAAAGAGGTGAGCAGCGTACTGGCGGTGAATAAAGCCCAGCGACATATCCGCGGCGGTATGGCGACAAAGCGCAAATACGAGGCACAGAAGAAATGAAAAAAGCCCTCCGCAAACAAATACGGAGGGCTTAAATTCTATGCGGCTTTAAATAGCTCGGTTAGCTTTTTACAGGTACTTCCTGCGGGGCCTTTTTGTGGCGGCTTTCCGGTAGTGTATACTTGCTTGTGAAGCGGTTGTAATAGCCGGTGAAGCGCGGGTCGCCGGAGGTTTTGATCTCGTTTAAGTAACCGTGTGTGTCCATGGTGGAATCCTTGATCTGGATCAGGCATACCGCAATGTTAGAGCAGTGATCGGAAACGCGCTCGAAATTGTTGAGGATGTCTGAGAGCACGAAGCCGAGCTCAATGGTGCACTTGCCTTCCTGTAAGCGGCGAATGTGGCGGTTTTTCAGTTCAACTTTCAATGAATCGATGACCTGTTCGAGCGGCTCTACTTCGTAGGAAAGCTGTAAGTTGTTCTCGACGAACGCGTCTGTCGTGATGTTCAAAATCTCGATGATGGCACCTGTGAAGACCTCAAGCTCCTGCTGGGCCTTTTCGGAGAATTTCAGATCTTTATCGTGGATCTCGCGTGCAACGCGCAGGAGATTCACCGCGTGGTCGCCGATACGCTCGAAATCGCCGATGGTATGCAACAGCTGCGAAACATCGTTGCTGTCGGCCGTGGAGAGGTTTTTACTGGAAATTTTGACGAGGTAAGAACCGAGCTTATCTTCGTACTGGTCGATGGTTTCTTCGTTTTTCTCGATTTTTTCTGCTGTGGCGGAATCAAAATGCGAGAGCAGACCGATGGCATCCAAAATGGTGTCGCGCACAAGGTCTGCCATTTTTGTGGTGGCATTGCGGCACTCCGCAATCGCGAAGGACGGAGAGAGCAGCAGACGCTCATCGAGCAAAACCGCGTGCGGGTCCTGCTTGCCGGGCTTCAGGCGCTTATCACGCACGGTGATAACGGCGAGTTTTTCAAGCTGATTGCAGAAGGGCAGCAGAATGAACGTGGTGATGAGGTTGAATGCGGAATGCACGACTGCGATCATAAACGAGGAGATCGGCTGGTCGGTGAATGTGAAATGGAAAATGCTGTTTGCAATATAAAAGCCGGAAAGACAGATGACGGTGCCGAGCACGTTAAAGTAGATATGCACGGCAGTCACGCGCTTTGCGCTTTTTGTGGTGCCGATGGAGGAAAGCAGCGCCGTGATACATGTACCGATGTTCTGGCCCATAATGACCGGCAGCGCCATGCTGAACGAAATGCTGCCCGTCATGGCGAGAGACTGCAGAATGCCGAGCGAAGCAGCGGAGCTCTGGATGAGTGCTGTGATGCCTGCGCCGACTAAAATGGCGATGATGGGGTTATCGAGAATCGTTAAGACCTCTTTAAACTGCGGCAAGTCCGCAAGCGGTTTTACCGCGCCACTCATCATGGTCATGCCGGTCATCAAAATGGCGAAGCCGACACATACGGAGCCGATGTCCTTTTTCTTGCTGCTCTTGGTGAACATGATGAGAATGATGCCGATGAGCGCCACGATGGGCGAAAAGCTCTCCGGCTTTAAAAGCTGTACGAAAACGTTGTCGCTCGTGATGCCGGAAAGGCTTAAGATCCACGCAGTGACGGTGGTACCGATGTTTGAGCCCATGATGACGCCGATGGTTTGCCCAAGCTCCATGATGCCGGAGTTGACGAGGCCGACCAGCATGACCGTCATAGCAGAGGAGGACTGGATCGCAATGGTGATGCCCATGCCGAGCAAAAGGGCCTTGAAGCGGTTTGAGGTCATGGAACGCAAAATACGTTCGAGCTTGCCGCCGACCATTTTTTCAAGGCTGGAGGAAAGCAAATGCATGCCGTAGAGGAAGAACGCAAGTCCGCCAAAGAGTGTAATAACGGAGAAAATGTCCATTTGTGGTTGCAGCTCCTTTGTGTGCGCAAAACGCTCGCTTTTCAAATTTTTTTCTTTTTTCTTACTTAATCTTTACATACAAGCTTATTCTAACATAGGTGACGGCGGGAATTCAATGCTTTTTTGATAAAAAACGTCGAAAGAGAAAATTATCTTGCCTTGACCCGCGGCGAGCATCGCGGTATACTGTATTTATATTTTAAGCGCGTTTTAGGCAAACGCATTTGAATACTTGAAAAACAAGGTGGGAAACGTGATGAAAACGGCGGCAATTTTGGTGGCGGCGGGCAGCTCTGCACGTATGAAAAGCGGCGGCGCTTCGAAAACGATGATGGAGATCGGCGGCGAGCCGGTTCTGAGCCGTACACTGCGCGCATTTGAGAATGCCGCGTGCATCTCAAAGATCGTTATTGTGGCGCGTGCGTGCGATTTCGATGCAATCCAAAAAGCGTCGGCGTTCGTCACAAAGCCGCTCACGATTACCGAGGGCGGCAAGGAGCGGCAGGATTCCGTTTCAAACGGTGCGGCGCTTTGCGATGACGCAGAGTATATCGCCGTGCACGATGCGGCGCGACCGTTTATCACGCCGGAGGAAATCGAAACCGTGTGCGCGGACGCGGAAAAATACGGCGCGGCGACGCTGGCGGTGCCGGTGAAAGACACCATCAAGGTTGCTGCGGCGGACGGCACGGTGTGCGCTACGCCGGAGAGAAGCACTTTGCGTGCCATTCAGACGCCGCAGGTATTCCGCCTTTCTTTGTATAAAGAAGCGCTGTGCCTTGCGAAAAACGCCGGAAAGCAATATACGGACGATTGCCAGCTCATTGAAGCGGCGGGCGGCAAGGTATATTTGACCCCGGGCGACTACAAAAACATCAAGATCACAACGCCGGAGGATCTGCTTGTGGCAGAGGCTTTTGCGGCGGAAAAGTAAAGGAGTGTTACTATGCGGATCGGTCACGGTTATGACGTACATAAGCTTGTAGAAAACAGAAAGCTCATTTTGGGCGGCGTATGCTGCGGTGCGGCCCTGTTTGTGGCAAGCTCCCTCCAACAGATCGGCATTGGCTATACCACAGTGGGCAAAGCGGGCTTCATCACAGCGCTTTACATCATCATCGTGCCGATCCTTGGCATCTTTCTCAAAAAGAAGGTGCCGCTTGCGGTGTGGATCAGCGTGCTCATCGCGGCTGTCGGCATGTATCTTCTTTGCATTACGGAGGAATTCTCCATCGGCAAGGGCGATCTGCTCGTGCTTGCATGTGCGTTCTGCTTCTCCATCCACATCCTTGTGATCGACCATTTCACCCCATATGTGGACGGCGTTCGCATGTCCTGCATCCAGTTCTTCACCTGCTCTCTGCTCTGCGCCATAGCCATGTTCCTTTTTGAAAAGCCCAGCCTGCCCGATATCCTTTCCGCATGGCTGCCCATTTTGTATGCGGGCGTGCTTTCCTCCGGTGTAGGCTATACATTGCAGATCATTGCGCAGAAGAACACAAGCCCAACCATGGCCTCGCTGCTGATGAGCCTTGAAAGCGTGTTCGCGGTGCTTGCGGGCTGGGTACTGCTTGGGCAGGCGCTTTCGGTGCGGGAGCTTCTGGGCTGCGCGCTCGTGTTTGCGGCGATCCTGCTTGCACAGCTTGCGCCGAATCTGTTTCAGGCCAGGAAGAATGAGGCTCCGCAAAAGTAAATTCCTCTCCGAACCGCCGCAAAGGTGTCCGGAGGCGGCAAAGTATCCCCACTCAAACATCAATCAGGAGGAACGCACATGGTAAAGATCGTCACAAAACTGATGACCGAAAACGATTGTTACAAGGCGGGCCGCACGATCGTGCCCCGCGGCATCACCATCCACAGCACGGCGGAACCCGGCATCCGCGCTGCGGACTGGTTCGATCTTTGGAACAAGCCTGCAAGCGAGCAGAACGGCCGCGAGGTATGCGTTCATGCCTTTTTGGATGATGCGGGCGTGATGCAGTACCTGCCCTGGGATATGCGGGGCTGGCATGCAGGCGGCAGCGACAACAACGACCACATCGGCATTGAAATCTGCGAACCGCCGCATATGGCATATTGGACGGAATTTGACATCGTGGGTTACGATGCTGCGGCACAGCAGCCCTACTTCGATCAAATCTGGCAAAACGCCGTGGAGCTTTGTGTGTTCCTGATCGGCCAATTTCCAACCATCTCCGTGGACGAAATCGTGAGCCACCGCGAAGGCTTTGCGCGCGGCACAGCCTCCGGCCACATGGACCCGGAACACTGGTGGCAGTTCCACAACCGCACCATGGACGACTTCCGCGCCGCCGTGCGCGAGGCGCTCGGGCTTTCGCCCATCCGGCCCTTTGCCCGGTGGCTGGAGCGTTGGGGGCTGTGGCAGGACGGAAGGCTCGGGCCCAACGCAGGGGATGCGTCGGTGTTCCTGTGAGCCGCAGGGAAGGGAAGGTGAACGCCATGACCGAGCAGGAGGTCCGGGCGGTGGTGGAGCGGTTGCTCAGCCGCCTCAACGAGGACGGGCTCGCCGCGCCCGCGGAGGAAACGGCCGCGCGGGAGGCGATCGCGGACATCGAGCGGGACGATCTCAGAAGGCTGTATCTGGTGGAAAACGCCCATGATGCCGCCGCGTTTCTGGCCATGAAGGAGCGCACCCCGGCGCGCATCGGCGTGGGTCACGCTGGCGCCCGGTACCGCACGAGGACCATGCTGCGCTTTCAGGCCGACCATGCCTTCGCCCAGGCGTCGGTCTTTTCCGACGTGCCCGCGGAGGTGCTGGAGCGCCTGCATCTGCCCGTCTATCAGACGACCTGCGAAACGCGCGAGGAATTCCTCACCCGGCCGGACAAGGGTCGTGTCTTTGCCCCGGACACGCTCCGCGCCATCCGCGATTCCATCGCGGGGGATGTGCGGGCCGTGATCTATGTAGCGGACGGCCTCTCTTCCACCGCCGTGACGGCCAATGCCGCCGACATCCTCCCCGTGATCCGAAAGGGTTTGGAGAGTGCGGGCGTGAAGGTCAACGATCCGTTTTTCGTCCGCTTCGGGCGGGTGGCCACCATGGACCAGATCGGGGACGGACTGCCGGCGGACGTGGTATGTGTGCTGCTGGGCGAGCGGCCGGGCCTTGTGACGGCCGAGAGCATGAGCGCCTACATCGCCTACCG
>OLGB01003939.1_pt1 | contig 13253 bp, 9 predicted proteins | sample 1605691 | NCBI WGS metagenome assembly OLGB01 (sample SAMEA3888925, study PRJEB22519) | human gut metagenome | biome: human gut; feature: human-associated habitat; material: faeces | place: Denmark | collected 2010 | reverse complement strand
GCTGTGCCTGCCGCGCCCGCGCCTGCGGCCGCGCCCAACGGCGCCCGGATCCGCATCTCCCCCCTGGCCCGCAAGACTGCGGCCAAGCTGGGCGTGGACTACACGGCCCTCCGGGGCACCGGCCCCTCCGGCCGGATCGTCCAGCGGGATATCCTGGCCGCGGCCCAGGCCCAAAAGGAGACCGCTGCGGCCCCTGCGCCCGCCCCTGTGCCCGCGCCTGCGCCCGCCCCGGCGTCTGCCGGGCTGGAGCTGATGGAGGGCGACACCGTGACGAAGCTCACCGGCATGCGCAAGGTGGTGGCGGAGCGGATGTCCCGGTCCCACAGCGAGATCCCCTCCGTGACCCAGACCACCAAGGTGGACGTGACGGAGCTGATGCGGTTCCGCAAGCTCCTCCAGCAGGAGAGCGGCACCAAGTACTCCGTCAACGATCTGATCCTCAAGGCCGTTGCCAAGGTCCTGCGCCAGCACCCGGAGATCCTGGTCAGCTACGACGGCGGCCAGATGATCCAGCGGGCCCATGTGAATTTGGGCATGGCCGTGGCCCTGGACGCGGGACTCATCGTCCCCGTGATCCGGGACGCCGACCGGCTGAGCCTGGACGCCCTGTCCGCCGCCGCCCGGGACCTGGCGGAGCGGGCCAAGAACAACCATCTCACGGCGGACGAGTACAAGGGCTCCACCTTCACCGTCTCCAACCTGGGCATGTTCGGCGTGGAGAGCTTCACGCCCATCATCAACCAGCCGGACGCCGGGATCCTGGGCGTGTGCGCCGTGGAGGACGAGCTGGTCATGGACGACGAGGGGGCCATCTCCAAGCACCAGGTCATGCGGGTGTCCTTCACCTTTGACCACCGGCTGATCGACGGCGCCGTGGCGGCCAAGTTCGCCCTGGACCTGCGGGACCTGCTGCAGGCGCCCATGCGGATCCTGCTGTGACGGAGGGCTGCACACAATGGCTTATGAACTGAAAATGCCCCAGCTGGGGCTGACCATGGAGGAGGGCACCGTCTCCAAGTGGCTCAAGCGGGAAGGCGACGCCGTGGCGGCCGGGGAGGCCGTCCTGGAGATCACCACCGACAAGCTGACCAACGAGGTCGCCAGCGAGCAGAGCGGCGTCCTTTTGAAGATCGTGGCCCGGGAGGGCGACGACGTGCCCGTAAAGGGCACCCTGGGCTGGATCGGCCAGAGCGGCGAGGCCGTGCCCGGCGCCGCGCCTGCCGCTTCTGCGGCGGCCCCTGCGCCCGCTGCGGTCTCTGCCGCGGCAGGACCCAAGACCGTCATCGTGGTGGGCGGCGGCCCCGGCGGCTACGTGGCCGCCATCCGCGCCGCCCAGCTGGGCGCCTCCGTCACCGTGGTGGAGAAGGAGCACCTGGGCGGCACCTGCCTGAACATCGGCTGCATCCCCACCAAGTGCCTGCTCCACAGCGCCGAGCTGATGGAGGACATCCGGACCCAGGGCAGGGAGATCGGCATTGAGGTGGAGGGTGTGAAGGTGAACTTCCCCCAGGTCATCGCCCACAAGAACGCCGTCTCCAAGCAGCTGACCGGCGGCATTGCCGCCCTGCTGAAGGCCAACAAGGTGGCGAAGATCGACGGCGAGGCCAGCTTCACTGCCCCGGGCAAACTGTCCGTGAAGAAGGCCGACGGCACCGTGGAGGCCATGACCGCCGACGCCATCATCGTGGCTACCGGCTCCGTCAACGCCGTGCCTCCCATCCCCGGCATCAAGGACAACCCCAACTGCATCGACTCCACCGGCGCCCTGAGCCTGGAGGCCCTGCCCAAGTCCATGGTGGTCATCGGCGGCGGCGTCATCGGCCTGGAGCTGGCCTGCGCCTACGCCGCCTTCGGCACCAAGATCACGGTGGTGGAGGCCATGGACCACATGCTGCCCATGCTGGACGGGGAGCTGACCAAGATCGGCGTGGCCCACATGAAGAAGATGGGCATGGAGTTCAACCTGGAGTGCCCCGTGCAGTCCGTGGAGGCCAGCCCTGTGGGCGCCAAGGTCACTTGCCGGAACAAGGCCGGTGAGACCGTCAGCTTTGAGGCGGAGAAGGTCCTGGTGGCCATCGGCCGCAAGGCCAACACCGCCAGCCTGAACCTGGAGGCCGGCGGGCTGAACAACGACCGCGGCCGCATCCTGGTCAACGACAGGATGGAGACCAACGTCCCCGGCGTGTACGCCATCGGCGACTGCGTGTTTGGCCGCGCCCAGCTGGCCCACACCGCCAGCGCCATGGGCGAGGTGGCCGCTGAGAACATCATGGGCATGGACGCCAAGTACGACGAGTCCACCAACCCCACCTGCGTGTACATCGAGCCGGAGGCCGCCTCCGTGGGCCTCACCGAGGAGCAGGCCAAGGCCAAGGGCATCGACTACAAGGTGGGCAAGTTCCCCATGAGCGCCAACGGCAAGGCCCTGATCCTCAACGGCGGCGAGGGCCTGGTGAAGATCATCGCCGGGGCGGAGTACGGCGAGGTCCTGGGCATGCACATCATCGGGCCCCGGGCCACGGATCTCATCGCCGAGGGCGCCCTGGCCATCGGCGGAGAGATGACCCTGGACGAGATCATCGCCACCATCCACTCCCACCCCACCGTCACCGAGACCATGCGGGAGTGCGCCCTGGACGCCCTGGGCCGGGCGGTCCACATCCCGCCCCGGAAGAAGAAATAAGAGCCCCATTATCTTGACAACAGGAGGAACGCGAGCATGAAAACCATCGGATATCTGGGCCTGGGCGTCATGGGCTACGGCATGACGTCCAACCTGATCGATAAGAGCGGCGGCGATGTCTATGGCTACGACCCGGTGCCCGCCCTGCGGGAGCGGTTCGCCGCCCGGGGCGGCAAGGCCCTGGACCAGGCCCGGACCCTCTATGAGACCTGCGACATCATCTTCATGTGCCTGCCCACCAACGCCATCGTCAAGGCCACCATCACGGAGATCATGGAGATCGCCCGACCCGGGACCATTCTGGTGGACATGGGCTCCACCTCTCCCTACGTGATCCAGGACCTGCACAAGACCGCTCTGGAAAAGGGGTTCCATCTGCTGGACTCTCCCGTCAGCGGCGGCGAGATCGGCGCCAACGGCGGCTCCCTGGTCATCATGTGCGGCGGCGAGCGGGAGGTCTTTGAGACCGTGAAGCCCTATTTGCAGATGATGGGCAAGACCGTGACCTACATGGGTCCCTCCGGCTGCGGCAGCACCGCCAAGGTGGCCAACAACATGATGGTGGGCATCCACCTGCTGGCCATGGGCGAGGCCTTCGCCTTTGCCAAGAAGGCGGGCCTGGATCCCCAGACCCTCTTCGACGCCATCAAGGGCGGCTTTGCCCAGAGCGCCGTTATGGACGTGAAGGTGCCCAAGACCCTCAGCCGGGACTTCTCCGCCAGCGCCCGCATCGCCGTCCACCTCAAGGACGTGAACAACGCCATGGAGCTGGCCGGCCATCTGGGCGTGGACCTGCCCATGACCAAAATCGTCAAGGAGCAGATGGACTGGATGGATGCCCACGGCATGATCGACGAGGATCAGTGCGCCCTGGTGAAGTACTACGAGGACGCCATGGGTGTGGAGATCCGGTCCGACCGGTAACCCAATCAGCAACCGCCCCGCCTGTCAGGCCCCGCGCCCGGCAGGCGGGGCGATTTTTTGCCCCGGCGGGGCCGGACCGTTTGACGGATGACGCCGCCGCTGGTACAATCATATAGAGAAAAAACACGCGGACAGACCGCGATGGGAGGGACCGCACCATGTATGATTTTGACGAGATCATCGACCGCCGCCACACCAACGCCCTGAATACCGACGGCTTCCGGGACTACATCTTCCACGCCGACGACTCCATGACCTTCCCCTACAAGGACGAGGAGTTCATCCGCATGTGGGTGGCCGACATGGAGTTCGCCACTCCGGACGTGGTGATCGACGGCATCCGCCGCCGTCTGGACCGGCGGATCTTCGGCTACACCCGGGTGTTTGAGGACGCCTATTACCAGGCCTTCGCCGCCTGGTGCCGCCGCCGCTACGGCTGGGACTTCCCCAGGGAGCAGCTGGTCATGTCCAACGGCATCATCCCGGCGCTGTATGAGCTGGTGGAGTACATCAGTGCGCCGGACGAGCAGGTGCTGTTCCTGACGCCCTCCTACGCCTATTTCAAGTACGCTGCCGACCACAACCACCGCAGCTGCGTGTGCTGCGACCTGGTCCGGGCCAAGGACGGCAGCTATGCCGTGGACTTTGACGATCTGGAGCGAAAGGCCGCGGACCCCAGGACCACGCTGTTCATCTTCTGCAATCCCCACAACCCCACCGGCCGGGTCTGGCGGCGGGAGGAGCTGGAGCGGATCGCCGCCATCGCGGAGCGGTACGGCCTGTGGGTGATCTCCGACGAGATCCACTGCGACCTGACCCGGTCCCACCTGACCCACACGCCCATGGGCAAGGTCATGCCGGACTACGGGCGGCTCGTCACCTGTATGGCCCCCAGCAAGACCTTCAACATGGCGGGGCTCATGATCTCCAACGTCCTCATCCGGGACGAGGGCCTCCGGGCCAAGTGGCTCAGCCGCCATTACAACTTTGACAACCCCCTCAGCATCGCCGCCGCCCAGGCGGCCTACGAGGAGGGGGAGCCCTGGCTGAAGGAGCTCCAGGCCTATCTGGATGAAAACTTCGCCTTCACCGGGAAGTACCTGGCGGAGCACCTGCCCCGGGCCGGATACCGGGTCTCCGAGGCCACGTATCTGGCCTGGGTGGACCTGAGTGCGTACTTCCGGCCGGAGGAGTCCCTTACCATGTTCTTCGCCTACGAGGCGGGGGTGCTGCTGGAGGGCGGGAACATGTTCGTCCAGAACTCCGACTGCTTCATCCGGCTGAACCTGGCCTGCCCCCGCTCCATTCTGGAGGAGGGCGGCAAGCTCTACACCCAGCTCAAGATCGACGAGATCACCAACCTGGGTGCGGTGAACATCCGCCTGCGCAGTCTGTTTGCCGCGCTGGACGAGCGCGACGAGGTGGCCGAGGAAAAGGCCGCCGCCAAGGCAGAAGCCTGAGAACATAGGAGGAACCTATGGAATACAATTATCCCAAATTCACCCCGGAAATGAAGAAAACGCATACCATCCTCATCCCCAACATGGCCATTACCCAGTTCCGCCTGCTGGAGTACGCCCTGCGCTACGACGGCTACAAGTGCGAGATCCTGGGCAACTGCGGCAGTGCCGTGGCACAGCTGGGCCTGAAATATGTCCACAACGATACCTGCTATCCGGCCCTGCTGGTCATTGGCCAGTTCCTGGACGCGCTGAACAGCGGCAAATATGATCTGGATCACACCGCGCTGCTCATCACCCAGACCGGCGGCGGCTGCCGTGCTTCCAACTACATCCATCTGCTGCGCAAGGCACTGGTCAAGGCCGGTTACCCGCAGATCCCGGTGGCCAGCCTGAACTTTTCCGGCCTGGAAAAGGACAGCGGCTTCCAGATGACCATCCCGCTGGCCCGCCGCGCACTGGCCTGCATCTTCTACGGTGACATGCTGTGCGCCCTGCGCAATCAGGTGGCCCCCTATGAGAACGAGAAGGGTGCTGCCGACAAGATGGTGGACCTGTGGGTCACCCGTCTGGGCCGGGTCCTGCTGGCCGGCAAGGGCTACACCGCCAAGGAGATGAAGCACACCTTCCCGCTCATTGCCGCCGACTTTGCCAACATCCCGGTCACCCGGGTGCCCAAGGTCAAGGTGGGTGTGGTCGGTGAGATCTACGTCAAGTACAGCCCGCTGGGCAACAACGACCTGCAGAAGTTCCTGGAAAGCCAGGACTGCGAGGTGAACTTCCCCGGCCTGATGGGCTTTGTGCAGTACTGCGCCTTCAACATGGGCGAGGATCACGTCCTGTACGGCGGCAAGCTGGCCGTGAAGGTGGGCATCGACCAGTTCCTGAACTGGCTGGACAGCATCGAGCGTGCCATGCTCAAGGCCGAGAGCGATGCCGGGTTCTACGCCCCCGGCCCCTTCAAGGAACTGGTGGAAAAGCCCAAGGGCATCATTTCGCTGGGTGCCAAGATGGGCGAGGGCTGGCTGCTGACCGCCGAGATGATCGAGCTGGTGCAGGGCGGCTACGGCAACATCGTGTGTGCCCAGCCCTTCGGCTGCCTGCCCAACCACATCGTGGGCAAAGGCATGGTGAACAAGATCCGTGCGCTGTACCCCAGCGCCAATATCACCCCCATCGACTACGACCCCAGCGCCACCAAGGTCAACCAGGAAAACCGCATCAAGCTGATGCTGGCCGTGGCCAAGGAGCGCCTGAATGCCCCGGCCGAGGCAAAGCCCCTGACCGCCGAGGAGATCGCGGGCGGTGCGCCCAGTCTCTCCCACGTCTGAGAAACTACAGAAGAAACAAAAAAAGCCGCACGGTACAGTTTTTCGCTGTACTGTGCGGCTTTTCTTATGCGCCAGAGCACTTATTTCTTGTGATACTTGCGGTCTTCCTGCTCATAGGCGGGCTCGCAGGTGAGGTACATTCCCAGACGCTTGATGGTGTCCGTATCCACGCTGGACAGGATGACCGTGGAGTGCATGTCGCAGCCCTTGAGCTTGGAGAGCTGCTGCAGAGCGACAGCAGCCGTCTCATTCTCGGCGGCAGAGCTGGACAGCGCGATCAGGATCTCATCAGTGTGCAGGCGGGGATTCCGGCTGCCGAGGTAGTTGGTCTTGAGGGTCTGGATGGGCTCGATGGCGCGGGCGGAGACCAAATCGATCTCATGGTCGATGCCGGCCAGCTTCTTGAGGGCATTGAGCAGGGCAGAAGAGGCTGCGCCCAGCAGGGGACCGTTCTTGCCGGTGACGACAGTGCCGTCCGGCAGCTCAATGGCGGCAGCGGGTGCGCCGCCGGTGCGCTCGGCCACGGCGTCAGCAGTCTGGACGGGACGCAGCTTCTGATGATGCAGTCCGGCTATCTGGTGCGGTCGAGCGTTGCTGAGATTCGCGCCGGTACACGCGGAACGCCGGGGGAGCTGCACGGACTTTTCGATGTGACAGACACGGTGGGAACCGTGGACAAAAATACAGCCTGCGGGATATTCGGCACGATGACCCATCCGCGTCAGGGGCAGACAGTCGAAACGGCTCCTGCTGAGTCGGTCGTGACCGGCCCAGCGGAGATCCTTTCAAATGTCGACGGCGATCAGGTGCAGCGTTTTGCCATCCGCATTGACCGTGTGGATGCAGACGCGAAAAATGGCCGGAACCTGCTCATTACCGTGACGGACGAGGCGCTGCTTGCCAAAACAGGCGGTATCGTGCAGGGGATGTCCGGCAGCCCAATCCTGCAAAACGGACGGCTGGTCGGCGCAGTCACGCATGTGCTGGTCAATAGCCCGGCACAGGGCTATGGCATTCTCATCGACAGAATGCTGCAAGCCGCAGAGGGATAAAAGCTGACCCGGCTTTCCTGCGAGGAAAGCCGGGTCAATATTTAGGGTGTATCTGAAAACTCCCAACGCACCCGGACAGCGGACCTTTTCACGCTGCGCTGCACCATTTTTCCTTGAAATACGTCAGTATTCCTGCGAAAAAATGTCTTGCTCAGCGCAAAAATTTCTCGCTGCCGGTCACATTGGGAGTTTTCAGATACACCCTAGAAAAAGCTTAAACAGCCGAACCCTCCGGTGCGCGGTCGTCTCCAAAGAAGAATACCGCGACGGTGCCGGGGCCGGAATGCGACGCGACAATCGTGCCGATATCGCAGATGCGCACCTTGCCGTTCAGATGCGGAAACGTTGCTTCGACGGCGGCCTTCGTCGCCTCGGCATCCGCAAGGCAGTTGGAGTGGCAGATAAACGCCTTGCCTGTGTAATTCTCTCCGTTTTCGGCGTGGCGCTTCATCGTCTCGACGGTGCGCGCGACGGCGTTTTTCTTGCCGCGGACCTTGTCATAGGCAATGATGCGGCCCTTGTCGTCCAGACGCATGATGGGGCAGATGCCGAGCACCGTGCCGATCGCTGCGGCAGCGCCGGACATACGCCCGCTGCGGCGGTAGAATTTCAGCTCCGTGGAATAAAACTGGTGGTGGACCTTCTGACGCTTTTCGAGTACCCAGTCCGCGATCTCATCCATGGATCTTCCTTCGTCGCGCAGATCGGCTGCGCCGTCGACCAGCAGACCGTAGCCGGAGGACGAGCAGAGCGAATCGATCACAGTCAGCTTCCGCTCCGGGTATTTCTCCCGCAGCGTCTCCGCTGCAAGCATCGCATTCTGCACGGACGCCGTCATACCGGAGCCGAACGCGATATGCAGCACGTCGCCCTGCTGCAAAAGTGCGTCAAAAAATGTCTCGTACTGAAATTCGTTCAGCTGCGTTGTGCTCGGCAGCTTTCCGGCGTCCAGAAAGCCGTAAAACTGCGGCAGCGTCTCCGGATCACGCCCCATGTCGTCCTCATAGCTGACGCCGTCGACCTGATAGGAATAGAACAAAACGGGAATGTCACGCTGTTCGCAGTAGGAATAGGGGAGATCAATGGTAGACTCACAGGAAAGAATAAAGCCGGAACGCATATCAGGAACCTCCGTGAAAGCATGATGTATTACATGATATCATAGCAGATGCGGGGAAAAAGGGGAACGGGCAATCAGCACGGAATGCCTGTATCGGCGTCCTGCCGCGCCATTGCCTCAAATCCGCCGCGGTAAAACGTGCAGAGCCTGCTGAACTGCGCCTGAATGTCGTACTTCATATCGTTGGACAGCCACTCAACGATCTGCCCATAGCATTCGCACTGCCAGAAGCGGATCAGGATCTCCCGGTCCTCTTTGCTGAGCGGCAGATCGCCATAGGCTGCCGCCGCGTAGGCCTCGACCGTGTGGCGGCAGATCTGCATGAGATAAAACGCGACGGTATCGTGGCTGATCGAACGGTACATATGCATGACCGCGCGCCGGTTTTCCGTCATGAACTGCACGGCGGCATTCAAACACGCCTCCGGCGAATCCGGGTTGGCGTACTGCCGGATGATCTGGTCAGCCCGTTCGGTGATGATCTCCGTCGCAAGCGAGGGAATGTCGGTAAAATGATAATAAAACGTGTTGCGGTTGATGCCGCAGTCCTCCACGATTGCCTTGACCGTGACCTGATTGAGCGGCCGGTCATTAAGCAGCTTCAAAAATGAATTTTTAATGGCTTGCTTGGTGTAAGCGGACATAGCTTGACCTCCTGCGCCGCAGCATAAATACACCATAAGAATACCAGACAGGCGCAGCAAAGTCAATCTGTGCACAGACGGGTTTTTGCCTGAAACGGCACAGCGCACGGCCTGATTTCTACTCTTGCGGTCACGGGCTTCCGGTGATATAATACTATTATTTAGAAAGAAATAAAGAAATTGAGGAGTTGCTTATGAATCGGCGTTTTGTACGCAGTCTGCTGCTGGCTGCGCTGCTGGTCCTGCTCTGCACACAGGTATTTGCCGCGCAGGAGACGCTGGCTGCGCTGCGGCTCGACCCGGAGTCGGGCTTTACGACCCGCATGGAGGACACAGACGGAAATACCCTTACGCGGAGCGGCGTTCTGAATCCGGACGGGCTTGCGAATTCCGTCCGCTCTGCAAAAATCGCCTCTTATTCGATCTATTATAACGGACGGCTGCTGATGACCGTCACGCCCGTCGGCTTCTCCGAGCCGGATGCCGCCGTGATGAGCGGCGGCGCGCCCACCTGCACCGGTTTTTACAAGACCACGTTTTCCATCGACGATACGCGGGAAATTTTCCTGACCGGCCTGACAGAATCGACGCTGGAGCAGGTGCAGACAGAGCTGACGGCCAGTGCGCTGGAGGACCGCTATTTCAGCCTCACCAACGTGGACTTCATTGACGCGGAAAAGGAATTCACAGATGTTGCGGAAGGGGAGATTGCCTCGGACGCCAACCTCTGCTGGGCTGCCGCTTCGTCCAATATGCTCCGGTTCAGCGGCTGGGGGAGCGAAGCGGGCTTCCGGACAGAGGACGATCTGTTTGAGTCGTTCATTTCAGCGTTTACAGACGCGGGCGGCTCGTATACATACGGGCTGGACTGGTTCTTCAACGGCTATTACGCCATGCAGGGCAATGACGGCTGGGCGCAGCTGCGCGCGCCGGGAGAATCCGGAAAGTATCTTTCCGAGTATCCCACCGACAGTCTGTACCAGACCTATGAAATTTCCAACCACATCGACAATCTGCGGCCGGTGCTTGACGCGCTGGAGCGCGACTGCGCCGTCGGCATTTCCATCGGCAACTATCTCTCCTCGTTCCGCATCGGCGGCCACGCTATCACGCTCTGGGGCTATCTGCACGACACGTCCGCCAGCCCCTACAGCAAGGAAGCCTATCCCGCCATTTTCATTTCCGATTCTGATTCCGATAAATACGACGGCGCACTGCGCCGCCAGGCGCCGAACCGGCTGCGCGTCATGATGATGGACGGGATGTTCGACGGCTTCGGCGCCGACAGCTGGGAGCTGGACTATCCCTCGACGTTCCCGTGGCGGCTCGAAAGCGTTACCGTTCTGGAACCCTACCGCGCAGAGCTGGAGCAGGACGCCTCCGGTACCCACAACAAAAACACCTCGGCGGATTTTTCTGTTCAGGATCTGTACGTCCGCGCTTCCACGTTCGATGATCTGGAGCTTGGCATTGATACGATCCCTGCCAACCAATCCTTCAAAATCGGCGGGATCGCGCTGAACAACAGCGCAGTGAACCTGAGCAGCGCAAGACTGCAAATCGTCACAACGATCACGCAGAACGGCCAGACCGTCTGGGAAAAAACCAGCCAGCGCTCCGTCAGCAGATTCTCGGCCAATGCCTATGTCAAGCTTTCGGAAACCTGTAATTCCCTTGCTGTCGGCAGCTATGAAGCCACGATCCGCGTAACGGCCAGCGGCATATCGGAAGCCTATCTTCTGAACAACACGCGTTCCATTTCCTTTACCGTCAGCGCTGCCGCGCCGGACGCCTCGAACGCGTCCGTGTCCGTATCCATTCCCGAGTTCGATGGAAGAACGGGCGGCTATGGCACGCTGCGCTTCGGCGGCGTCGATTCCCTGTATCCTGCCGGGACGGAGCTGACGTGGTCCGTCTACGAAAAATACGACTCGGTTCTGTATGACGACTGGGTGCTGGCGTATCAGGGCTATCAGCAGCCGGAATCCGTCCGGTACGAGGGCATGACAACGGCTGTTCGGACCCTTGTGGTGCTGCGGCCGGTCGACCCGTCGCTTGCGTGCGTGACGCTTGATGCGGGAAGCCAGAAGCTGCTGTACCATAGGGTGTATACATTGGCTGCCGATGACAATACCAGCATCTGCTCGGCGATTGCTTACGGACAGAACACGCTGGCAGCAGGGGAGCAATTCAGCTTTTATATTTCCAATTTCACAACCTGCACGCCTTCCATTACGGTGACGCCGGTTGTTTATGCGATCCGAAGCTCCGATAATCTGCGGATCGACCTCTGGCGCGGCGAGGCTATGCGCATGGCGTATGGAGAATCTACAGAGAATGCGCCCTGCCGTGTTGCAAGCTGGAGCGCGGAGCTTCTGCCCGGCCAGTATGCGATCTATGGCGAAGCCGTATATGAATACGGCAGCAAAACCGTGAAGCTCAGTACGCTTCAGGTCAATGCGGACAAGCCGTGGTGCTCTGTCATGCAGACGTTCCGCGGAGATGGCCGCTGTGCGGTCATTCTGGCGTGCAGCGGCCCCGAAGGAAGCCTGCCGTTCGGTGTTGAATACCGGAAAGACGGACAGGAGGAGGCAAACCGTGTTTCGTCGAATCTTTATCTGAACAAGGGATATATCACATCCTTCTGCATTTCGTTTGAGAGCGATGCGTCTGCCAAGTATTCCTTCCGTGCGTTCTGTGAAGCGGACGACGGGACAATCTACACGGATTGGTATGAATGCCCGGCTCCTGCCGCGCAGCTGCTCACGCTTGACACGCAGAAGACCGGCAGTACGGGGGAAACAGTCTGGGAATTCTTCGCGCCGGAGGACGGCGTATATGTCCTTTCCCTCAAATCGACCGCATTGGCAGAAGTCTATGAAACGAGCTGCACTTATCGATCCGGCGTTTTGTCGGACGATCCGATGGCACGCAATTTCTATCTGAAAAAGGGCGAAAGTACCCTCATCCGCATTCAGACGGAGGGCAGCTATACCATCGGGTTTACAACGATACCAGAGTTGGAGTTAGGGCAGACAACATCCTGTCTCTACAAAACCGGTGACAGCGAACGCTGCTTCCGGTTTACAGCACCGGCTGACGGCGTCTATCTGTTCACTGCTGCCGGAGAATCCTATGCTGCGGTGTATATATCTGATGGGAGCGTCACGCGCTGGGAGCGTCGTGGCGCACTGCAGTCCGGATCGCCTGCAGTAGCGGGAATGGAACTCAAGAAGGGACAGACCGCCTATGTCCGCCTTCAATACATGACCAGAGACTACCGGTATTCTGTCTCTGTCTTCCGTCCCGCGCCGGAGGTTTCCGTCTCAGACGAGGGCGTGAACGTCAGTTATGACCCGGAGTTCACCGGCCTGCACCTGATCGCGCTTTATGACGCGGACGGGCGGATGGTCGATGTCCAATACGTACCCGTGCAAAGTTTGGATACGCGTATTTCCGTCGTTCTGCGAGGTACGAAGACCGGCTTTGTCCGCGTGTTCCAGTTGGACGCAGAGAAAAACACGCCGCTCACCGCTGCAAAGCAGATCGAGCTGGTGTGAACCCATGATCGACAGACAGGAGATTTGATTTGGACGGATTTGTAGCATGGCTGAAGCAGCTCCAGTTTGACGGCGTATGGCAGACGGCGGTGCTCGTCGCCGCGTCGCTGCTGTGCATCACGTTTCATGAGACGTGCCACGGACTCGTGGCCTATTGGCTCGGCGACCCGACGGCAAAGCGGGCAGGACGGCTGACACTCAATCCGCTGCGGCATATTGATATCGGCGGTCTGCTTATGATGGCGCTGTTCCGCTTCGGCTGGGCGAAGCCCGTCCCGGTCGATATGCGGTATTTCAAGCATCCCAAGCGCGACATGGCGCTCACCGCTGCGGCAGGCCCGCTGTCCAACGTTCTGCTGGCGTATCTGGCTGTGCTGCTCTACGGTGTGCTTGCCTACTGGTACTACTTCTCCGGCTCGACAGCCGTCTATGTCTTCGCACTCTTTTTCTACTATGTCGAGATCATTTCGGCGGGCCTT